>Ga0265298_10000454_pt1 | contig 60717 bp, 52 predicted proteins | sample AusTroGonzalo_MG_3_FD_193486 | JGI IMG/M metagenome (GOLD analysis project Ga0265298, IMG submission 193486) | Bovine rumen microbial communities from tropical cattle in Woodstock, Queensland, Australia - Gonzalo_01 | ecosystem: Host-associated > Mammals > Digestive system > Stomach > Rumen ... | reverse complement strand
CCAATGCGGTAATGATACAGTTGGCCATATCGGCTATTTCCAACTCGAATGATTCTAAACTAAAGCCGTTGAGAACCCCCTCGATGCATAAAGACAGTAATAACGATATTACAAATACTAATGTTGAGATTTTGATTATGTATATAGCTGCAGAATTTTCTTTGTTTTTCATATTATTACTCCTTGTATTAGAGTGACACTTGAATTTAATTTGTGTTTCAATGAAATTAGCCTAACATTATATTGGCAAAATAGAAATGAGTGATAAGTTTTTTTACGTTATATACCCCCGTTTTTTGCATCTTACCTTCGCATTTTGCATCTTACCGTCCGGCCCATTGTTAAGCGGTTTTCCGTTCAATATACTCTGCCCAAAACACATAAGGCAGGTAGATAAATATGGCATTGGTTTTATTACTCGTACTCATTGCAGCAGAGATTGGTTTTGTGATCTTCGACACTGTTAAACCCTCTTCAGATCGAAAGGTATGGACGCTCAGAAGACTCATCGTAAATCTCACCCAGCTGGTGCTCTTCGGCATCATGTTGATCTTCCCCGGAATTGACACAGACTTCAGATTCAAGGGCCTTATTATCCTTCTGGTCGTAAGACTTCTGGTTGCAGGAATCTTTGCACTCTCATACAGGAAAAAGACTGACCGCAAGAAGACTGCGCTCAAGATCCTGAGCATGATTTTAAGTTCAATCCTTTTCGCAGGTGCGATGGTTCCCGCTTTCCTCTTCACCGACTATGAGGGAAGGCCTGTAACTGGACCTTATACTGTTGCGCAGAGCAGCGCGATCCTGGTAGATGAATCCAGGGTGGAGACTTTCGAGAGTGACGGATCAAAGAGGGAAGTGCCCGTTTATTTCTTTACTCCCGCTGAAGCAAAGGAAGGCGAGAAATTCCCGCTGGTCATCTTCTCGCACGGCGCATTCGGATACTATCAGAGCAACGCTTCAACTTATCTGGAGCTCGCGAGCAACGGCTATGTCGTCGTAAGCATGGAGCATCCGTATCACTCATTCTTTACGCATGACACGGACGGCAAGCTCGTTACCGTTGATTCTGAATTCATTCAGAACTGCATGGACGTTAACGGCGACATGACTGAAGAAAAGATCTTCAGCGTCTCCCATGAATGGATCGAGCTTCGTGCAGCTGACATGAACTTTGCGTTGGATTCCCTGATCGCAGGTGCAGATAACAGCGACATCAGCAGCTTCTGGTTCGCAGACGAAGCGTCAAAGCAGGCGGTTACTGATGTTCTCGCTCACATCGACACTGATAAGATCGGCCTGATGGGTCATTCGATGGGCGGTGCAACAGCCGTTGAAGTAGCCAGACAGCGTGATGACATCGATGCAGTTATCGACATCGACGGAACGATGCTCGGCCACATTCTGGGTGCGGAGAATAATTCATACATCGTTGACGAAGAACCGTATCTGATTCCGCTTCTGGAATTCACGAATGAGGAATCTTATTGGGAGCTTCAGGAGCTCGAGAAGATAGGATATTCATATCCGAACATAACGATCAAGGAAACGGCAACAACTTACTATTACACCTATGTTGAAGGAACTCTTCACATGGACTATACGGATCTGCCTCTTTTTTCTCCCTCGCTTGCAAAGATGCTGGGCTCCGGAGATGTAGACCACGGGCTCGTTTCCGACACCGTTAACGCTATTGAAGTTGAATTTTTCGATTGTTATCTTAAAGGAGACGGACAATTTTCTGTCAATGAATCGTATCGTGGAGTTAACTGATGGAAATAAAGATCAAGAAGATCGACGGCGAGGAGCACGAATATATCGAGATCGGCTGCCATTCCGAAAACAGCAGGGTCAAGGCGATCGTTAAGTTCGTCAAAGGCCTTGAGGGCAGCGTCACGGGCTCAAAAGGCGAGAAGATATATGAGATACCCATAGTGGATATCTTCTATATCGAATCCGTGGACAACAGGACATTTATCTACTCATCGAAAGACAGTTACGAGACAAGCCTCAAGCTCTATGAATTCGAAGATCTGCTGAAGGAGAGAGGATTCATCCGCATCTCCAAATCCGTCGTCGTCAACGTAATGAAGGTCGACTCCATCAAGCCGGCGTTCAACGGACGGTTCTTATGTAAGCTCAACAACGGCGAAGATGTGATCATCTCCCGTAAATACGTATCTGAATTCAGGGAATTCATCAGCAGGAGGTCAGGGTCATGAGAGAACATATTAAGAACAACATAATGAGTTTCTTCATCATCGTAACCCTGGTCAACATCGCGATCTTTGTAAGCGGCATGATTCTCGCGCCTGATGAAAAGCTCTCATATGCGGCATTCATCGTGCCCGTCGTTGACGGCCTCCTCGGTGTCATTCCGGGTCTTGTCATGTACTCAAAGCGTGAGCTCACGGTAAAACAGATCATTATAAGGGACATCATCCAGCTTATATCGATCGAGCTCATCATGCTGGTATTCTCATTCGGTTTCAGCGGATTTGATAACGCAGACGTTCCCCGCCTTATTGCAGTTACCGGTTCGGTTGCACTCGTCTATGTCGGCGTAGTCGCAATCATGTACGCTCTCGATTTCAGGACAGCGAAGAAGATGACCGACGATCTGAAGGCGTTCCAGAAGTCGAAGAGCTGATTGTTTTTAATTAAGAGTAAGACGATTGCACATACCCGCCTGAAAAACGTGGGTATGTGCAATCAATCTGCCTCCATAAGGTGCTTGACAATCTTTGGTTTATAAGAGTAAACTAACGGCAGGTTTATAGTTGTAAACCAAATTTCAAACCAAGGCAGGACAACATGGAAGAATTGTCATTATGTGATTCTGAGAAGAGACTGATGGAGATTATCTGGGACGAGGCGCCGATTGAGTCAGGCAAGCTGGTTAAACTCGCCAATGAGAGGATCTATTGGAACAAATCGACCACATATACGATTCTTCGCAAGCTGATCGCCAAGGGCTTTGTAAAGAACGAAGACACCGTTGTAAGTGTTCTCATTCCCAGGGAAACGGTATTGATATCGGAGAGCAATCAGATAGTTGAAGAGAGCTTTGCCGGGTCACTTCCGAAGTTTGTTGCAGCCTTTTTCGGCAGCAAGAAAACACTTAGCGATGAAGATGCGGATGCCCTGATGAAGATAATCAGGGAGAATATGGAAGGGGATTAATGGTGGACGCCGTATTTCTCAAAATACTTGAGATGTCCGTCATGGGAAGTGTAGTGATTCTTATCACCATACTTGCCAGATTTCTCCTGCGCAACAGATCCAAGAGCTTTATCATGATCCTCTGGGCAGTCGTTGCGCTAAGAATGCTGGTGCCCGTAGGAATAGAATCGGAGCTCAGCATCTTTAATCTGCTTCCCGTTCAGACACAGAGCCTGATCGCAGCTGCACAGGGTCCGGAAACATCATTACCTGACAACGTTGATACCATTGAAGTATCAATAAATGATGTTGTGGACATTACTCATGTGGAAACGCAGAGTAATGCCGTTACCGTAAACCCGTCTGAAACAGATGCAGCCGCGGTCACGTTACCGGATATCAAAACTATTGCTGCTATGGTATGGCTTACAGGAGTTGTGGGGATAATAGCGTACTGTGCCATCAGATTTATCGGCCTTAAGATAAAGCTTAGGGATGCAAAAAAGACAGATAAGAACATCTATGTTTCCGGCAGGATAACATCGCCGTTTGTGTTTGGCCTGTTTGTGCCCAAAATGTATTTGCCTGATACGCTCGAAGACATTGAGCGTGAATACGTTCTGGCGCATGAGAGCACACACATAAAGCACGGTGACTGGTTAAAGAAAATGGCCGGAATGGCCGTTGTCGCAGTGCATTGGTTCAATCCGCTCGCATGGCTCGCGTTCGTGCTTTTCGAGCAGGATATCGAGATGAGCTGCGATGAGACAACCATTTCAAATCTGGATGCATCATTAAGAAAATCGTATGTAATGTCGATCGTTTCATATGCCAGAAAGAGCAACAACAAGAGATATCTGGTAACTCCCCTGGGATTCAGCAGGAATGCCTTCTGTAAAGCGGAGGTTACAAACAGAGTCATGAATATTGTTAATTTCAAAAAGGGTACAAAGCTTACATCGATTGCCATTACGGCTTCCATGCTGGCCCTCGCGGCAGCGTGCAGTCTGAATTCCAAGCCGGCAGAGGAGACAACGGTTACGGATGTTCCGGCAGCTGAGCAGGAAACAGAGGAATCTGTCCAGGTAGAATCTGAATCTGATACTCTGGTGATGTCACTAAGGATCGAGACTGTGGATATAAATGACGGAGAAGGTATGAAGGTCGTTCCTTCGATCAACGGCAATACCATCGATCTTCCTGTTACTGTAAGTGAGCTCAAAGACATGGGCTTCAGGTATAACGGCCACTGCACTGACAAGAGTTTCGAAATGGAATATGTAGTGGACGGTAAGGTCATTAATATGATCCAATGCTACGCCGGCGAAGACTTTAACCCGGATAATGGTCCTTCAGACAGTCTCACGGTAACATCGATCCAGATCGATGCCATATATTTCAGTGATTATTATGGCGATAAGGCGGTAATAACATCAGAAGAGATCGATGGGCAGTCAGGTCCGTTCTCCAGTATTGTGGTAACTCATGACGGCCAGAGTCTGGTTGTTTATTGCTATGACGAGAATGATAATCCGGTAGAGATCGACAGCTTTCCGGCCTATGAAATAATCGTTAGCGATTCCGACGTCGAAGTAAATCTAGTGGACGGCTGATTTGCAAAATACCTGCTTTTCACCGATAATCTGTGAGTTAATTATCAAATAATGGTGAGGGCAGATATGGGTGAAGAGGATAAGAAGGTTCTGGCAGCGGAAAACAGTAAACGCGAGCTGACCGAGAAGGAAAAACAGAGACTGGTAAAATTCGCGGCTACGGAAGAAGAACTGAAAAAGAAGGGCTATATCCGCAAGGATCTGACGGTCTCGCTTACCAAGGCCAATATTGTCGGCCTGCTTCTCGTATTACCGATAATGGCGGTGCTGTGCATCATATTTCTGGTGTTGCACGGGTTTACTCCAATTGTTAATCTGATCGAGACAAAAGATCTGTGGACTGCCATCTCTCTGATTTTGGCAGGATTATCAATAATCCCTCTTGCTGTCGTTCACGAACTGATACACGGCCTCACATGGGGTATCGGTGCGGAAAATCACATGAAGGATATTGAGTACGGCTTCATCAAGGAGATGCTCACACCTTACTGCTATTGCCGATCACCCCTCTCGAAAGGAATGTACCTCATCGGTTCACTGATGCCAATGACGCTCCTCGGAACCGTTGTATGCATCTTCGGAATCATCTTCGCGAACCCGGCTCTCATGATCACGGGACTTCTGCAGGTCATGGGAGGATCAGGAGACATACTGGTCAGCTGCATGCTCCTCAGACATAATACAAAAGGCAAGGAAACAGTGCTTATGGACCATCCGACAGATTGCGGACTGGTTGTTTTCGAGAAATAATAGAATAAACCTATTGACTTAGTAGGAATTAGGATTTATACTTCAGGCATGCCATAAAAACCAACTATTTGATGCCTTTGTAGCAAAAGTAACATCTAATGGAAAACCGGGGAAATAACCCCGGTTTTTTGTTTAACTGAATTCTTTTGCAAATCTCTGAGGATCTATCTGATACAGTTCTTCTCCCAGAGCGTCGCTTATCTCGATCAGCATTCGCTCGTAGGTGCACTGGAGAGGGGAGACCTTATTCTCATCACCTGTGTTCATCCTGTTCGCACAGCCGCATGAATTCGTGCAGCGTTTTACGAGATCGCATCCGATGCATGTCTCGGGAGTAGCGGATTTTTTTGCCATCTCAATGACTTTCGCCTCGTTTAATCCGTCGAAAACGTTTCCCAGGAGATATTTCTCATCACCGATAAAAGACGTGCACGGATAGAGATTGCCGTCGGGTGTTACAGGCATTTGTCTTACGCCCAGATGGCAGCGCTCTGCGGAATTCTTACCCCTGATGCAGTCACTGATCTTCGAGCAGATGGTGCCCATATACAGTCTGTCGCGCTTAATGAAGAGTTCTTTGAGATATTGGCTGGTCTGTTCGAGCTGGCCCCTGAGAAGATCAAGATCTTCGTCAGTCCAGTTGACCTTATTGCCATATGCGAGCACGAAGGACAGCTTCTTAAATCCCAACTCGTGCAGATACTTAACTGATTCAGCGTAGTAGGGTACTGCCTGCGGCGCGATCGTGGCCAGAGCGGTCGACTCAGGCATGTATTTTAAGAGCAATTTAGCCTTTTCTTCTATTACGGGAGACGTCGGTTTGCCACCCACAAATATTCTGCAGATATCCTGAGCCTTACCATCGAAAGAAAGCCCTATTCCCATATGTGCCTTGAGCGCGCGCTCAATGAATGCCTCATCCAACAGTGATCCGTTGGTCGTCATCTTGCAGTCGAATACCATTCCCGTTTCTTTGGACTTTTCCTCGCAGTAATCGAGAGCCTTATAGATAAGATCCTTCTTAAGCAACGGTTCACCGCCAAAGAAACAAAGACCTGCTCTCTGACCTTTGGAGAAGGCAAGATCACAGGCTTTATAGAGGACCTCTTCGGTCATGTCCTTGGGATATTTGTCACGGATGCAGTAAGTGCAGTCCATATTGCAGTTTTCGGTAAGGTGTAATGTAAGATTCATGTTTCCTCTTCAGATAAGATATAAAACGGGGATCAGTTAACAGATATTATTATATCAGTTTGAATCATCCTCGTCGTATGTGGGAAAGAGACCTGCAAGCTCAATGCTATCCGTAACGGTTGTTTCGCCTGCCAAAACGACACTGTCGTCATCGTCCTCCTCTATGACTGCCCCGCCTTCTAATGCAACCTCACCTGCCAGTACAGTGACATCGGGGAGTTCATCTGCATTCGGCTTTGAATATTCCTGTGATATGGTTCGTCCGCCTTCCTTGGTTGAGGTCTTTGCACTGCCGGAAAAATCCACGGGCAGTCCGCATCCTGATACCGAAGCAGCGATCAATGCTGCTGAAATACCGATAGCATAAATAGGCTTTTTATAATCTCTGGACTGTGTGATCTTCATTCTCGTGCCCTCCTGACCGGCGTCTTTAACTTATATACAGATAAATACGGGAAAAAGTTGCAGGTGTTCTTACATTTATCATTCGGTGGGTACAACTACCTCAATGGAACCTTCAAGCATCGGAGGTGTTTCCTCGATGGCGGGAAGTTCTGTATCGCCGTCAAGCACGACCTCATCGCCATCCTGCTTGCAGCAGGCAGTTGTTTCTACTGTTTCATCAATGATTGCCACGTCGCCTCCCAGAACAACCTCTTCAGTTTCCTTTGTAACGATGTCCATTCCGCCAGCGTAACCGATGGGACCGCCGCAGCCCGTTACGGATACTGTCAGCAGCGCAGCTGTGATTCCTAATGCATATAAAGGCTTTTTGTAACCCTTTGTCTGTGAGATCTTCATTTTTGTATCCTCCCCATTGTGGTGTCTTTGTCTTATATACAGATTACGGAAGGGAAATGTTGCAGTGTAAAAATTTTCCCAAAAGAACAGGGCTGCCCTGTTAAGGACAGCCCCAGCTCTGTTTATGGGGTTTGGGGAAGATTTATACTTCTTCTACTCTTACGTTCGTAATATGGATGGTAGCAGTGTCACCGTGCTTACCCATATTGAATTCGAGACGGCCGTTGTTATCGTCCTTGTCCTTCATCGTGAAATCGAACGTGAATGTCTGCCATTCGGTCGTCAGATCGATCGAAGTGTCGGGCAGGTATCGGATCCAGCCGGCATTTGGTGCAGATACGCAGACTATGCACTTACGGGGTTCGTCTGCCTTAATGTCGAACGTGACGCGGTAATTGTGCCCCTTGAGCATCGGCAGATCCGGATGGACGAGCTGGACTGAATATTCTTCGGTACCGTACTTTGTCGTTGTGATGATCATCTCGCCGTTCTTGATCTCAGCGGTACCTTCGCCCTCGTTGAAGAGGAGGAACTTCCAGTCGACATCGTCTGTCAGATCTTCTGCTACGGAGAAATCTCCGTTGCGGATGAAGTTGCCGTCAGGCAGAGCTTCGCGGAATACCATCGGAGGTTTGGTTACGTTGGTGTCATATTCGGACTTCTGATATACGCGGACATAGTCAATAAGGAACTCAGCCTTGTCGAAGTCTGTCGTTGCGTCAGGATTTCCGGGCCAGTTGCCGCCTACTGCGAGGTTGAGCTGGATAAAGAAAGTCTGGTCGAAAGGTGCCGGATACGGTTTGTCATCGCCGCCTTCAACTGCCGTGAACCAGTCGTTGCATGTGAGGACCAGTTCACCGTCTGTATAGAAACGCATCTCGCCGGGTTCCCACTCTACTGAGTATTCATGGAACTTTGCTGAGAATCTCTCATCGCCTTCCTTGGTGATGGTACCCTGCTGCTCAGCGTGAGGCTCACCATAGTGAATTGTTGAATATGAGATGGTTGTGTCGTTGCCGAGAGATTCCATGATGTCGATCTCGCCGCACTTGGGCCACTGACCGTACTTGGATTCATCGGTGGGCATCATCCAGATGGCAGGCCACAGACCCTGTCCCTCAGGAACCTTGGCGGAAACTACGACCTTACCGTACTGGAAATCTGTCTTTTTACAACCCTGGACCTTACCTGAAGTATAGTAAGGGTTTCCGTCCTTCTCGGTCTTGATTGCCTTGAGAACGAGGCTGCCGTCGCGGACGAAGATGTTGTCGTCAGAACTTGTGTATTCCTGAAGTTCGTTGTTGGTCCATCCCGGTTCACGTGTCTCACGGTTCCACTTTGATTCATCCAGTGTGGTGCCGTCGAATTCATCGCTCCAGAGAAGATTGTAACCGTCAAGGGCAGGTGTTCCTGTCGCTGCGGTTTCAGTGGGTTCAGCAGGCGTTGCGGTTTCAGTTGGCTTTGCATCGCATGCGGCAATAGAGATGATCATCGAAGCGGCCAGAATGGAACTAATGATTTTTTTGCTCTTCATACTTTCCTCCTCATATTGAAATTAGTACCCTTTTTCTGTCCCAAAAATAACAAATTATCTACCCGGCATTATTGCTTTTTCTTATCTTATTTTTGCGTTTTCATGCTACAATGAATGTGAAAAAGCCCGTAAATCACGGATATTTTATTTCTTGCTCCATATAACGGCCGGAAGGACACTTTTATGCCTGCACAGCGAAAGAAGATCTCATATCAGGAATTCCTCCACAGGGAATATGAGTTTTTCCGCGCGCCTTTGGCTCCCGAGATGGATTTCTATGAGACGATCCGTACGGGTAATATGCGTAAAATAAAAAATCTTCTTAATGAACCTTTTCATGAGAAAAAGGGTTTGGGAATCTTATCTGATGATCAGTTACGGAATTTAAAATATCATCTGACCATAACCATCGCGTTAGTCGCGCGCTTCTGTATTTCCGGCGGCCTGTCACAGGCGGAGTCTTACAGTTTGAGCGATTACTATATCCGCATGACCGACGAAGCACAGACGCCTGAGGAGATAACTGACATTCATAACGAGATGTGCATCCATTACACGGAACTCATGCAGTCGCTTCAGAAGAGTGCCATCACTTCGAAAGCAGTCAGCGCATGCATTAACTATATATATGAACATCTGCATACGCGTATAACCCTTAATACGCTTGCGTCAGTTACGAATCTGTCGGCACCGTACCTTTCGAGATTATTCAAAAAAGAAACCGGCTATTCGGTAAGTGAATACATTCAGAACAAAAAGCTTGAGACAGCCAAGTCAATGCTGTCTTCTTCGGACTATTCGATCGCGGAGATCTCGGCGTCTCTGGCCTTCCCCAGCCAGAGCTATTTTACCAACGTTCTGAAGAAGGATTGCGGGCTTACACCCAAGCAATACAGAAGCAAAAACACGTTTTCAATAGTCAGATCCTGATTTTTGTTCACTCAAAAACAAACTTTTTTGCAATAAAGCAACACTCGTGTTCTGAAGTGTTGCTTAAGCATCAGAACGCATATGCATTGAGCATATTTTTCCCTCCGGTTACTTGCCATAATTAGGCCATCAAACAAAAACAAACACAGCCAATCAAGGAGGGCAAAGAAATGAAGTTATCAGAGGTAATCGTAATCTTTAGTTTAATCACAATCGTTATCTTCGGAGGAATTACTTGCGTTAAGTCAATCATTAAGACAGACAACAGAGAAATTGAAGCAGCTTACTTCGAAAAGGGCAACAAGACACTCGCAGCAGAAGTTGACGTTACCGGCGGTTGGTCAGTATTGGATGACAGATCAGGAACAGCTTACATCTCAAACAACAAGACAGAAAAGGGTCAGGAAATAACAGCACTTGCAGCTCCCATCTGCGAGAAGACATATTACACCTGCGTAAATAATTCAAATGTAGCAAACTCACACCGCAAGGAAATTTACGGTGGAATCCTTTACACAAATCCTACAGGTGAAGTCACATTCGTTAAGAAGCTTGGCAAGAACGACTATTTCCAGGTTAAAGCTCACCACATCACACAGGCTCAGCTCCAGGACGTAGTTTCAAGAATCAGCTTCAAGTACATCTGATCAGACAATAATTCAAACCATATAATACCCCTATCCCAAAATCCCCCGTACGCTTAATGCATGCGGGGGATTTCAAATGTCTGGTTTTTGGTTTCAGAGTATACGGTTTACTTTTTGGAGATTGCCATGGCTTCCGTTGAATTGTAGAAACCAAGTTTCTCATATAGGGGACGGCCCATTTTTGTTGCATCAAGGCTGATCTCGGTTGCGCCTCTGTTCCATGCCTCATCGATCAGCATGGTTACCATCTTCTTGGCGATGCCCTGACCTCTGTAATCAGGGTCCGAATACACGTTCATGAGGTGAGCGCGCTTGCCCGTAGGGTGTGAGAATGTCGGCATTATCGTGATATAACTGATGGATGCACACCCTGCGATCTTATCGCCGTCCAAAGCCAGAACGGTTGTCTGGTCGCCGTTTAAAAAATAATCCCTGCTGCAATCTATGAACTCCTGCGGGTATTCGTAATCGTCAGGGAGATTGTTTACCTCTTTGAGCATCGTAAGACGGCTCTCCATGAGAAGTTCGATGTCGTCTTTTGTTGTAATTCTGTATTCGATCATAAAAACCTCTTTTACTTCAGACTCTTAAGGAAACCGTCAGCCAGATCCGGCCAGATTAGAACTTCGGGAACGGAATCGATCTTGATTCCTTCGGGAAGGGGTTTTAAGAAATCAACAAGACTGTCTGCGCCGTTCTCGGGTTCTTCAATAAGGCCTTCCTTCATTGCTTTCACGAGTGCAAAGCTTTGCTCAGCAGTATAGGGTTCACCGTGTTTTCCGGTTGCCCAGTCTTCGTTTGGAATGGACAGACCATGCCAGCCTTCGGAGAAAACGTGATGAGCGTACTTGATGCCCTTTTTCTTCAATGCTTCTGCATAAAGATAACTGTTCTCGACAGGTACGAGATTGTCTGTCACAGTCTGCCAGATAAAGCAGGGAGGATTTGTCTCCTTAACGTTTTTCTCAAGAGAATAACGGTCGAGTAATGTCTTTGCCTCATCGTCGGTTCTGTCGTAAATGTCAGCACCTATCAGGAAACGGAATGAATCCTGGTGGGCATATTCACCGGAAGTGATAACAGGGTAAGAGAGTATCGCTGCATCCGGACGGCAGGAGATGTCCTTATACTCAGGATTATCGTCGGTAAGTTCTTCCCAGTAATCGCAGACTGAAGCGCAGACGTGACCTGCTGCTGAGAATCCGCATACATATAACTTATCGGGATCGATGCGGTACTTATCACAGTTCTTTCGAGCGAAACGGATGGCTCTCGCGAGGTCATTCATCGCCTGATCCCTAACGGGTTCGCGCATGGTCTGGTTGGTCGTATATGTCATGACGAAGCAGTTGTAACCACGCTTGTTGAATTCCTTTGCAACCAGTTCGCCCTCAGGCGGAACAACGACTGCGTAACCGCCGCCGGGAAGCACCATCATGCACGGATGAACTTCGCCGTCATCTATCAGATAAGCCCTCATGTTCGGAGTGAAATCAAATGCGTAAGGATACTTGTATTCGCCTTTTTCCCATATCTCGATCTTATCCATAGTGAAGAACTCCTTTACCCATATTGATAAAGACAATTATACAACTAGTTATATGTTGTGGATAAATGATCAGTGGATCTCTGCGGTTACGGATCTTACTTTTTCTTCGGCATGAATGAATGCTTCAACCACCTTGGGATCGAAGTGCTCGCCGGAGCTCTCCTTGATTATGCCCATTGCCTTCTCGAAAGGCATACCCGGCTTATAAACACGCTTGGATACCAGCGCGTCGAAAACGTCCGCAACGGCCATGATCCTCGCAGACAGCGGGATCTCCTCGCCCTTAAGTCCGCACGGATAACCTTCACCGTTCCATTTCTCGTGATGGTAGTGAGCCATGTTCTCGGCTTCACCAAGATAGTTCTCCTTGAGTGCCTGGCTCTCAACCGTCTTCTTGACCGAGCGGATGATGAGCGCGCCTTCTTCAGCGTGGGTCTTCATGATCTCATACTCATCAGGTTCGAATCTGCCGGGCTTGTTGAGGATCGTATCTGAGATCTTGATCTTGCCGATGTCGTGCATCGGGGCAGAAGCTACTACGTTGTTCTTGAAGTCTTCGTCGACCACGTCAGCATAGATGCCGTCCTTGATCATCTGTTCGCAGATGATCTCAACGTATGCAGCAGTGTTCTTGATGTGCGTGCCAGTTGACTTGTCGCGGCTCTCCACGAGATCTGCCATGACGTTGATCATGCCGCTCTGGAACGTGGCGATGGCCTCGTTCTTTTTCTGGGATTCGCTGATGTAATCAACAGTGTCGCGGGTTGTTTTCGCGAGGGCGTTATAGAGATGCTCGATCTCGTCGCCCGTTTTGATCTCAAGTTCACGGATGCTCGCAAGTGTCTCTTCGCGTGCCGCGTCATTGGTGTATGCGAAGTCGCCAGTGAGCTTTGCGAGTTTGTTAACGGGGTTAACGATGAATCTCTTGGCAAGATAAACGCAGATAGTGAGGACCGTGAGGAAGAAGCCCAGAAGGAGCGTCGAGATCTTGAACGTGAACTCTCGCTCTACATCGGCGATATCAGGCATCGATACATCTACGCAGACATAAGCGGTGCACTTGCCGGAGTCATCGTATACAGGAACATATGCCGACAGGAGCCAGCCGTATGCGTCGTTTGATATGATCGGATCGATGGGCCTGCCTGCGAGGAGGTCATCAATATACGGAAGGAATGTCTCATCGAAAGGTAATACTTCACCTGTTTCCGAACCGGGCATTTCGGGCGTATCCACATCGAAAACGACATGGCATCCGTCAGGCTTTATCTGGTAAACATAAAGGTACTGGATCTTCTCGGAACTGTTGTAGATCAGGCCGAGATACCTGTCCGTCCTGAAGAATCCTTCCGCGGAATTCTGTTTGGCTATGTATTCATCGATGTTATTTCCGTCTACCAGCGTGGAAGCGAATGTTGCAACGTCCTGCGCATATCTGCTCTCCTGTTCGATCATGACGTCACGGAACTGCCTGAAACTTACGAAAGTAACGACTGCGGCTGCTACAATGAAGATACCCGTTACCGACAACGAGATCTTACCGCTTAACGATAGACCCTTTCTGGCGAGCATCTCAACGTCAAGTTCGTTTCTTCTGGGTCTCAAATGGTTGGGATAGCCCTTGTAGATCAGAAATGCAACGAGTGTGCTGAAGAGCTTGTCGGGGAAGTCCACGATCAATCCTGCATAGAGCTGGGCAAAGAAAGCATCGCTGACGACATTGTTATAGATACGGTTGGCCAGGGATGAAGCCACTTCTTCACCCAAAGTGTTTCCGAACAGACCCCATGATATGAGAGAACCCAGACCGCCGCCTATGACCGTGAAATACAGGACCGGTATGATGAATTTCCATGAAAGCTTACGCAAAGTACCCTTTTGTGCAAAAGCAGCAGCGCAGATGGCGATAAGGACGTTTACGACCCCGTAATACATGTTGACGTTATCAGAGAAACTGCTTATGAGATTGGTAAAGAATCCGACGATTACTGCCGGCAGGAATCCGCCGATCATAGCGGCAACAATGGTTCCTATACAGTCAAAATAAAACGGAAGCCCTGACATAGAAACAAGCCACCCGCATACGATGTTGATCCCGAGGCAGATCAATATCAGCAGTAAAGCATGTAGATCATTTTGTTGTTTCTTCTGAGCAGCCATGAAGAAAACTCCTTGTTATCTATAAAAACAGCTCGGTCAGACACAAAAATAATAAAAATATATAAGCATACTAACAAAGCTGAATGTCAAAGTCCATTACCGAAATATTAATTTATTTTAATCCACAAAGTATTTTGATAAAAGACCTTCAAATATGCTGATCTCTTGCATTTGAGTCAATCTTGACAATGTAAAGATTGGCGTTATAATAACTTTACAGTGTAAAGATTGGAGTAAACGGATGAAAAAGGCAGGAAAGAAGGTAATGGCAATTGTTTTAACGGTATTGGGAGTGCTTATTTTGCTGTTTGCCGTATGGGCAATAATGAGTCCCGGAACGATACGTCAGTACGAAGGGGAGAAGAGCCTGTCGGAGAAGTTCGTCATGGACATAAACGGTGCGCCCAACGGCTTTTTCATCAACAGTAAAAACACGGATAATCCGGTCCTGCTCTTTGTCTCGAGCGGTCCCGGTACCGACGATTATGTGTTTACCGATAAGTATACGGACATGAATCTCGAAGAGGACTTTACGGTTGTTTACTGGGACTACAGGGACATGGGAATAGCTTACGATCCTGAGTTTGATACTGCGCAAATCACGCTGGATAACATTTTGCGTGATGCCAAGAGTGTAACCGACTATCTGAAGGACAGGTTCGGCAAGGAGAAGATCTTCATCATGGGCTTCTCAGGAGGATCACATATCGCATTAAGGGCTGCATCAGCTCATCCTGAGGATTATTACGCACTCATCAACATGGCCCAGTGCGTAACTGACGGTGTGGATAACGACACCCTGATCTATGACTTCATGAAGGATGTTTTCACTAAGCGTGGAGATAAGTTTTCTCTCAATAAACTGGAGGGTTCTGTCGACAGATCGGACGATGGGAAAGTGAAGTGCAAGGACTGGTATAACTTTGTTACACTCCTTCACGAAGCAGGCGGAGGAACGATCAAGGACCAGTCAGAATTCGAAGGCATCGTCATCCCGATACTGTTTTGCAGATGCTATACGGTTTCTGAGAAACTGTCTTATGTTCCTGCCATGAAGATGTACAGGAAAACGCCGCTGGCAGAAGAGCTCGATAACTTCGATTACAGAATGTCGATAACCTCTCTGGATGTTCCGGTCTACTTTATAAGCGGCGATACTGACTATAACTGCCCGTGGCCGCTGGTACAGGAATACAGTGAGCTGATAGATGCACCCGACAAAGGATTTTTTAAGATCCCTGACAGCGCGCACAGCCCACTATGGGAGAATCCGAAAGCGACTTGTGGTATCTTAAGGCAGATAAAGGAGAAGAATTGCAATGAGTGACAGTTACCATCACGGCAACCTGAGGCAGGCCCTGATCGATGCCGGCGTCAGGATAATCAACGAGAGCGGAGAAGAGAATCTCTCTCTACGTAAAGTCGCGCTCAAATGTAAAGTCTCCCACGCCGCTCCTTACGCGCATTTCAAGGATAAGGAAGAGCTCATTGAAGCCATAAAGACCAGTGTCACTGACCAGTTCATGGAAGAACTGAACGGGGCGGTCGAGGGTGCTCCCTCAGCTGAGGCCGCAATCGTTGAGATGGGTAAGCACTATGTCTCGTTTTTCATACGTAAACCCGACTATTTCAAGTTCCTTTTTGGCGGGCAGAACATAACCGCGCACCTTCAGACAGACTCTGATTCTGAAGATGATTACCCGCCGTTTGTTTTGCTGAAGAAGACATATATCAGGTATCTTGCAGAGAAAAAGCTCGAAAAGAGCAGTGAAGAGCAGGAGGTTGAACTCCTGCAGTTGTGGGCAACCGCACACGGACTTGCGGCCATAGCGTGCATGTCAGGCGTAGTACCTTCTTTCGATTGGGAAGAGATGCTTAAGGGCGATACTCTGCTCAGGTAACCTCCCGGCGCTCAAAAATATTTTTTATCCTAAAAGGCAGTTTTTTACCCGAAAAAGTATAAGTTTTCGCGATTTCTTATACTTTTTGACCTCTTTTTTGGCGTTTTAGGATAAAAACTTTATTTGACAGTTAAGCAATGCCCAATATGTGGCATGTCGTGCTGATCAAAATGTCACAGATAAACAGTCCTGCGGGAATGAAGCACAGACAGAGCCAGGCTTTGCGGGGCATTTTCTTCTCGGTTTTCTCAAACACGGGCATTACGACAAACTGCAAAAAGAGACCCGAAATTCCGAAGAACAGAACCGAGCGCGCGCAGACATAGCCGCCGATGTTGCCCCAGTTAAGTATCTCGGTGTTGTAGTCCCAGAGTCTTACATTGAAAAACCTGAAGAGGACGAAGCCCGTTGCAAACTCCAATACGCCTGCAGCGACACTGGACAGCAGGAATACGAGGAAAGGATTCTTTTTGAACTTGTAGGTCAGGCCGAGCATGAGGATTCCGCCGAAGCCGTAGATGGGGATCCAGGGGCCGAATGTAGTGCCTCGCTTTACCCATTCACCCAGATCGAAGCGGTAGAAGATCTCTTCATATATGAAGCCGAAGATTCCGCCAAAAGCGAACACGAGCATAAGCATCGGGATTCTGGATTTGGGCGGCAGTTTGCTCATAAGAGTGCTCCTTTATCTCGGTGTATTGAGCGTGAGGCTCAGGATTATATCCAGCACGAACGCTCCGAATAGCACGAATGATACCACATTAAAAGTTTTTGGTCGCTTGTTTTGGAATTTCTCAAACAGAGGGAGCATCAAGCTGATGAAGAATGTGCCCATGAGACCCCATGTGATGACCGACCTTGCACAGATATAGCCGTTGACGTTGCCCCAGTTGAGGATGACGAGCGAATAGTTCCACAGTCTCAGACCGAAAAACTTATCCAGAATGAATCCTGCCGCCAGCTCGAAAGAACCGCACACCAGTGAGCCGATCAGGAATACAAACCATGGCTTTTTGCGGACCTTCAGTGTCGTGAAATAAGTCAGCAAGGCGCCGAATCCGTAGATGGGGATCCATGGTCCGAACGTTGTTCCGCGCTTGGCGAATACACCATCGTTGATATAGACACAGACCTCTTCATAACAGAACCCGACGATGCCGGCAAAGACGAATGTCAGCATCAGAAGGGGAATCAGTTTTTTGAGGCCGGCCTTTGACAACAGAAGGTCTCCTTATAATTCCTTGAAATTGTCCCAGGTTCTGTCGTCTTCCTTATAACCTGACTTTGACTTGATCTTGACGATGATCTTAACGATTATGCCGGAAATGAGGATAAGCGCTGAGACGCACCAGCCGAAGATGATGTTTGCGGTCATTGAATAACCGTCACCGGCTCCGTAGACACCGCCGCTGGTAATGAGGTTATAGAGGTTCCATCCAAAGAGTCCCATGAGAACGATGGGTGATACGAACTTGATCGAAGGCAGGAACCACCATGCGGGCATCTTGAACTTATTGGTGTTGCGGTTGAGTTCATCAAGGATCTTGGTCGTCTTGAAGAGCCATCCTGCAGCGATCATCTCGAGAACGCCCGTGATGATGAGCGTGTAGCTGTTGATGAAGTAGTCAACGATATCGAGCACTGCGAGACCTGCACCAGTTACGTAGATAAGGCTGATGATGCCTTCGATGATGCAGATCGTGAGTGTTGTCTTTTTCTTGTTGAGATTGAACTTGTCAGATACGGCCGTTGAGATACCCTCGATGATCGAGAACAGTGAGTCGATCGCCAGAGTGATCAGGCAGAAGTAGAAGATGAACGCGAAGATCATGTTGAAGACTCCGCTGTCGGAGATCTTAACGATTGCCTGAGGATAGATAATGAATGCCGTAGCGATGCCTGATGCAGACATGTTGTCGAGCATTCCTACGCCTGCCATTGTCGTGAACATAACGATGCCTGCGAGAACGCTGATGAGCATGTCGGAGAAAGCGATGATGATTGTATCGACAACGATGTTGGACTTCTTATCAAGGAATGATCCGTAAGCGAACATGATCGCCATTGATGTTGAGAGTGAATAGAATACCTGGCCGATGGCATCGATCCAGAGGTTTGAATCGCCCAGTGCATTCCAGTCAGGAATGAAGAGCTTTGCAAGTCCTGCCATTGCGCCGGGCATCATGATGCCTCTTATGGCCATGATGAGGAGGCAGATGACAGGGAGGGATACCGTAAACTTAACGACCTTGCCTACCGTTGTCGTACCGTTGCGGATGCAGACATAGCAGAGGACCCACGCGGCGATGAGACATCCTACTACAGGCCATGAGATGGTCGTAAATCCGGAAGTGGTTCCCGTGGTCTTTATCGTCTCAGCCCAGAGATTACTTGCAGCTTCCGTGTTGCCGGTCATGTTCATGAACTTGAAGCTCATGACGAACATCAGGATTACCCACGCGAAAACTGCCGCGTAGTAAATTGAGATTCCGATACCGTTGGAAACTGCGATCCAGCCTATGCTCTCAGCCTTCTTGTTCAGCGCACGCATTGAACCTGGCGCGCCCTGTCTGGTGTATCTTGCAACTGAGATCTCCATCATGAGGAGAGGAATACCGATGACAAGCATCGCAACGAGATAGACGAAGAGGAAAGCTCCTCCGCCGTACTTAGCTGCCAATCCCGGAAATCTCCAGGCATTTCCCAAACCTACTGCTGAACCGATTGCTGCCAGAATAAAGGCAGATCTTGATGACCATTTCTCGCGCATTTTATTGTACCCCCTCGCTCAATGATAATACTTCGTATATATAGAGCAAGTCAAAGATATATGATTTGTGGTAAAATGCGGCTGAATGACAAGGGGGTAGATCATATGAAAAGGATAAAAGCAGGTGCTGCTTTATTGGCACTTACCATGTTAGCCGGAATATTCTCAGGATGTACCAAAACAGCAAATGTTACCACGGAAAAGTTTGCCCGGATCTGCGACCAGATGGGTCTGACAGAGTTTGATTTCGAGGATGAGATGCCGTCCGGGAAACAGGTTGATAAAGGCTATTATCTGGTAGCCGGAGAAGACGATGCTGAAGACTATCTGAAAGATTATTTCGGTGAGCAGCTCGATGAATTCTCAAAAACATACGGTTTTGAAGGCGCTATCGATTCCAATACCGTTAAGTCTTTTGCTTTCGCTGCGAAGTGCGAAGGATACACGGATTCCAAGAAGGATATAAATGACGGGGATCTTGAACATCTTGATGTTGACGGTGCTTTCGCGCTGCAGATTACGCTCGACGGAAACTACGCGGAAGATATCATCAAGACCATAGAAGATAACCTTGCCGAATTCAAGATCTCATACGATGTTTTCTCTCAGAAGGAATTCTACTATTCCAAGGATGAAGGTCATTTCAGGATCCATCTCGACATTGAGAAGACCGTGGATGCAATGCTCGACAATCCAAACATCAAAGATGCAGGGAAAGAAATTTTCTCTCCTGATATGATGAAACAGTTCAGAAAACTAAGGGGAGATGCAGCGGTCGCTGTCGAAATAAGCGGGCCTGATGTCCTTATTGTCGGAGGTGGTTCCGTACATAATGACCCGAAAGTTCTAAAAGACTTTGTTAAGGCTTTCGGACTTGCCCAGGATCCGCTGGCACTTCCCGTGAACGACAGGTTTGTTGATGGCGCAGTCCGTTATGTTACCGATCTGGCAATCATGTACCTGAGGAGTCTGGACCAGACACAGCCGGTGCCTGATCCCGGTACGGATCCGGATACAGATCCTACTGCTGAAACGACGGCTGAACCTACTGCTTCTGCAGATACTGTTAAGATCGGAATCTCAATGCCAACCATGGATCTTCAGAGATGGAACCAGGATGGAGATCTGATGCGCAAGGGACTTATCAATGAAGGATATGAAGTGGATCTTCAGTATGCTTCAAACAGTACGGATGTACAGGCAAGACAGATCAACAACATGATCGAAACAGGCTGCCGTGTAATCATCGTTGCGGCGATCGCTCCGGATACACTGAACCAGGTCCTCAAAAATGCAAAGGACAAAGGTGTAACCGTAATTGCATACGACCGTCTGATCACCAATACGGATGCCGTTGATTATTATGTTTCTTTCGACAATTACATGGTCGGTCAGCTTCAGGGAATGTATATTGAGGCTTCGCTGGATCTTGGTATTCCCGAAGGTCTTTATACAATGGAGATTACCTCAGGTGATACTGCCGACATAAACGGAAGATACATGTATAACGGTGCAATGGATGTTCTGCGGCCTTATATCGATTCAGGCAAGCTCCAGATCAAATCAGGCCAGATCGATTACGATGCAACCTCAACTGAAGCCTGGGCAACAGACAAGGCTAGGGGCAGGGCAGAGTATATTGCAGGCAAGTTCTATTCGGGCAGTACGACGCTTGATGCATGGCTCTGTCTGAACGATTCAACGGCTCTGGGTGTTGCTCTGGGTCTTGAGAGTGCTTATACAGGCAAGTATCCGATCATTACCGGACAGGACTGCAACATAGAAAACGTTAAGAACATTATCAACGGCAAACAGGCAATGTCCGTATTCAAGGATACGAGAACTCTTGTAGAGAGGACCGTTAAGATGACGACTCAGATCGTAGAGGGCAAAACCGTTGAAGTAAACGACACACAGACATACGACAACGGTGTAAAGGTTGTTCCGTCATATCTGTGTGCGCCAATCGTCGTAACCATAGACAACTACAAGACTATTCTTATCGACAGCGGTTACTATACGGCTGACCAGCTTGGAGTATAAGCAGCAAGGCAGACGTGCATTAGTGGAACCTGCCCCAAACTCTGATGATGCAGGAAGGTAACAATATCTATTATTCATATTGCGGTGATAAGTCAAATATCCGTGATTTGTGGTAGAATTCAGATATTCCCAAAAGGAGGGTCTATATTATGAAGAGGATTAAGGTTATAGCATGCGTGCTTGCAGCTTCTTTGCTTGCCGGTGTTTTCGCGGGATGCAGCAAGACAACAAAGATCACAACTGAAAATTTTATTAAGGCTTGTGAGAAGCTCAAGCTTGATGAAATTGATATCGGAGATGATTTCGATAATGATGACATCGAGGATGGTGTCTATGCTTATGCAGATGAGGATTATATCGAAGATTACCCTGATGATGTCGAGACATTCTTAAGTGATTTGCGTCTTGATGACGTTATCGATGTAGATGACATTACTTCTTTTGCAATGGCTGTTAAATGCACAGGTTTGGATACCATTGAAGACATACGGGAACCTGATGATATTGCAGATGTTGAGCTCGATGGAGCCTTTGCGTTCCAGATGCAGCTTTCTGATAGCGGTTATGCAGAAGATTTCATGGATTATGTTGATGACATGCTCGATCTGGCTAACATCAATACAAAGGATCTCACAAACAAGGAATTCTTTGTTTCCAAGAACGAGGGTTACTTCAGATTCCACATCGATGTTGCTAAGTTCGCTAAGATCGTTTTAGAGAATGATGACATCATGGATTTTGTTGATGAAGTTTCTGATGCTGATGATTTCGAGGATGCTCTCAATTCTCTTACAGGTGACGTTTCCGTATCTGTTGAGATCAACGGAACAAACATCTTCGTTATCGTTGGAGGATCAGTCAATTCCAAGCCTACTGTTTACGATTCATTCATTAAGGCATTCGGTGTTTCAAACAACCCTGCTAAGGTTCCCATGAATAATGACGTAGTTACTGATACACTCGATGAGCTCGTTGATGACTACGGCCGTTATGTTTTCGGTATGACTGCAATGGTTGGCGTTACAGTAGCTGCAACAGCATTCCAGCTCAGAATCTGATACCGGACCGGTTTAAACACTTAAGGCTGTGCCACGCGCACAGCCTTTTTTTATGCTTGGATTTATACTTTCGAAAGTAATTACCTTAGAACATTGACGGCGGGAAGAGCCTCGACAGGGTTCTTAATGCGGCGCCGAAGTTTGTGAGGTCCATCAGTATGCCGCTGAACAGGAAAGAAAGTATAAGGTAAACAGGCAGGATCGCCGAGAATATCTTTGAGCGTGCGGTGCGGATCGGGATGAGAGTCATTACCGTGCCTACGACGAATGCTATAAGTGTTACAAGCAGCGTATACAGGATCACGTGCAGAGGGTCAAATTCTGTCCGTGATACGAGGAAGCATACGATCGAGACTATTGCAGCAGGGAAGGTGAATACTGCGACCTGGATGAGTCCCAGATAGATGCGCTCAATGAGTTTAAACCTCATATAGATGCGGTTGTCCTGATCGTTCAGGAAGGCGAGCGCGCCGAGCAAAGCAGCTGTGAAGATGAAGAAACCGGCGAACTTATAGAGCGGGATCGGAATCTTCTCAGAGCGCGTGATGGCATCGTAGACCGTACCCTCGACGCTCTCCAATGCAAAGAGTGACTGGTCTTCGATATATATGCCGAAGAGTCGCTCCAGATCAGGATCGTGAATTGATATTTCATAGCCGTAATCGGACATTGTGTCCACGATGACCTGGCGACAGCTGTATTCATAGAACTTGTCGAACACCTCTTCGCGCGACAGGAACATGAAGCCCGAAGCGGGTGTTGTGACCTGCTTTACATCGTATTTGCGTCCCTTGTCGTTCAGGTGCTCAATGAAGCCCTTGGGGAAGATGTATGCGGTATTTGCCTTACCCGAAGCAATGTCCTTATAGAGTTCTTCTTCGTCATCAACTTCGTAAAAGGAGAATACCGAATTCATCGAGCAGAGTTCTTCGACGATCTCTTCGGTCTCGTCAGAATTGTCTTCGTTTAAGATCGCTACCGGGATATATGCCGAGGTCTCTTTCTCGGGGACAAATATGACCAGCAGCGCGAGTATTATGATCGCGCCTGCCATGACGTACATTGCAGGATTTATGAGGCTGCGCTTGGAGAGGACCTGTAACCTGTTTAAGAATAGTTTCATAGGAACATGGACCTCAGGAAGAACTGGATCAGATAGTAGACCGGGTTAAATACTGCGGCCGTCTGGAAGAATTTGGGCATGTAATCCAGAGGAATAAGGCCGCCTGCAAGATACATGAGGCTCGTGCCTGCACCGAATGTGATGTAGGAAACTGCCGCGGGGCTTTTGACTATGTAGCACAGGGTAGTACCGATAAGAGCCACGATGAGAATGGCCGGAATGACAGTTATCAGCGACAGGGGTTTTGTGGTATCGAAAATAAAACAGAGAGCGGTAAATAACAGGAGATAGATAACATACATCATAAATGCAGTGCAGCATGTCTCCAGGACAAATATCTTCCATGTCTTAATGCCCGAGAGCTTCGCCCTTGCGCGGAAGATGCCGCTGTTGCCCTTATAGAAAAATGAGATGACGAATACGGACATCATAATGATGTAGAGAGTATACGATGCGGTAAGTCTCTCTCTTACTCCGTATTTTGCGACGAGCTCATCGATGTCCAGTGTGCGGAACAGCGTTTTGCGGTTCATTACATAGTCGAGCAGGCGGTTCTGCACGTCACCCCTGATGGAGTAAACGGTCTGATCATCGACGCCAAGTTCCCGGGCCAATTCACCTGCCGTAAGGATCGTGCACTGGGTAGTTCCGAGCAGGTCGCTCATTGCATAGATCAGGTCGTTTACGACATGTTCTTCGTAAGTATCTGCATCACGGTAAATAATCTGGGCCTGCTTTGCATCGGGAGTTCCCATCTGCTCGATGAAGCCTTCGGGAATGATTATGCCGGCAACTGCATCGCCGTCTTCAACGAGCGAGATAACCTTCTTTTTGCTTTTAACCATATTGATGTCGATGGTGTGCTTTACGCTGTCCATCTTCTGGACGATGCCGATGCCAAGCTGGGTATATGCACTGTCGTCAGGGACATAGCATGCCACCGATACGATGCTGTCGGTATTGTCTTCGAAAAGAAATTCGGAAGCATATAAAACAAGCGACAGCATGGCGATGCCGAGCGCCAGAAAGTAGCACAGTACATAAGGGATGAAAAGCAATACTCTTTTGCAGTATGCCCTAACCATTCAAGGCCTCCGCGGGAGATATTCCGGCCGGGAGCAGTACGGCCTGGCCTTTTTTGAGGAGATAAACCTTGGAGCAATGCCTGAACATCTCTTCGCTGTGACTTGCGATAAAGACCGTTCCGCCCTTTGCCCTGAATGAGTCTATGAAGTTTATGATGTCGTTCTTGGCCGGAATGTCGAGCGCTGCCAAAGGTTCATCCATCAGAAGAATGTCCGGTTTTGCCAGAAGGACCGATGCGATTGCCAGACGTTTTTTCATGCCGCCTGACATACGCTTGACCTTGAGGTTAATGAAGTCCGATACCTTGAGAATGGAGAGTTCAGTTTCCGTAAGTTCCTTCAGGATCTCCTGCTTGCTTAACGGTGTCCACATCTTGAGATTGTCCATGGCCGTCAGTTCGTCAATGAGGGCATTTTCCTGAGTGACAAAACCCGCCTTGCCGTTTACGACGATGGCTCCGGAAGCCGGTTTGCGAAGTCCGGCAATGGCTGACAGCAGAGTGGATTTACCCGAGCCGTTAAGACCCAGCAGACCGATGACTTCGCCCTTTGAGGCACTTATCGTGACATTATCCAGGACGGCTTTTTTATACTTTAATGAGACGTTCTCAACAGAAACGACAGATTCGGACATAATTTCAAGGCGCTCCTTTTACGATAGGGTGATTATAGCATAGTAAAGGTAAATACTTTCGCGCGCGAGTAATATATGCCGTTACGGAGATTACTGGTGATCCTTGATGTACTGCTCGAGATCTTCCCTGTCGATGGCAGCACCCAGGTACAAACCCTGGAATCTGTCACATCCGCTGCCTGCCAGGATCTCGAACTGGTCTTCCTGGCCTACGCCGGTGGCAGTAACTGAGATATCGATGTCGTGCATCAGGGAGATGGCTGAACGTGTGAGAATTCTGACCGTGGCATCAGTTGCGAGCTTGGAAGTGAAGTTGCCATCGAGCTTAAGCATAGATACGGGGAGGAGGGGGATGGCATTAAAAGATGAATATCCTCTTCCGAAGTTATCGAGAGCCATCTTAACGCCTGTCGTAGCTAGCTCTTCTATCGTCATTCTGATATCGGCAAGAGATGAGATAAGGCTCTCTTCCTGGAGGTCGAGAACGAGGTTATCTACATTGCACTCCGTGCTCGATACGATATTTGAGAAAGACTGGATGAAGTCGGGTTCTCTTAACTGATAGTTGGAAATGTTGATGTTCAATGTAAGGTTCGGATCAACCTTGTTGATAAGGGCAAGAGCGCCCAAAGAACTCTCGAGTGAGAACGAACCAACGCGGCGCATGTAACCGGCGTTCTCGGCTGCCGCAAGGAATACCGGAGGAGGAACGATGACTCCGCTGTCATCGAACTTAAGGAATGCCTCAAAACCCGTGAGCTTCCTGTCGTATGTAAAGCACGGCTGGAAGGTCATGCGGAAAGAACCGTCCGTAATGGCCTGTTCGAAGATTGCTGTGATCTCTTTTTTGGACTTGTTCCTGAAGATCTCTTCGCCGGGAAGTCCGATGGGGCCTTCCGGTTCCGTCAGAGTACCTGCGGCTCTGCTCATGCGCTCTTCTGCCTTGGCAATGAGCTCACCCGCATGACGTGAATCAGCAGGATAATGTGCAAATCCGTAGTGGAGGCTGGCATTCATTGAATCGAGTCCCGCAGCAAAAGCTTTTGACGCTTCCTTTGTGAGCTTCTCGGCATACTTTGTCTCTGCCTCGGGAGTAAGAACTCTTCTGTAGAGAATGACGAAGTCAGCGTCGTCAATTCTTGCGACCATGTCCGTGGGATCTGCTGCCTCACGGAGACGGTGAGCCATATTCTGGATGAACAGGTCCATGGACTTGTGGCCGATGGTTCTTGTTATATTGTCGAAATGATCAAGTGCAAGATAAATGATTGAGAACGGACGGCATGCCGCATCCGGATTGTCACTCTCACGCATAGTCGCGATGTCTTCGAGGATGAGCTTATAAGCACGTTCAGTGATCATGTCACGTCCGGGAAGCGTGGTGAGAGAGTCGATAGATGAAGTAAGGTTCCTTCCGATAGCTTCGCTCAATCCCTGATGGCTGCCCATTGATTCGTGGTTAACGATAAGGCTCGTACGGGCAAACATCTCGTTCTCAAGTTCCTTCTGGATAGCCTTGCCTCGTTCTGCACGTTTCGAATCTTCGATGTGCTGGATCTTGGCAGCGACCTTGATTACGTAATACTGCAAGAGAAGATTGAAGATCATGATCATGAAGGTCAGGACGAGAAGAAGAGGCGCTGACTCATTTTTCATGATGATGTATTCATATGTGTATATAAGGAACTGGACGAAGTTCAGGGTGAAGGTAATGTAGTAGCCGAACTTACCCTCGAAAACATTCATGAGGAATGACAACAGTAAAAGGATAACACCGATGAAATATCTGGTTTCAGTTGCACCGGAAAAGATCTGTGCTGCAAGAAGAGCGATAAATAGAATTACGCTCACAAAAACAACGGCAACATATACCGCGTCATTTTTTATAAACAGTCTTCCTTCATTTTTCCTCATACACTAAATTATCCTATGTTTATGATAGCTTTGTGTTACTCATATATTAATTTAGTATTAAAAATCGGCTGAAAAGTGGCTTTATGGTGTCAATTACGGCTCAAAAAGCTGCCGGACACCGATCCTGCCTGTTTACCCCCGAAAAACCCTATATATAATAACAGTTAAATAAAAGAATTTGCTTTGATTTGTGTGATTAATTATAATTGTTTGCAGCACTTGGAAAATCAGTGCAACATTTCTTCCGGTTCGTCTGTATATAGGGTGAAAGCGGAAGATATTTCGAAGGGATCAATGGAACTTACTTACGAAGCCAATCTACCGCTTTTACGAAAGCTCGCCGTATTGCTGGCAACATCGGGTTCCGGTGATGACATGTTCATCATCAGCAGGACAGGCACCCGTGATGAGGCAATGGACGATTCTGACGATGTGCCCACAACGGGCGGTCGTCGGAAGTCTGACGAGGAGATAGAAAAGGAAGCGGAAGAGATCTTAGACCTTCATGGTAATTCCATATTGCGTCTTGCGGCCTCTTACCTTCACAACAAGGAAGACTCGGAGGATATCTTGCAGGAGACGATGATCAAGTTCGTCACCGTCAGGCCGAATTTCGAGAGCGAAGCACATCGCAAAGCCTGGCTCATGAGAGTTGCATCAAATCTTGCCAAGAACCGTATCGACTACAACAAGGTCCGTGACACCATGGAGCTCAACGAAGAGATCGCAGGTGAAGTTCAGGAAGACCTTGATAAGGGCGACGAGTATAAGGCTATCTGGGATGCTGTTACAAGCTTACCGGTCCACCAGCGTGAAGCTATCCACCTTTTCTATCAGGAAGGCTATTCAACCGCGGAAATTGCCAAAATTACAGGCAGACGCGAAGCTACCGTGCGCTCAGATCTGAAACGCGCACGTGACAGACTGAAGGAATTGCTGAAGGAGGCGGATGATTTTGAATAAGTATAATGAAATCATGGAACGCGTAACGATTGACCCTGAAATGAAGAGCAGGGTTATGAGCGCTGTCTCCGCTGCAATCAAGGAACAGTCCGGAGGCGTAGCAACAGTTACCGGACTTCCAAAACATGTAAATCAGAACAGGACAGAGACTGTAACACATAACAGGCCAGAGGTTCAGGAGAAACCAAAGAAAAAGGCGAAGAAGGTACCGATCGCAATCATTTCTTCGATTGCTGCTGCCGTTGTCGTTCTTGCCGGAGCTCTTTTCATCTTCAGCCAGATGGGTGCAACCTCCAGTTCACCAGCATATAAGAATTCGGATGCAGCCTCAACGCAGGCTATGGCAATTGCCGGTGGCGATTCTGCAGCACCTGCCGCACACAACGAACAGGTCGAAGCGGTTGCTAATGAAATCGACGGATTGGGAGAATACTATGCGGAAGAGACTACTGCTGCCGCAGATAACGATTCGAAGTCAAACTTAAGTGGCAGTACCTCAACGACTTATTCAACCACGGTCAATACTACGAACAATAAGGATTTGAATTCCATTTCTACTGTTGAGGCTGATGAAAAAGAAGACAGATCTAATGATAACGAAGGAATGGGTGATTCCCGTCTCGACAGGATCAACAAGACTCTGCCGTTTGATCTTAAGGGAACAGGCTCCGGAAAATTCTCCGAAGACATAACATTTGAGCTCTTTATTGGCGAACAGGGTCAGAAGGTAATACTCCTTGAAGGACCTGAAGGCAAGGATCTTGTAGGTGCTTATGAACCGTTCAAGAACGCTGCAGGTGAGACAAAGACAACGCCTGAGGGAACTTCGGTAACACTTTACAAGATCGCTTTCGGAAACATATCGGACGTAACTTCCGATGATGCCACAGAAGTAAATGCTGCATTATTCACCAGAAATGGTCATACATATCTGCTCGTCTTCTCTGATATTCAGAGCACTGAAATGATCCTCACGGTGGTTGATGCAGTCTGACAAATAAATTATTTAGCGCAAGGAGAGGGAGCTGTCTTCGGGACAGCTCCTTTTTGTGTGAAAAGAAGCTGAATCCGCTGCCGTTAATTATGGTTTCCCCCAAATAATAATTGTGCATTTATATACTTATTTGCATATTATAATTTCCAAGTTGTGTTACAATGAACCTATCTTGTTTATCGGGTTTTTATGCCCGGAGAAAGGATATGAAAAATGTATTGTCCCAATTGCGGTAAAGAAAATCCCGATGGAGTAGGATTTTGTGGCGGATGCGGAATGGCATTTTCCAAGCCCGCAGCTGCTCCTGCACCTCAACCTGCGGCAGCTCCCGTTGCAGCACCCGTTGCGGCTCCAGTAGCAGCTACAGTAGCAGCTCCTGCTGCGGCACCCGTAGCACCTCAGCCCACGGCAGCACCTGTTGCTCCCCAGCCTGTTGCAGCTCCCGTAGCTCCTCAGCAGCCTTACGCAGCACAGCCCCAGCCCAAGGCTCAGCCTCAGGCACAGGCTCAGCCGAAGCAGCCTTCAAGCTCAATTCCTTTCGGCCAGCACTTCAAGAATATTTTCAAGGCAGCAATTCACCCCGTAACCGGTATTGCTGAGATCGCACCTCAGTACGACAAGATCGGAAATGCTCTTTTCCTTGCAGGAATCGTAGTTGTTATCTGCAGCCTTGTCGGCGGATTATGTTCTTTATCGATCGATCTCATTCATTTCGCGCAGTACGGAAAATATTGGTCGGATAACTTTGTAGGCGATATTCTCAGGGATTTATTCTTCCCGTTCTTCTATTATGCAATCAAGACTTTCGGTATGGCAGGTCTCTTCCTCCTCGCAGGTCTCATCGTAAAAGAGAAGTGGTCATTCCCGAGACTTCTCGCTGTTGCTTCACTGGCATTGGCTCCTGCTTACATCATAAGCGATTTCCTTGGCCAGTTCCTCGCTCTTATCCCTTATGTAAGACTGGGCAGTCTTATCTATACTGCAACATACCTGTATTACATCGTAATGCTTTACGAAGGCATGAGCGCTGAGACAAAGCTTACAGGCAACAAGAAGGGATTCGTTCTCGTTGCGGTATTTGCCGTTACTGCAGTAATTGCAAACTACGTCAGCTTCTAAGCAATTAACCGTTAGAACAGATTTTATAAGAGGTTGTTTCGCAAGAGACAGCCTCTTTTATTTTTTCGGATATTTTCTGCAACATTTTCCCGTGCCGAACTGTTATTAGGGCATAAAGCAAATTGAACAGAGATTTTGGAGGATAAAGAAAATGCAGTTTTGTTCAAATAAAGACATTAAGATAATGGCAGGCGTTATGGCAGCATCACTTCTGCTCGGAGGCTGCTCGGCAGTTAAGCCCTCAAATTCAGCAGAACCCCTTACAAACGATCCGTCGATCAAGGCTGAAATAAATTTCAGGGATGTCAGCAAGACTGATTACGATCAGGATCTTATGGATAAGGAATACAGAAGATACTGTTTCGAGCTTTTCAGCCAGTCGGTCAGGGATTACGGCACAGACAAAAACATAATGATCTCGCCTGCTTCGATAATGATGGCACTTGACATGGTTGCAGCAGGATCAAAGGGAGATTCATTGGATCAGCTTACAGAGCTCTTCGCTGAAGGACAGGCACCTCTTACGCAGCAGGCATATGCAGCTGAACTCATGGATAAGATCAATAATTCCAGGAAGATTGAATTCGCATGTGCCAATGCCGTATGGACAAACAAGAGCATTCTCGGAAATAAGGTAAATACCGAATATGTTGACTACATTCAGGATACATTCCTCTCGGAATATACGGTAACAGATTTCAACGATAAGACTCCTGACGAGATCAACGCATGGATCGATGAGCATACGGATCATATGATCGAAAAGGCAATAGAAAGTCTTGGTACTGATACCGTAATGGTCCTTGTAAATGCCATTGCTTTCGATGCCAAGTGGGCAGAAAAATATGAAGACTATCAGGTCAATGACGATGATTTCCATGCAGCTGACGGCAGTGAACAGAAGGCAACGTTTTTGTCAGACGTTACATCCGCATATTATGAGACGGAGAAGGCAACGGGATTCATCAAGGAATATGAAGGCGGCCAGTATGGTTTCCTCGTAATCCTTCCAACTGATGAAAACGTAAGCGCGAATGAATTTGCAGCTGATTTCACGGCAGAAGATTACGAGAAGTTCATAAACAGCGTTTCTTATGAATATGAGGTTCATTCCAGAATGCCTGAGTTCGAGTATGATTTTGAGTATGGGGTAAATGACACCCTGATAAATCTCGGCTGCACGGATATCTTTGATCCTAACGCAGCAGACCTCTCAGGTATCGCAGGAGAAAAGGGAGACCTCTATGTATCAATGGTATTCCACAAGACACACATTGAAGTGGACAGAAGCGGAACCAAGGCAGCAGCAGTTACGGTAGTTTCAGTCGACTGTGCATCAGCTGCATTTGAGACAACACCCATAAAGAATGTTAACTGCGACAGACCTTACGCATATGCTATAGTTGATCTTGAGACAATGGCTCCTATATTCGTAGGAACGGTAAATGAAGTTTAATTCCTGGAACCGGAGGTAATGTATATGATTACTTGTTCTGAGAAAGACCTGAAGATAATGACTGGCGTCATGGCAGCATCGCTTCTGCTCGGAGGCTGTTCTTCACCTGCAGCACCTGCTTCTACAACTTCAAAGACTCCTAATGATGATCCTTCGGTCAAGGCAGAGATCAATTTAAAGGATGTCGGTGATGCAGATTACGATAAGGATCAGATGGATCAGTTGTACAGGAAGTACTGCTTCGAACTGTTCAGCCAGACGCTCAAGGACAACGATCCGGATGCCAATGTAATGATCTCACCAGCATCTATCATGATGGCACTTGATATGGTTGCAGCCGGCGCGAAAGGTGATTCCCTTAAGCAACTGACGGATCTTTTCGCAACGGGGCAGGCACCTCTTACACAGCAGGCCTATGCAGCAGATCTCATGGATAAGATCAACGGCTCAAAGGACATTGAATTCAAGTGCGCAAACGCAGTATGGAATAACGCAAAGCTCCTTGGCAACTCTGCAAATACGGAATACGTCAACTATATTCAGGATACATTCCTTGCCGAATATACGGTTACTGAATTTAACGACAAGACACCTGACGAGATCAACGCATGGATCGACGAACATACAAATCACATGATCAAAAAGGTTATCCAGCAGCTCGATCCCGATACCGTAATGGTTCTCGTAAATGCGATCGCTTTCGAAGCGAAGTGGGAAACGGCATACGAAGATTATCAGATCGAAGATGGTGATTTCCATACTGCAGACGGCCAAAAACAGAAGGTTACATACTTAAGAGATACCACATCTGCATACTATGAGACTGATAAAGCTATAGGATTCCGTAAGGCATATGAAGGCGGACAGTATGCCTTCCTCGCAATTCTTCCCAAAGATGATTCAGTTAATGCAAATGAGTTTGCAAAGAATTTCACTCCCGATGATTACGAAGCATTTATAAACAGTGTTTCCTACGATTACGAAGTTTATTCCTTAATGCCTGAATTTACTTATGATTTTGAGATGAGCCTTAACGGTACGGTCGCAAACATGGGCTGCTCAGACATCTTCGGTGCCAATGCGGATTTCTCTGGAATTGCCGGAGCACCGGGAGAGATCTATGTATCACAGATCATACACAAGACCCATATCGAATTAGACAGGGAAGGAACAAAGGCTGCTGCAGTTACTTCAATCTCACTTGGAGTTAATTCAATAGAGCCTGTCACTGTTGAGACACGTACCGTTGAATGCGACAGGCCGTATGTTTATGCGATCGTTGATCTCGATACGATGGCTCCCATCTTCGTTGGAACGGTAAACGGATTTGAGTGATTTAGGATGGGGGATAAGAAAATGAATATCTGTTCAAAGAATGACATTAAGGCACTTGCGGGAATAATGGCTGCATCCGTTCTTCTCGGAGGCTGCAGCATAACGGCTCCGGTCTCCGGAACCCAGGCACCCGGAAATTCGCTGATAAACGATCCGTCGATCAAGGCTGAGATCAATTTCAAGGACGTAAAGGACGCCGGATATGATTCCGGTCTCATGGATCAGGAATACAGAAGATATTGTTTCAACATCTTCAGCCAGACCGTTAAAGATTACGGCGGTGATTCAAACGTAATGATCTCTCCCGCATCACTCATGATGGCTCTCGATATGGTAGCAGCCGGCGCGAAAGGTGATTCGCTTAAGCAATTGACGGATCTTTTCGCAACGGGTCAGGCTCCTCTTACACAGCAGGCATACGCTGCTGATCTCATGGATAAGATCAACAGCGCAAAGGATGTTGATTTCACATGTGCCAATGCCGTTTGGAATAACGGTGCGTTATTGGGTGATGAAGTAAACTTGGATTACGTAAACTATGTACAGGAGACTTTCCTTGCCGAGTACGTGGTTACGGATTTTGACGAAAAGACACCTGAAGAGATCAACAAATGGGTAGATGAGCACACTGACCACATGATCGAAAAGATCATAGACGAATTGGAGCCGCTGACGGTTATGGTGCTTGTAAATGCGATCTCTTTCGAAGGTAAGTGGGAAGAGTCCTATGATGAGGATCATATTACAGAAGGCAGTTTCAATGCAGCAAACGGAGAGGCACAGACAGCAACATTTTTGAATGATTCGACCTCGGCATACTATGAAACCGGACTGGCAACCGGATTTATCAAGCGCTATGAGGGCGGCCAGTATGCTTTCCTGGCAATCCTTCCGGCCGTTGAATCGGTCAGCGCAAATGAATTTGCCGCAAACTTTACGGCTGCTGACTACGAAGAGTTCATTAACAGCGTTTCCTATGATTACGATGTTTATTCCAAAATGCCTGAATTCAAGTCGGATTTTGATTTCAAGATGAATGAAACGCTCAAGAATCTTGGCGTTACGGATGTTTTCGATGAAACTAAGGCAGACCTGTCCGGTATCGCCGGCGTTCCCGGTATCCTCTATGTTTCCAGGGTTCTTCACAAGACACACATTGAAGTGGACAGAGAAGGAACAAAGGCTGCAGCAGCTACCGCAGTAACCATCAGGACGAAGGGCGTAATAGAGACTGCGAAAGAAACCCGTCAGGTAATATGCGACAGACCGTTTGTCTATGCAATCGTTGATACGGATACCATGGCACCTGTCTTCATCGGTACAGTTAATGAGGTTTAAGGCAAAAGTCATAGACGGCGCTTAAAATGAGAAGGCTAAGTCTGTTATAAAAGCCAATCCAAATTTATATTTCACAAGGTATAATATGCGGAGTGTCTTTACGGGAAACCATATTCCCCTAGGCGCTCCGTATACTTTATGAGGTGGAATCAATTGGATAAGCAGGATAATAAAAGTCTTTTGCAGAAGATTCTGTATGTGGTCGTCACGTTACTTCCGATGGCCATTTACATGGTTATCTACATGCCGACGTTCTTCTGGGTCGAGAGCCTTAGCCCTGCAGGCGGGTTCCACATCATCCATACTGCGATAGATGACATGATCCCCGTTGTCGAGGTATTCATTATCCCTTATGCGCTGTGGCTTCCTTATCTCGTTGCCGGCATGATCGCCATCGCAATCTACAGCCGTCCAATCTCACGCAAGACTTCTTACATGCTCATGGCAGGAATGACGCTGTTCATTATCATCTCTCTTGCATATCCCAATGCTCTTGAGCTCCGTGCAGCCATTCCTGACCGTCAGAACATTTTCATGGACTGGATCAATTACCTGCACCAGATCGACACGCCTACTGACGTTCTGCCGAGTCTTCACGTTTACGATGCCATCGTCGTTGCAGCCGGCATTCATCTTACGTTCAAGGACAAGAAGGCGCTTCTTATCGCAAGTGATGTTCTGGCATTCCTCATCGTTCTTTCCACGATGTTCATCAAGCAGCATTCGATCATCGATGTAATCTCTGCATTCATCATCTTCATTCCCGTATTCATCATTACCTGCTTCGTAATAAAGCCGGTAAACAGGAAGGCTTAAGGCCTGTCTGAAACGTCAAAAACGCTTTGTGCTATAATCTCGCCATCGGGATAGATTTATCAGTGGAGGGTAATAAATGAAAACATGTCCTAAGTGTGGAGCACCGCAGGCAGACATAATGCCGGCATGTGATCTGTGCGGAAGTCTGTTTCCTGGTGAGAAGAGACCGAAGAACCCTTTCGATGTTACGGGTGCTGTCGGATTGTTCTCAGGCCTTCTGTCAGTTGTTGCGACCGTAGCTTTCTTTTATATCGTATCGAACTTCCTCGAAACAGAGGATCTGCGTGAGATCCAGATGGTTCTCATAGGCATGCTGGCCTCTTTGTTCTTCATAATAACGGGGCCTATAGCAGGTCTGATACTCTCAATTGCCGGATTGAAGAAAACAAGCAAAAAGAATGTAAAAGGCAGAGGGTTTGCCGTAGGAGGGATCGTCGTTTCTTCGATCATGATGCTTGTCGCGGTTTTCTTCCTGTTACTTGTTATTATTTTTGTGGTTTACGAGTTGGATACCGTGTAGCGGTATTCAGGATATTTTTTCCTAAAACACGTGTCCAAACAGGAATTATTCCGGAAAAACAAGGATTATTCCTATTTTGTTCCTAAAATGCAGGGTAAAATCGAAAAGAGCCATCTCAAATCTGAGATGGCTCCGTTCATTTTTGAATTGTAGCTGAATATCAGTCGTTTTCGAACTCGACTACGAGCTGTGATACTGTCTGCTTAGCATCGCCGTAGATCATGATGGTGTTGTCCATCGTGAAGAGTGGGTTCTCGATGCCGGAGAAGCCTGTACCCTGACCACGCTTGAGGACGAATACCGTACGTGCCTCGTATGCGTTTACGATAGGCATGCCGTAGATAGGTGAGGACTCGTCGTTGATGGCAGCGGGGTTAACAACGTCGTTAGCGCCGATGACGATGGCGATGTCTGTGTTGGGCATCTGGGGATTGAGCTCATCTGCTGTCTTGAGCTGCTCGTAAGGAACGTTAGCTTCAGCGAGGAGAACGTTCATGTGACCTGGCATACGTCCTGCAACGGGGTGGATGGCGAAGTTAACTTCGCAGCCGTTTTCTTCAAGTACGTCGCAGAGTTCTTTAACGGCGTGCTGAGCCTGTGCAACAGCCATACCGTAACCGGGTACGAATACAACGCTCTTTGCAGCTTCGAGGATAAGGAAAGCATCCTCGACGGACATTGACTTGGGTTCCTTGTGCTCGCCCTCTGCAGAAGCTGCCTTCTTCTTTGTTGTCTTGAAGAGGAGTGATACGAATGTCTTGTTCATAGCCTTGCACATGATGAGTGTAAGGATGACGCCTGAAGCACCTACGAGACAACCGGATACGATGAGAACCGTGTTGCCTATAGGGAAGCCTGCGAATGCAGCAGCGAGACCTGAGAGTGCGTTAAGGAAAGAAATGATAACCGGCATATCGCCGCCGCCGATGGTGATAACCAGTGTAACGCCCAATACCAGAGATGCGAGTGTTGTGATGATGACGCCTGCTACTCCGAGACCGCCGTCAGGTGAGATGCAGATGAACAGGATTCCGAGTGCTGCAACAGCGAGGATTCCTGCATTGATGAAGTTCTTGCCGGGGATTGAGAAGTTCTTCTTGAAGATCTTAAGACCTGCGAGCTTGCCCCATGCTATGATGGAACCTGTGAAAGCAACGGCACCAATGAGGATCGTAAGACCCAGTGTGAGAGCTGTGAAAGCATCTTCAGTAACGCCTGCGATGAACTGTGAGATGGCAACGAGCATTGAGGACAGACCGCCGAAACCGTTGAACAATGCAACGAGCTGGGGCATGCCTGTCATCTCAACCTTCTTAGCCCAGACGAAGCCTACGACGCTTCCGCCTATGATGGCGAAGATTATGAGAAGGTAGCTGACGAGACCGCCGTCGATAACGTCCTGTGAGATGAGGACTGATACGACTGCGATGAGCATACCTGCTGATGAATAGAGATTACCCTTACGTGCGGTATCTGCTTTTCCGAGTTTCTTGATGCCCATGATGAAGAGCACGCAGGAAATCATGTAAAGTACTATGCAAATATAGTCACTCATTTCTTGGGTGCCTCCTTCTTCTTAAACATTGCGAGCATTCTGTCAGTTACGAAATAACCGCCGATAACGTTGACTGTCGCGAAGAAGATAGCGATAGCGCCGATGATGAGGCCCAGAATGTGATTGCCTGATGCGTTGATTGCAGTAGCTGCGATGGCACCGACGATGGTGATACCGGAAATGGCGTTCGTACCGCTCATGAGAGGGGTATGAAGCTGTGAAGGGACCTTCGAGATAAGCTCGACACCTAAGTATGCCGCGATTATGAAAACGAAGATCAAGAGCATAATTACATCTGTGGAAATTTCCATATGTTAAGCCTCCTTAAATCTCTCGTGGATGATGGCACCGCCTTGTGTGAGAAGGCATCCCTTCATGATCTCATCAGTCATCTTGACTTCGAATTCCTTCGTCTCCTTGTTATAGAAGTGTGTAAGGAAAGCAGAGATATTACCTGAGAGCATCTTAGAAGCATCCCACGGAACCTGACGCTGTAACTCGTCTCCGGGGAGGATGATTACGCCGTTATCCGTGGTAACGATCTCGCCGGGCTTGGAGCCTTCGACGTTACCACCTGTGGAAACGGCCATATCTACGATAACTGAACCCGGCTGCATTCTGTCGATAACATCCTTCTTGATGAGGACGGGAGCTTTGCGGCCGAATACCTTGGCTGTTGTGATAACGATATTTGATTTCTCGCAGACCTTAGCCTGTGCTTCCTGCTGCTTGGCGATCTGCTCGGGTGTGAGCTCTTTTGCATAGCCCTGTGATGTCTGGCCCATCTCACCAAGATCGATCTTGACGAAGTTGGCGCCTAATGACTTAACCTGCTCTTCTACCACAGGTCTCGTATCGAAAGCATCTACGCGTGCACCGAGTCTCTTTGCCGTTGCGATAGCCTGAAGGCCTGCAACGCCTACACCGATAATGAAAACTCTTGCCGGGTTGATGGTACCTGCAGGAGTAACCATCATGGGGAGGATCTTGGGCATGCGTGCTGCAGCGTTCAAAACTGCAACGTAGCCTGCAAGTGATGTCTGTGAAGACTGAACGTCCATCTTCTGGGCGAGGGTCGTTCTGGGGATCATCTCGAGGGATACAGCCTGAATGTTATTCTTGGCAAATCCGTTAAGCAGATCCTTCTCGTTGAAAGGATCAAGGAAGCTGATGTGAACCGTATCGGGGTTCATTCCGTCAGCTGATTCGGGTTTTAAGATCCTGACAACGATCTCGGCATCGGATAGACCTTCTTTTTCAGTCTTTACGATCTTTGCGCCTGCTTGTTCGTAATCAGCATCTTCAAAGCCGCTCTTGAGACCTGCGCCACTTACTACGGTGAACTCAAAACCCATGCCTGTGAGTTTCTTGATGTCATCGGGGATAAGCGCAACTCTGGTCTCGGCAGGCAGACTCTCCTTGCATACCAGAACTTTCTTCATGTGCACACCTCTTTTGACTAGGATTGCATAGATTAAAAAAATCTACACGTGAACTTTTTTAGTATAAAACAAAAGCCCCGCTGATTTGAAGTGCGGGGCCTTGGTCAATTAAACATAATTAGCGTTTCAATTTGTGACACTTCACGGGTTTACCAACGGTCAAAATACTCGTTTCTGATATCATTCAGGCCGTCTTCGATATCCTCCGTAAAATGCTTGAAATCACGCTCATTCATGGTTGTGATCTCGGTATAGCGTCCGGGTACATTGGGGGCAGGATCATTCTTGTCGATCTTTGCGGTAATCTCCAAAGATTTGATGTAAGGAACGGCTGCTCCGTCGTATCTTACATTGGCGAGGGCAAATGTGTATGTATCACCTCTCAAAACGAGATTGCCTTTTACGAGAATATCATCGCCGTTGCCCTTGACTCTGAACTCAAAATCTCCGCTCTTTCTGTCCCACTCAACCTTTAAAGTATATTTATCGGTTGTTTCATGAGTCTTATATGTGCTGGAGGATTCTATTTCCAGCTTTGCTTCGTATGCGGCGGAACTGTTCTCATCTACCGTATAAACAACGGATACGGAGTCGCTGTAATTTCCCTTTGTGGAAGCAGTCAGGGTGATCTCCTTGGTTTTTGCGACGTTCTTACCGAGAACGAGGGAGAATTCAAAACCTTCGTCTTCTATTTCAACTTCTCCGTCGATCCTTGCCATTCTTCTGCCGGACTGGGTGATGTAGAAGTCAACTTCTACCTTGGCATGTGAGTACTTGAGTTCATCGATGCCGTCTTCAAATGCATCCAGCTGATCGTAGAACTGGTCAACTAGCTCATCGCGTTCTTCTTCGTAAGCAGCGTTGGCAGCTATACGGTTAACAAGCTTTTCCAGATCTTTGTCGCTGTTTGCATAATTTACGACATCATCTGCAACCAGTGCGAGGGAATCTTCATCGAGCGATATTGAAATAACGGTGCAGGGGAGTTTCTCGCCGCCTGCAGTGATGGTCTTGCTCGCTTTTCCGATCTCAGCATGTTTGACGGCTGAATTGATGATGACCTGTCTGTATTTCACAGCCATGTTATCGATGTCGCGCTGGAGATTCTTGTCGTTCTTGACAGTATCCTTAAGATTTAAGAAATATGCGTACTGCTCGTCTCCAAGAGAATAGAGTGTCTCTTCATTGGGATCGAAAATGGAACCCGGGAGGTCCTTTTCAAGATTTTTATATGTTACGCCGTATGTCCCATCGAAGAGTTCAGGGCATGAGACGGCAAATCTGTCCTGATTGTATGTGATCTGGGAATTGAGGACGACATCGTCATCTTCCTTCATGGTCAGTTCGCAAGCACCCTTAAGGTTTTTGATGTCGCTGTAGTATTTACCCTCAACATAGATATCGTCATTGGCTATGCTGTCGAGATTTGCTGATACGGTAATCGAACCGCCGTTGGCAACATCTTCGGCAACCGCGAAGGCTTCCAATTTCCTGGCATCTGAAAGAGTGTTGGCCGTAGCTCTTAAGATCAGGGCAGCAGGCTGGTTTGCGAGAACGATGGATGTTACGACCAGGCCGACAAGTGCAGCGCCTCCTACCGAACCCCCGATGATAAGCAATTTCTTCTTATCCATGAAAGTCCCACCTCCATTAAGACATACTACATGAAGTATAACAAAAATTTTATCATCTTTCCCGTGGGAGATACACAGTTCGCAAACCACTTTATTTAGCGATTTTTTGGTGAACAATGTGTTACATGCCTTGCAAACGGTTATGCTCGATAATATTATAAATAATGAGGTTATGTGTGTTCCGGCGTCAGGGGGGCTTGGTACGGCGGAGCAGGGAACGAGGTTTTTATGACCGAGAACAAAACAGACATAAAGACCAGATATGAATTCCTGATTGCGGGGATCCTGGTACTTGTGGTCTGCATTTGCGCTTTCGCGATATACAGGGTAACTAAGTATACCCGCAATAACAATCCCGCCGAACCGGTTATTGCAATGACCAACAGTGACGGAACTGTTCTTATTGAAGTTGAGATCTCACAGGAGACATCGGCAATTGACGAATCCGTTCTGGTAGCCGAACTGGAAGCCGAAGCAGCAGAGAAGGCTGCTGCAGAGCTTGAAATTCAAAATGCCCACAACGACATAATGATCTTCACTACCACAAACGCCGGTGACAATTACTATAAGTCCAGAGACGGAAGGATCACGTTATACACTTATCCCAAGGAGAGCGGAACGGATGAAGAGAGACCTACGCTTCAGGAAGACAGGACTTTTGAGGTCGTAGGATTCAGCCGCGACGGCTGGGCTGCGATTGAACTCGGAGGCCAGATATATTATGTCAAGAGCGCTGATCTCGTTAAGACGCAGGCGCCGGAAGATGCCGTTGATAAGCATAAGGATCCCGAGAATTCCCAAAAGATAAGATTCTTTACCCCTACCACGGGAAACAACTACGAATATGTGGTTACCATGAATACCAAGGCATTCAGTCTTCCTGATGTTGAGAGCAGCGGAATCAGCATCGATCTTAAAAAGGGAGAGAGGGTTCTGGTATCGGCAATAAGCGGTGACTGGTTCAAGATCGTTTACATGAATGCCGAGTACTATGTTTTAAGTTATCTGGCACCCAGAGAAGTTTATATCGAAGAGAATCCCGGAGAGGAGATCGTTGATAACACAGGTTATGCTCCGGCAGGATCTGCGGAAGCTGCATCTTCAGCAGCTGCAGCCAGCGGTTCGACAGGCTCTTCAACTCCCGCTGACAACAGTTCAGGATCTTCCGGTTCTGATGATTCTACTGGTTCAGATGATTCCGGTTCATCTTATTCCGGCTCGTCTTCTTATGTCTGGGAACTTCTGAGTTATACCAACGAACTCCGCGAGAGCGAAGGACTCGAACCTCTTGTATGGTCCGGTGAACTTGCTTATTGTGCTGCGGTCCGTGCCGAAGAGCTTCCTGAGCTCTCTTATGAGCAGAATGTAAACCATCAGAGACCGGACGGTTCTCCGTGGTATACGGTCAATGAAGATATCATGTACGCTGAGAACATAGCTTACGGACAGACATCCGCATATGAAGTTTTCGAAGCGTGGAAAAACTCTCCGGGCCACTATAAAAACATGATGAATCCTGATTACAGGACTTTCGGCGCCGCACTTTACTATACTGACGGCGGTTACAACTATTACTGGATCGAGGAATTCGGTTATTAAACTTTTTCCTGGCCTGAGCCCAATGCTCTGCCTGACAGGAGATCTCTCCAATGCTTGCCTTCGAGTTCATAGATCATTGAAACTGCGGCATTTATCTCTTCGTCCGCACCTTCATTGTCGACAAATGCCAGAAGACCTGCTATCTGGATCATGTCGGCTTCTATGGATTTAAGGAAATCTCCGGGAGTCGTTACGACACCGCCGTACTGGCTGTATGTGAAATCCACTGCTGCAAGAGGGAGAATAAAGCTCTCGCACTGGTCATCCAATACTTGGGGAAGGACTTTAAGAAGAGTATTGATAACTTCTGTCGGGAGTTTGGCCATGATATCCCATGTAAGATCCACTTCGCCGTTTGAGTCTGACCTGAGATATTCCAGGAGATCGCCGTGCATTGCAAACTGTTTTATGAAATCCTGCTCGAGAACGTCGAAATTCCCGTCTGCGCAGGCGACGCTCAGGAGAACACCCTGAAGGATCATGTCGAACTGGGCAAGGGTAAGTTCGGCATCATAGTCGTTGCCGGTAACGTTCTGGAACACTTCGTCCATTGCCCTGATGGTAGCTTCCGCATGATCGTATGCCTGTGCGGCCTTGTCCAGTATGTCCTGTCTGTCGTATTCTTCCATCGAGTTTTTCCCCGTCTGATGTTTATGGCGATATTTTATTCCTCACAGGCTCAAACTGCAAAGCCTTAGAGGAAAAGTGCATACCCGATGTGATATAATCTTTGCCTGGAAGAAAGAAAAAGGGGAGGATGCTTGTTAAATATGGCATTGTTCGGAAAGAAAAAGAAGATCGACGAGACGGCTGCGCAGGCCGCTGAAAATAAGCAAAGTAACAGTGTTACTGACGAGATGAAGGTCATCCTGGAGGCTCGTGAAGAGGCCCAGCAGGAGAGAGAAGCCCGTGCTCTCGAGAGACAGCAGGAACAGGAACAGGCCGGCAAGGCCATGCAGGAAATGGCTGACCAGGCAAAGCAGGCTGCAGAAAAGATCCTGTCAGAAGAAGTTTTTGTGCCCGAAGGCATGACATTCTTCATGCTCTGCGATGAGATACCGGTCAGCGCCGTTCCGGAGAAGGAAGGCAACATCATCATCCGCGGTGATTTAAGAGGTACTGCCAAGGTCGGTTCCGAAGTATTCCTTTATCAGGGATACGGTGAGAAATACGCGGTAACCATCGAAAAGATCAGAAATGACAACAGGGAATTTGTTGACGAAGTTACATATGAGAGGGTTGAGATCGAGATAACCAGAGGCAATCTGCCCGAGCCTGCCAATCCTGATGAGGATGCTTCCAGACCGGTTAACAGATTTGCAGTTCTTACAGACGCCAAAGGCATCGAGGATACAAAGGATCCGGCATGCAGGGGAATGGCTGCGGCAGGTAACCCCAGAACACTTGCCATGCTCTGTGAATACGGCAGATTCGGAAAAGATCCTGAATATTTCACGCTTACTATGGATGCCATCATGACATCGGAGTTCGTTACTCCCGTAAAGATCGTTGCAGCAAAAAACGGCAAGAGCAGCATCTCTTTCACGGGTGTCAGAACCAAGAAAGAGCCGGATGCATCCTATCTCCCGGTCTTTACTGACAACAGACTCGTAAAGAGAGCGCAGGACAGCGGTTTCGGCGGCCCCGGACTCAATCAGCGTTTCGTATTGAACTTTGCCCAGACTGCTGCAATAGCAAGAGATGACCATCACCAGGGCTTCCTCATTAATCCGGGTGGACCTGTAACCATTACAATCCCTACCAAACTCATCAATGACATGGTTAAGCAGAAGATCTTCAAGGAGAGATTCGGCGAAGGCGCTGCAGATAACGCATCACTTGCATTGGGCGGTACGGGAAATACCAAGCTTGATGAATTCATCGGAAAAGGCGGACCGGATCTGGCAGGCCTTCAGAAGGTCGTTATCACGAATCCCACGAATACACCCGAGTTCCTTGCAATTGAGAAGGCCGTAAAGTCTTACTGCGGATCTCACGCAAGCGTCGCCAAGCTCATGATACTCATCTCTGCACTTGAGTCAGATCCCGATAACAAGACTTACTTTGTTATTCTTGACTGTCCTGAGGACAAGTTTGAAGCAGAGTGCAAGGGACTGGCAGCCGTAATGAAGCCTTTCATGAAGTCCGTAAAGACCATAAGGTTCCAGCTTTTTGCCAAACTTCCTGATAAGGAAATATTTGCAAAAAGAAGCAAGTGGCTCTATTCGAAGCTCCCGATATAATTCGGGGCTTCGTTAAGTTTAAGGCATAAAACCGTCCCCCGTGGAATGGAATAAGGGGAAACACGCGCGAAGCGGGGATGGATAAAAGCCTGGTTAGTATGCACTAATTTTGTTAATTATTAACAAAAAGAATAAAGATTGTTCGATTTGCGCGTGATAGAATTTTGACGCTATGCTACAGATTAAAGACATTCACAAGGAGTACAAGACCGGAAGCCTCATTCAGAAGGCTCTGGACGGCGTGTCCCTGAATTTGAGGGACAATGAGTTCGTTGCGATCTTAGGACCTTCAGGTTCCGGTAAGACAACCCTCCTCAACATCATCGGAGGTCTTGACCGTTACGATTCGGGAGACCTCATTATCAATGGAATCTCAACGAAGCGCTACAAGGACAGGGATTGGGATTCATACCGTAACCATACGATCGGTTTCGTATTCCAGAGCTACAACCTGATTCCGCACCAGACGGTCTTATCCAACGTTGAGCTCGCGCTCACGATCTCCGGTATTTCCGGCAAGGAGCGTAAACAGAGGGCATTGGATGCTCTTGATAAGGTCGGACTCCGCGAGCAGGCCCACAAGAAGCCTAACCAGATGTCAGGCGGACAGATGCAGAGAGTTGCCATCGCAAGAGCCCTCGTAAACGATCCTGACATCCTTTTGGCTGACGAGCCTACGGGCGCGCTCGACACAGAGACAAGTATCCAGGTCATGAACCTTTTGAAGGAAGTCGCTAAAGACCGTCTCGTTGTCATGGTTACACATAACCCTGAGCTCGCTGAAGAGTACGCAACCAGAATAGTAAGGGTTAAGGACGGACACATCATCGGCGACAGCGATCCTTTCGAGCCGGAGAAGAGTGCGAACGCGCTAGAGCCCGTTCACAAGAATCTCGGTAAGGCATCGATGAATTTCATTACGGCTCTCGTATTGAGCTTCAATAACCTCTGGACGAAGAAGGCAAGGACCATACTCGTTGCTTTCGCAGGTTCGATCGGTATCATCGGTATCGCGCTGATCCTGTCACTGTCCAACGGCGTTAATGCCTATATTGAAAACATTGAGCAGCAGACACTGTCGCAGTATCCACTGTCGATAGAGCGTTCATCCGTATCGTTCATGTCCATGCTGCTGGTTCAGACCGAGACTTGGGAAGACACACCCGAAGGCTGCATTACCGAAGTTCCTTCCGTAAGCCAGATCATGTCCACGGTAACGACAAACGACCTCATCTCACTCAAGGAGTATTTCGACAGCGGTAAGACGGACATCTATGAGCTTACAAACGGTGTTGAATATTCATACGGCATCCAGCCTCAGATCTATTTCTATGAGAAGGGTTCAGGCAAATACAGACAGGTAAATCCGAATGATGATTTCTCTTCGATGGGTCTGAGTTCATCCGGCATTTTCTCTTCTGCATACAGCATGAACGTATTCTTTGAGATTCCTGAGAATGAAGCGCTTTATATCGACCAGTACGATATTAAGGCAGGCAGATGGCCTGAGAATTCCAACGAGGCGGTTCTCGTTCTTACCCCGAACGGCGCTGTTTCCGATTACATCGTATATGCGTTCGGATTAAGGGATAGCGCTGAACTCGACAAGATGATCCAGGACTTCAGCAACGGTCTGGAAGTTGAGGCAAACCAGGAGTCCTACACATGGGCTTATGAAGATTTCATGGGCACGACATTTAAGGTCGTACCTGCTTATGAATTCTATAAATACGATGAGAAGAATAAGTTCTATACGGATATGAGAAATGACGATTCTTATATGCGTGATCTCCTGGGCAGGAGCGATGATCTTAAGGTCGTAGGTATCGTACAGCCTAAGGAAGGTGAAGACATCTACATGCTGAGCTCGGGTATCTACTATGGTGAGAATCTCGTAGAAGAATTGAGAGAGAAAGCTGAGAATGCAGACATCGTCAAGGCACAGATGGCTGACCGCGAGGTCAACGTTCTTACAGGCATAAGATTCGATGAGGAAGAATCCGATTACGATATGGGCAATCTCTTCTCCATCGACGAGAATGCCATTCAGGATGCTTTCAAGTTTGATGAGGATAAGCTTGTCATAGACGAAGACGCATTCGGTGACATGAGTGGAATCGATCTGTCCGGTGCGATGGGCAGCGCAATGCCCGAACTGTCTGCAGACCAGCTGACGGATATCCTTAAGGGCGTTGAATTCAAGGTTGATTTCGATGCTCTTGGTCAGGGATTATCTGCCATTTTCACTGATTACATGGATTATGCTTCAGCAGATCCTTCCACGAACTTCGCCGAGCTTCCTGACGGAATCTCGAAATACATCTCATCCGAAGAAGGACAGGCGATAATCAATTCCGAAATCAGCAGGTTCTTCGAAGAGAGCCGTGCGCTCTATATCGATCAGGAACTGGTCAACGACGCCCTGGATGCAATTGCTGACGGTTTTGTCGAGTATGCTATCAGACAGGGCTGGGATCTGTCTGACAGGACACAGTATGATGAGTACTTCAGAGAGTTCCTGGAAAGTGATGATGGCAGGCAGGTCATTGATGAACAGTCTGACAAGATCGCTGAAGCCATGTCTGAGAAGCTCAAGATCACGGCAGAGCAGGCAGGAGAGCTCGCTCAGGCCATTCTTGACGGTTACAGCGAATACGCAAAAGAGAACAAACTGCCTGATCCCAAATTGCTTCCTGATTCCATCAAGGATTATCTCGGAAGCGACAGGGCTAAGCAGCTCATTACCTATACGATCACGACAGCCGTAAACGTTGATGAGATCACGTCAGCAGTAATGTCTAACGTAACAGGCATGACGACACAGATGGTAACCCAGATCTCCACCGGAATTCAGAATGCCATCGGTCTTATTGTCCAGCAGCTTGCAAAGAACATGACAAGTGCACTGACAAAGACTTTCGAGAATATGGGCAGTGCCCTTACCATTGATCAGGATGCTTTTGCAAAGGCATTCCAGTTCGAAATGGACGGCAATGAACTCCAGTCATTCATGACCGAGCTCATGATGGGTTCAGGCAAGTCATCTGCTGAGGGTAACCTCTCCGCATTCGGTTACTGCGACAGGGAAGATCTCCAGTCGATCACCATCTACCCCAAGGATTTTGAATCCAAGGATAAGATCACTGAGATCCTGAAAGAATACAACAAGCAGGTTGAAGATGCAGGTGAGGAAGACAAGAGCATTTCCTACACGGATATCGTAGGTGCATTGATGAAGTCCGTTACGAAGATCATCAACAATATTTCTTACATGCTCATCGCATTCGTATCCATCTCACTCGTCGTATCATCCATCATGATCGGTGTCATCACATACATCAGCGTTCTCGAGCGCCGTAAGGAGATCGGTATCCTCCGTGCGATGGGTGCTTCCAAGCACAACGTTGCGCAGGTATTTAATGCAGAGACCATAATCACGGGCTTCCTCGCAGGACTGTTCGGTATCGGGCTGTCACTGCTGGCCTTGATCCCTGCAAACCTGATCATTCACAATCTTGCCGAGAACGATGACATCACGGCATTCCTGCCCTGGGATGCTGCCCTGATCCTCGTATCACTCAGTATCGTGCTGACGCTCATAGGCGGACTTATCCCGTCGAAGAAGGCATCGAGACAGGATCCTGTTACGGCGTTAAGGACAGAGTAAGGTTTTGCCTGCTTTTTGAAGGCTCGAAAGGATTATCGGGCCGGCTTCGGGCCATTCTTAACAAAAATCGCGAAAGAAAAACCAATTTTGTTAAGCCTAATCCGGCGGATCCCCAAATCACTGAAAAGTGTCAAAAAATCATTAATAAATCACACAAAAGTTGTGTGCAATCACCTATAATAGGATTATGCCTTTTGGCAAAAGGCGCTACACTTAAGCAGAAAGGGGAATAGCATGAACAGTAAAGCCATGTACAACCTGTCATACGGTCTCTTTGTCCTGACTGCAAAAGACGGCGCCAAAGATAACGGATGTATCGTTAATACCGTGATCCAGGTTACTACTGAACCGAACAGGATCTGCGTTGCAGTTAACAAGCTTAACTACACTCACGACATGATCCGGAAGACCGGCGCGTTCAACGTCTCCATCCTCACTGAAGGATCCAAATTCGAGACTTACAAGCACTTCGGTTTCCAGAGCGGCAAAGATATCGACAAGTTCGAGAGCATTGATTTCAAACGTGCTGCAAACGGAATTGCTTACATAGCAAAAGAGACAAACGCATATCTCTCAGCAAAGGTTGTAAGCGAGACGGATCTTGGAACCCACACTTTGTTCCTGGCTGATGTTACAGACGGTGAAGTCTTATCGGACGATCCTTCCGTTACTTACGCTTTCTACCAGAAGAACATAAAGCAGAAACCGGGCGCAAATGTTGCTGCAGCACCGAAGAAAGGCTTTATCTGCACAGTCTGCGGATACATCTATGAGGGCGATACACTGCCTTCGGATTTCATCTGCCCATGGTGCAAGCATGACGCAAGCTACTTCATCCCTTTGGATAACGGCGCTGGCGCTCCCGCGAAAGAGACAACAAAAGAAACAACTATAACTAAAACTCAGGAGGAATCAAAAATGAGCAAGTACGCTGGTACACAAACAGAGAAGAATCTTCAGGCTGCATTCGCAGGTGAATCACAGGCTAGAAATAAGTACACCTATTTCGCATCCAAGGCTAAGAAGGAAGGCTACGAGCAGATCGCAGCACTCTTCCTCAAGACAGCTGACAACGAGAAAGAGCACGCTAAGATGTGGTTCAAGGAGCTCGAAGGAATCGGCACAACAGCTGAGAACCTTGCAGCTGCTGCTGACGGTGAGAACTACGAGTGGACAGACATGTATGAGGATTTCGCCAAGACAGCTGAGGCAGAGGGCTTCCCGGCACTCGCAGCCAAGTTCAGAATGGTAGGCGCAATCGAGAAGCATCACGAAGAGAGATACAGAGCTCTCCTCAAGAACGTTGAGGCTCAGGAAGTATTCGCTAAGAGCGAAGTTAAGGTTTGGGAGTGCAGAAACTGCGGTCACATCGTAGTTGGCGAGAAGGCTCCCGAAATGTGCCCTGTATGTGCTCATCCTCAGGCTTACTTCGAAGTTAACGCTGAGAACTACTAATATCTCTGATTAGTTGAGTGAAAAAAGAGGCTGTCCTTCGGGGCAGCCTTTTTGCTTATGCTTTTTTAGGAACCGTTGTCCCAAATGAGCAAAAGCCTTACTTTTTAGTCTTCTTCTTTGCCTTACCGGCAGCTTTATTCTTCGCAGCTGCCGCGCGCTTTGCTGCCGCCGTTATCTCATCATGTTTCTTAAGGAGATAGTCGGTAACCTTTTCTGCTCCATGGCCCATCTCACACCAGGTTTCCTTGCGTGCGAGGTCACGGCCTGCTGCCAGGTCAGCAGATTCCTTACCGCTGATGCAGTCTTCGATGAGGCTGCCGATGTTGCCGAAATTGTCCTTGGACAGCTTTCTTCCGATCTTGGGAAGGATTTTATATGTCCATAATTCTTCGCTGTCCCATGAGTATTCGTACTGTGACCAGTCCATGCTGGGTTCGGTATAGATAATGGGTTTGTTGAATACGAGTGAGAAGTCGAAAACAACACCCGAGAAATCTGATATCAGGATATCTGCTTCGTTTAAGACATTGAAGTTATCAGCATCGCGGTTCCACTTGAGCCTGTCGGATTCAGGAAACTTCTGCATGAGACTGTCCATCAATTCCTTTTCGGATGTAAAGGACTGAGGGTGGGGTCTGATAATGATGTTGTAATCAGTCTTGAGGAGTTTCTCGATAAACTCTGCTCCATATGCCGTCAGAATGCCGTTATTGCCCCATGAGGGAGCGAGCAGTACGGTTGTCTTCTTATCCTTCCTGTCAGCCGGTGCAGCGTCATCCAGGCGCTTTTTCATGGAATCGAGATAGGGTATGCCGGTAAGTGCCGTTTCCTTGGCAGGGATCTTCCTTACGGCTTCGAGCCTGCGAAGTTCCTCTTCCTGATATTTGCCCGACAACAGGATTGCATCGTAGAAGTCCAGACCCAGCATCTTGTATGTCGTTATGTCGTTTGGCATGTGGAGAATGTGGATGTAATAAGAGGCGCTCTTGGAGCGTTTCCACTGATATACATCCAGGCCCGGAGTGGTGGACAGGACGATGTCAGCCTTTATGAGATTCATTTTGGAGATGGCCTTGTTGCCCTCGCCGATAAACTCAGCATGAACATGCTTGTAGTTCATGGACAGGGCCGGATCATCGGGGCTTGCCGTAAGATACCAAATGTCCTTGCCGCGCTTCTCAAATTCGTCGCAGATGGGGCTGAAGATATGCCAGTATCTCTTGCCTTCACAGAAGATGCATATGGGAAGGCGGTTGCTGTCTTTGGTATCGACTTTGCCGCCGCTCAATGCGAACTTGAGTTTGATAATAAGGGCGCGCGCTGAGAAGATCAGTATTCCTGCAATACCGATGATGATGGAGAAGAGCATGCTTCCCGTACCGGGATCAATGTAAAGTAACTTATCGATCATCAGCCCGGTTCCCCCTGATAAATGCTCCAGTTGTTCTTATCAAAGATATTGTCGTGAACTGTCAGCCAGTAGTGATCAGCTTCATCAAATGTCGTTCCGTTAACCGTAAGAACATCACCGCTGCCGGAGATATAGACATACTGGTCGCCTGATTTGGAATCCATGTTGATAGGATTGCCCGTGTAAGGATTAACCGGTGAATCTACAACGCCGCTGAGTGCGAGGGAAGGTGTATCCGCATTGGTCATGAAATCATCGCAAGTTGTAAATCCCGTGGCATTGAAATCCTTAACCAGAAGAACGGGATAAACGTGTTCTGCATCGAATCCGATGTCGGAGAGAACGAGATCATCGAAATTTCCAAAATCGTAACCATGGTCAGCAACTATGATTATCCTTGTGTTGTCGTATAGTCCGTTAGCGCGCAGGTAATCGAACCAGTTTCCCAGGAGGATGCACGCGGACATTGCACACTCGTAATGAGCGTATGACAGGTAATCCTCCATGTGTACGGTCTTGCCGTCAACGGTGAATCTGTCAGCGTGAGTCTCATCATATACGGTGTTGTCCACTTTGTATGCAGGCGTGTAGGAGGGCTCTTCGAGCAGACAGATATCGTGCGTCGTATTGTTTGCGAACATGAAGAAGCAGTTATCAGAACTGTCCGTAACTTCAACGATGTCATCCAGTGATTCGAGAACGCATCTTGCTTCGAGATAGGATTCATCGTAACCGATCTGCGTGTGTGCCGGATCCGCAAGGGAAGCAATGTTTCCCGTACCTTCCGTATACAGGTCGATCTCGTAATAGGAACCGTTGGAATACAGTGTCGGCTGCAGGAGGTAAGGTGCTATCTTCATAAGGCCGTAGCAGAACAGATTGCGGTTAAGACGCAGCTCGTATTCCTCTCCCAGATCAGTAACGATATCCGTGTCGCCCGTGAGAACGCCCGTAAAGTTATAAGCTTTTACAGCTTCATTATCGTCGTAGATGCTTACGTCAGGGATCCACTCGTAATTTGCATACGGAGGATCGCCGACAGTAACTTTCCAACCGTTATTTGCAAATACCGTAGGGAGTACCTTGAGTGCCTCGTTATGCTTATTCACGAGGAGCTCATCGGGTCTGGCATTCATACTGGCAGGTGAGTAATCGTAACCACCGAAAATTGCAGGAGCACCGTTGTTCGTACTGTGTCCCAAAGAGATGGTATTGGGATAGTAAACGAAGCCGTCGAACTTCTCAGCCACTTCAGGATTCTCATTTACGATGCAGGGAATGTATCCGTTGATCATACGGTCCAGCATGATGACTACGACATTCTGTCCGGTAGTCGTCATTGGAACGGATATCTCTTCAGCCGTATTGCTGTAGGTATAGCTGTGTCCTGCAGTTATCATGAGGCTTGTTGTTATGTTGAGTCCGGACAGTGCGACGACTGCAAAAAGAACTACTCCCAGAAGCACTTTGCGGTATTTCTGGACCTTATAAAACGCGAAAGCAAAAACGCCGGTAAGTACGGCATAGATCAAAAGATTTATCAGAGCGTCGGAAAGGGTGAAGCCCATTGAATATTCGTAGATGAGCTTCTTGGAGAGATTGCCGAAGTTCCTGTTGAAAACGACATAGTTGATGAGGCCTGCAACGGAGATCGCAGGCATAAGGAACGTGAGTACCTTCAGAGTTTTTTCTTTCGTAAGGAAGACAAAAAGCGGGATCCAGATCATGAATACGCCTGCAGCGACAAGGCCGCTGCTCAAGAGATACATAACAGGATTGCATGCGTTCATTCCGAAGGGCTTGATGAGCTCCGTCGGGTTCTTCGAGATGACGTCGGAGGGGATCATGACACCCGTGAGGATCGTAAATACCGCACCTGACAGCATGATCATTGAAAAGCTCCCCTGTTCAGCGAGTCTGGATTTTTTGGCAGGCTTAGAAGCTGCTGAAGTCTTCTTCGATTTTGCAATATGGGTAACGATATTCTTGGCAAGTGAGAATACGTTGTTGAGCGTCCAGTAGAAAACAAGTCCTGCAGGAGAATCGTAGAGCAGTACGAGGAATACTGCGGCGATGAGAACGATCCTGATCTTATCCTTGATGCCCTCTTTGGAAGTGTAGATGAAGCCTGACAGGATGTTGATGAGAGTCATCAGGATGGGCAGCACGTTGATCCCGAAACCGCCGATGCTGAACAGGCTGTCAGGAGCGCCGAGATCAGGGATTGCCCACAAGGAAACGCCTTTGAGCAGACTCAGGTTAGACAGGAAATTGTATGCGGCAATGAAAAATGGAATCTGCAGAAAAAGGGACACAGATTCCATAAATACATTCTTCAGACCGTAGTTATTCTCGCGGTAATAAGCCTGCAGTATCATGACACGCTCATCGCCCTTGAATGCCGACTTGATGCGGTCAACGTAAGGCTTCATGTAGCGCTTCTTCTCGCGCTGCTGGTCCTCGAGTTCATCGGCATGCTTATAGAGAGGCAGTACGAGGAAGTTGATTACAAGGCTTACGGCCACGATGGAAATGGCGATGTTTCCCGAATATTTATATGCGCAAAAAAATACGAACTCAAAAATGAGTTTCAGCGGCTCTATAAAAAGAAAAAATAAATAATCAAGAATAGACATGTAAAAAATATTATAGTTTCATTCCATGTCAAAATCAAACCGCCCATATTACAAAAAGGCTATAAGAAAGTTACAGAAAAAGGCCCGTTTTATGTGGCGGAAACATACCTGACGTCGTATCTGCCGTCATCTTCCATGTCCATTATCATGTACCCGCGTCCGGAGCCTCCCCTAGGCAGGGATATCGATCCGGGATTAAGGATCCTGGGTCCCGTGGGATAATCGCCGCGCGATTCATAGAGCCTGCTGTAATCTGTAAGGGCATCGCCGAAGCTGTCGTAGGGAACATGCGTATGACCGAACATTACGATGTCGCAACCCTGTTCCTGCGCGGTCAGAGACAACGACAGAAGGCCGTAGTTAACGCGCTGGCGGTGTCCGTGACAACAGAATATCTTATGACCTTTGAGCTCGAACACGGCCTCGTTCCTGACATCGGAAGAGCAATAGTAAGATGCATCGCAGTTGCCTCTTACAAACACACAGGGCGTCTTCGGAGAGCCTGCCCATTTTGCGATCTCGTCAGTTGAATATTCGGCATCTCCCAGATGAATGAGCATATCGGGAGCTTCCTTCATTATCGCTGCCCTCAACGGGCCGTTCATTCCGTGTGAATCACTTACGATCAGTATCTTCATAACAACCTTCAGACAAAATAAAAATCCGTATCCCATCCCGGGATGCATCTGGTGTGGCGCATATAGACCTTATAATCGGGTCTTATCTCCAGAACCTTTTTTACGATCGCGAAAACATCCTCGCTCCGGTGATAGCATGCTATCTTCATGGCGGGACGTGACTTCAGGATGGTCTCCCTTGCTCCTTCGATCGCATCCGATTCGGAACCTTCCACGTCGATTTTTATAAAACTTACATCATCTGCTGACAGAGAATCAACCGTGACGACATCTATTTCGCGTGTGTTTTTCAATTCAACATTGCTGTTGATAAGCGCTCTCGTGCCCCTTCCGCGCGCCGTTGATACCAGCTCGGTTCCTGTTCTGCTTCCGACAAGTGCATTGATGCATCTGATGTTAATGCCTTTGTCTGCAATGCTCCCGGCATATGCGGTAAGCTTTGCGAAAGAATGCTTCTCGGGTTCTACTGCAATTACCTGATCCAGCTGCGGATACTTCTCCGTAAAACGTTTTACGGTATCGCCGTAGTAAGCTCCGAGATCGATGAAACAGCCCGGTCTTATACAATCTAATAGAGTGAATTCATCATCTGTTCCGGACTCGCATTCCGAAAGGTATTTTATGTCTCCGCTGAGCTTGTAATTGATGTAATTAACATAGCAGTTACGTGATGTTTCATCTGCAAAAACGCCGGAGATTTCTTCAATGTCCTTCAGGTTTGATTCAAAATATTCACGGGTGAATAAGATGTTTCCGTATACGGGAACGTCAGGAACGTAGAGCTCTCTTTCGGCTGCGATCTTATCAACAAATTCAAGTACTTCAGGCCTTGAGGAGCCGAAGCAGACGAGGACGATAAAATCCTTGTCTGCAAGCTTTTCACAGCAGTCGCCGTATGAGATTACTTTGTATTCGTGGAACATTCTGTCACGCACAAAACCGTCGCTCGCAAATACGGCGGCGATCAGGTCTTTGATGCCATACCTTTCGAGTACGGAAATGATCTTATCGGCACCGTCACCGGTTCCGTAGAGTGCGATGGGACGCCGCTCTTTTGCCAGATATTCCCACAGGTCTTCTGATGTTCTCGAGATGTTCATAGGGATAAGTATAAGTTTTTTTGTGACCGGTGCAACATTTGCCGGACCGTGACTGTATTTATGGTAACAACGCAAACAAAAACCCGTTTGTATGGAGGATAGAAATATGAAGAAAAGGATTATATGTTCAGTATTGGCAGGAGTTCTTGCCGTCTCAATGTTTGCAGGATGCAGTTCGCATTCCAAGGGCTCATCAAATTCCGGCGCACGTGTTGCTTCTGATGCTGAAGGCGCGATGCCTGTAGCCGAGCATAATGCCGCAATTGCTGGCGAAGTTTATGCAGATTACGATTACGGATTCGAAGAAGCAGTTGAATTTGAGGCCATGCCTGCTGGCGCTGCAGGTTCAGGCGGCGTCATCGTAAATGACGTTACCGTCGATCCTGCAAAGGGAAGACTTCTCATCAGAACAGTCTCCATGACTGCAGAGACCAAGGACATCGTCAGCGTTAAGAATGACGTTGAAGCACAGGTAAAGGCTTTGGGCGGATATGTTGAGAATTCCTCTATGTCCGGCACGGGCAAGAACAAGGATCTCCGCACGATCTACTACACAGTAAGAGTTCCCGCAGACCAGCTCGATACACTCGTATCAACAGTCGGAAACAGCTGCACGATCATATCTTCAAGTGAGAATTCATCTGACGTAACTCTTGAATACGTTGACACAAAATCCAGAGTTGAATCACTCAGAGTCGAATATGACCAGCTCTTAAAGCTCCTCGAGCAGGCAGAAGATCTTGATACCATCATCGTTCTGCAGAACAGACTTACGGAAGTCAGATATCAGATCGAGAGCGCCGAATCAAGGATCAGAGTGCTTGAGAACCAGGTTCTCTACGCAACACTTAATCTCACAGTCAAGGAAGTTCTCGAAGAGACAGAAGTAGTTGAACCGCACATCGTTACCTACGATGAGAAGGTTATGAACCAGTTCGAAGAGACATGGGAAAACACGGTTGAATTCTTCCAGGATCTTCTCCTTGCGCTCATCGCATGCATCCCGGGAATCATCTTCCTCGCAGTAACTGCAATCATAGTCCTCGTCATCGTCTTCTCAGCACGCAAGAAGAGAAGAGCAAGAATTGCCAAGGCACGCGCAGAGCAGGAAGCAGCTGCAAAGAAGGCAGCAAAGGAAGCAGAGGAGAAGGCTGCACAGGAAGCTAAGGAAAAGGAAAAGAAGAACGAAGATAAAAAAGCTGACAGCAAGGACGGGGGCAAGGAATAAGACTTCATCCATATAATTCTGAAATCTGATCAAAAAAGGATTATGCCACAAAATTAGTGACCCCAAGGAATAAGGCATTTGAACAAAGAACTCTAATCAGAATTTCAGAACAGCATAATCACACTCGGCTGCGAAGCTCTCCCATTTACCGGGACCTCCGCAGCCGATGTTGTCATATACTGCGCAAGTTAAAAATCCGCCGGACTTAGCACCTTTTACGGCCTGCAAAACGTCATCAAAAACAAGTGACTGAGAAGGCGTGATGGTGATGCCTGATGCAGAAACATAATCAGTCGCGCGAAGGAAAATATCGGGTTTGCTTTTATCGTTTTTGCCGCCCAGATCCTCGAGTGTTATGACGCAGTCAAACAGGTTTCTGATGCCTGTACAGTTAAGCGCCGCATTTGCATTTTTGCGTGATAACGCGGTCGTTACGCTTAGCGAGAATCCGAGTCTTTTTGCTTCTTCCAGATATTCTCTCGCACCTTCTTTGAGCGTTACTTCACGCTCATAAAATTCAAATACCATCGACTCCCATGTTTCCACGATCTCCTGCCAGGTGAGCGGGATCCTGTACTTGGCCTGAGTGTACATGGCCGCATCTTCTATCGATGCGCGTTTGACCATGTCGGTATATTCCGGCGTGACCTCATATCCGTAACGGCCCAGGAATTCGACATCGACGTCATTCCATACGCTCATGGAATCCAGGAGCGTTCCGTCGAGATCGAAGATCAAAAGTTTAACGCCCTCTTTTGAGAGCGTTTTTAAGTCAGGATATTTCTCATTTGCGAAAGATGTTTCAGGCATCTTTACTCCATGAAATTGAGCTTGCCCTTGAGGTTCTCGAGAGCCTGCTCACGCTTGGTGTTAAACTCAACCTTGTTATTCTCGATGAGGTTGTTGCCGTATGAATCGATCGATACGATGAGCGGTCCGAAACGGTTGCAGTTAAGCTTCCACATTGCTTCAGGCATGCCTAAGTCGAGCCACTCGACGCCTTCGCAATCAGCAACTTCTTCAGCTGCGACTACGGCACATCCGCCGGGGAAGATGGTGTGGATGGCAATATTATCGATGCAGCCCTGTGTCGTCTTGGGACCCATTCCGCCCTTGCCGATGATGATCTTTACGCCTGTTTTAGCGAGGAATTCAGCCTGGGCCTTCTCCATGCGCATGGATGTCGTTGGGCCTACGCTGATTACCTTGTATTTATCGGGTTCGCCCTCAGCGGAGATCTTCTTCATGATGGGGCCTGCGTGGAAAATGGCCTTGCCTTTGAGATCTACCGGAGGCTCCTTGCCTGAGATGACAACCCTGTGGTGAACGTCGTCTCTGCCGGTTACGATGTCGCCGGTGAGATAGATGACGTCGCCGATATGCACCTTCCTGATATCTTCATCGGAAACGGGTGTTTTGAATTCAAATGTGCTCATAATACTGCCCCCTTGTGTGTGAAGAAATCGTATGTAAAGTCAGGCTTTATTCTGATTCCGGCTCTTCTGTGAGCCCAGCATGCAGTGGACATTCCCATTGCGAGCGTGGCAGGGTGTCTTGTGGCCTGCTCGATGTTTACGCCCATGACAGACAGCTTGCCGCCGAATCCGCCGGGTCCTAAGCCGATTGAGTTGAGTCCGTCTTCCAGAAGCTTTTCCATCTCTGCAGCCTTTGGATTGGGGTTATGTGAACCGACCTGTCTCAGGAGAGCCTTCTTGGATAACTTCGCAGCTACTTCCGAAGAGCCTGCGATTCCGATGCCTACGAGGCAGGGAGGGCAGGCATTTATGCCGTATGTCGTCATCTGCTCGAAAACTGCTTTCGCGATGCCTTCATAACCTTCGAGAGGCATGAGCACCTTGGAGAAACCCGGCAGTGAGCATCCGCCGCCTGCCATATAGAAATAGAGCTCCAATACGTCGCTGTCCTTAACGATTTCCCAATCGATCCAGGGGCTGTGTGTTCCGACGTTGTTTCCAGTATTCTTCTCATCGAAGACTTCAACGGCATTCGGTCTTAAAGGAGCGTTTTTGGTTGCATCCTTGACCGCGTCGATAAGTGCATCTTCAATGATGTCCATATATGGCCACTTGGAGCCGACGCGCGCGAAGAACTGCGGAATGCCCGTATCCTGGCACGAAGGTCTCTTCAAAGAGTCCGCGAGCTGCATGTTCTTTTCCATTACGTTGTAAATGTCGGGAGCAAATCCTTCGTTCTCGGTCTCCTTCATCTGCGCGAGACGCAGCCTGACGTCGTCGGGAAGATGTCCTGCGGAATAGCTCATAAATGAAGCAACGAGCTTGGCGAGCTGCTGTTTTTGCATGTCGGCTGACATATGAATCCTCCAAAAATCAATGATGTGTCAATTATATAACATAGTTACATTATGGGTACCCACACAAAGGCGAATAACATATAATAAGCCATAAAATAAACTGTTTTTGTATAAAAGGGGATAATCCAAGATGGCTGATGAATCTAAGGCAAAGAAGCCTGCGCTTGCGAAGATCGCATCTGACAAGGTGTTCTGCTATGTATCCATGGCGTTGCTCGTTTTCCTGCCTGTAGCAGAGATCATTCAGGAGTTTTTGAAGGCTACGAAGAACAAAACGTTCAGATTCATGTATCCGTCCTACTATCAGCCCTATATCGTTGCAGTGTTCGGCATTGCACTGACGGCGCTGGTAATCGTTTCGTTTATCTCGAGAGCGATATCGGGCAAGTTCAAATTCTATGTGGCAGATGTCTTCTACTTCACGCTTATGGCATTCATGCTCATCTCCATGCTCTGCTCCGTTAACTTCGGTGTTTTTGCAGGCAATCAGAAACACTACATGGAGCATCCGCTTCACTTCCTGTGCTACTACGGTCTGTATTTTGCAGGAACCATGATCGAAGACTCGAATCTCCGCAAGAAACTCATTTATTCATATGTCATTATCGCCGTTATCGAAGGTATCGTCGCATTCCTTCAGACACGCGGCATCGAGATCACTTACTGTCTGTTCTCTTCAAACAAGCCTTCATATACGGCGGCATACGGAACGCTTCAGAATACGAATTTCTATGGTACTTTGTCATGTGTTCTCACAGCCATGTGTTCAGGCCTGTTCATTTTCAGTTCCAAGCTCATAAAGAAAAAACCTCTGAAGTGGGTTGTTTTTGCCATCACGCTCGTTATCTTCTACACGATGCTCGAGAGCGGCGCGCGTCTTGCATGGGTTGGCATGATCGCCATGATACTTACATACATCGTATCCCTGATCGTAATGCGCAAGGGCAACATCGATAAGGATCTCTTAAGACAGATAACCATCGATTTCATTACCATGATCATCGGCTATATCGCAGTGATCATCGTCCTCATCATTACTGATTACTCTTATGTTTCCGAGAGAGTTGAGCAGACTGCCCATGATACGATCGGTGCGGCAGGAAGCGATGATTTCGGTTCCGGCAGAGGCGAGATCTGGAGAGCTGCTCTGTCATCCGTTCCTAACCATTGGGCAACAGGTATCGGTCTTGATAACCTCATCCAGGCATTCAAGGAGATGCCCGGCTGGAAGGAAGGCGACTATGTTCAGGCTAAAGGCCACAGCGAATACATCCACACACTTGCCACACAGGGCATTTTTGCGATCACCAATTACATCGCACTCCTCTTTTATGCAGGAGTTACCGCAGTCAAAAGAATCATTAAGGAGAAGGATGACATCAAGCGCAGTCTTCTCTGGATATTCTTCTGTGTCTTCGTTGCTTATGCGGCTCAGGCTCTCTTCAGCAGCAGTGTCATGAACGTCGCACCTTATTTCTGGATCATATTGGGACTGGTTACACCGAGAATAAAGCCGATCTCACTGAAAAAGAGATGACCTGTCGAAAGGGGGACTTGCCATGTTCAATTCTTTTGCCCGTAGTAAAGCCGAGAAAAACAGACTGCTGTTCATAAAGAATTGTACGATATTCGACACACCCAGGCTCGAAGCCGAAGTGTTTCCTGCTGAATGCAAGTGTGAGATGGATGTCATTTACAAAGACGGTGACCACCCCCTGAAGCTTGATGTTTACACTCCTTTCGGATGTTACGGCGCGAAAGAATGCTTTATCCTGATCCACGGCGGTGCCTTTGTTTACGGCTTCAAAAAGCTCGACCAGAACTTCGGCATGCATCTGGCGATAAAGGCCGGAATTCCCGTTGTAAACGTTGATTACACCCTGATGCCTGATGCTACGTTGTCAGAGATAATCGACGAGATATTCAAGGCGATGAATTTTGTCTATATCAAATACGGCTTCAAAAAGTATCACACGGTAGGTGATTCCGCAGGCGGATACCTGGCATACATGGTAGCGGTTGCCGCAAGGAGCAGGCACGTTGCCCACGGAATGTGGGTCTTTGAGAAACTCAGGGGAACTGTTGAGTCTGCAGGTCTTGTATGTCCCGGAATCAAGAATTCGACAAAGGAATTCCCGGGAATCTATTTTGAGAATCTGCAGGGAACAAAGGACGACATGCAGCGCCTGCCGGATTATGCTTATGACCTTAATCTCATTGCCGAGCGTGATGCCGGATTAAGAGTTGCGATAATCACCGGAGAAGAGGACTTCCTCCGTGAGCAGGACCGTGAATTCTCAAAACATTTCGATGCTGCATATTTCTACGATGCCGTAAATGAGGGCGATCTGCACATGCATCACGTGTT
>Ga0265298_10000453_pt1 | contig 60855 bp, 48 predicted proteins | sample AusTroGonzalo_MG_3_FD_193486 | JGI IMG/M metagenome (GOLD analysis project Ga0265298, IMG submission 193486) | Bovine rumen microbial communities from tropical cattle in Woodstock, Queensland, Australia - Gonzalo_01 | ecosystem: Host-associated > Mammals > Digestive system > Stomach > Rumen ... | reverse complement strand
TTGGTATCAGGAGTGAAATAAGAAGCATAGGTACACAGACATCCCATGGCCAGACTCAACGAGAAGAACGCCTGTCCCATTGCACTCAGCACTACGCTGGCAGTGACCTTACTGAAGTCGGGCTTCAACAGGAAACGCAAACCCGTTCCCGCACCTGGCATACCAAAGGAGCAGACTACCAGGATACCAATGATCAGCAGCAACATAGGCATCATAATCTTAGAGAAACGCTCAATGCCCGACTGCACGCCACGAGCAATCACCAGATGCGTCATTACCATAAAGATAATGGCATACAAGAGAGGAGTAAAAGGCCCCGAAACAAAAGAATTGAAGTAAGCCGAATAGTCCTGATCTGTCAGCAAAGCACCCCTCAGGGACTGCACCAGATAATACAAGGTCCATCCACTGATGATGGTATAGTAAGACAATATCAGGAATGCCACAAACACACCTGCCACTCCCTCTATGCGCCACCATTTTCCGGGTGCCAACTTAGAGAAGGCAGTGATGGTATTGGCATGGGTATGACGACCAATCAAAAACTCGCTCATCATAACGGGGACGCCTACAGCTAAGACACACAATAGGTAAATAAGGATAAAAGCCGCACCACCATTATTACCCACCTCTGTGGGGAAGCGCCACACATTTCCCAAACCTACAGCACTGCCCGCTGCTGCCAAAACAACACCAAGTTTACTTCTAAAGTTACTGCGTTCAGTCATCAGTTTGCTATTTCATTAAGGAATACTATGCCCACACCTATGGGAGCTACCCAACGGATGAGGAATAACAGGACGCTCAGACAACGCACCTTTAATGTACCACCATTCGTCAACTGTTCCACCACAAAACGACGGTCGAGATACCACTCAACAAACATCGTTATCAGAATGCCACCCAATGGCATCAGGAACTTGGCAGTGAGGAAGTCGAAGAGGTCAAAGAACCCTCGGTTCCATATCTTGACATCGCTCCACGGACCAAAGGACAACGAGCAAGCTGCGCCCAGAACTATACACACCAGCGTTACTACCACTGCAGCACTGTTGCGCGACAACTTGTAGTTCTCGTGAATGAAAGCTGTGGCAATCTCATGCATAGAGATAGTACTGGTAAGTGCCGCCAACAAGAGCAACACATAGAACATACCTGAGAACAGATAGCCCAATAAAGGCAAACCTGCAAAGGCTTCGTTAAACACATGGGGCAAGGTGATATACACCAGGCCCGGACCAGCATCGGGCGACACACCCGGAACAGAGAATACCGCAGGGAATATGATAAAACCACTGAGGATGGCTATCAGCGAGTCGAGCAGACATACGCTGAAAGCCGAGGACACAAGTGGTGTCTCTTTCTTGAAATATGAAGCATAGGTTGCCAAACATCCTAATCCAACACTAAGCGAGAAGAATGCCTGTCCCATAGCACTTAACACAACACCAGTGGTCACTTTCGAGAAGTCGGGCTGCAACAGGAAACGCAAGCCTTCTCCGGCTCCAGGCATTGAAAGTGAGAAACACATCAGAACCACTATGATTAAGAACAATACGGGCATCATTACCTTGCTGTACCGCTCAATGCCACCCTCAACACCACGCGACACCACAAAGTGGGTCATCAGCAGGAACACCAACTGAAAGGCTATGGGCTTCCAAGGATTCGTGACAAACTTGTTGAACACAGCGGAAAAGTCCTGTCCGGCTGTCAACTGATTGGCAAAAGATTCGACGGTGTAATGCAATGTCCACCCTGCTACCACACTGTAGAACGACAACACCAAAATGCCGCCAAGCACACCCATGAAACCTGCAACAATCCAAGGCTTGCCAGGAGCTAGAGTTCGGTAAGCACCCACTGTGTTGGCCTTACTGCCCCTTCCAATAACAAATTCCGCTAACATTACGGGCATTGCAAGCAGGAACACAAAGCACAGATAAACAAGTATGAATGCAGCGCCACCATTATTACCTACCTCAGTAGGGAAACGCCAGATATTGCCCAAACCTACAGCACTTCCTGCCGAGGCCAATACCACTCCCAGCTTGCTTCCAAAACTGCCTCTTTTCTCCATCTTTTATAATAAAACGCTGAAAACCAACGACAAAAACAGCGCAAAAATACAAAGTTTTTTGTAATTTTGCAACACAATCACTTTGTTTACTTACAAAATGGAAAGAAACTTCATCCGCAAATACCCCATTACACTATTCACGGCATGCATTATCATATGCCTATCACTTTTCCCCATTCCAGAAATCCCCCAGGCAGAAGACGTGCCGTTCATAGACAAATGGACACACATGGTAATGTACGGAGTTTTTTGTCTGGTTATCTGGTACGAATACTTGCATTCACACAAAGCCACAAACGCGCTTAAACTAACACTCTACGGCTATCTTTGTCCTGTTATCATGAGCGGCCTGTTAGAGCTGGCACAGGAATACCTGACTACATGCAGAAGCGGTGAGTGGTTAGATTTATTAGCCAATACTACAGGTTCCACGTTTGCATTCATTATGGGATGGATTGTGACTAGAAGCAAAAGGCATGACAACAAGTAAAAGGAGATATTTTCTGTCGCCTGTATAAAATAAATAAGGTACATTTTTGCACATACAAAAGAAAATCCTATCTTTGCAGCGTTTTTGTATAAAACAATTGCAATATACTATCTTAAATCTATGAACAACAACACACTCAAGAAAGCTCTATGGGGGCTTTCTATGCTGTCTACCATGACGGTAGGAGCCCAAAAGTACGAGTCGGAGATCCACCTATGGGATCCCCTTGACGAAAGTGAGACGACCTACTGGTATCGTATCTGTAGCGCTCTGCCCGGAATGGAGAGCTATGCCGTTACAGACTTCAGTGAGGAAGACGAACTCTACCCCGTGCAACTTTTACAGACCGAGGAGAAAGACTACAAAAGCCAGTGGAAACTGAAGGCTGGCGATGATGGCAAAGTGATAATAATCAACCGTGCCACAGGACAGGAGTTGGATGGTTGCTCTATAGATATGGGCAACTGCAATGTTACACAGATTATGCCGACAGGAACCACAGCAGGCTTCAAAATGACTGCTTTGGGAAACAATGCTTTCATGTTGGAAAGTGTTGAGGACGATGATATAAACCGTTGTTTGGCAACAGCCGATGTGGAGGAAGAACCTATCACTTACCCCACCCAGGATGAAAGCACGTCTGCGATAGGATGGAAATTCATTGTCACAGAGATCTCTGGCTGGACTGGTATAGGGTCAAACAAGGCATGCAAAACCACCATCCGTGTCTCAAACAGACGTATAAGCGTTAGCGGTGCCGCAAAATGGCAACTGTTTAATGCACAGGGCGAAGAGATGCCACGAACCACACGCCTGGCCCCCGGTGTCTATATGGTTAAGATAGCTGAGAAAACAGAAAAAATCCTGATTCAATAAAAGAACAAAGACAATGAAAAAACATATACTTCTACTGATAGCCCTTATAATTGCTCCCAGAGTCCTGACTCACTTGCAGGCACAGACCTATGTGGTCAGTTCGCTGGCAACACCAGGCGCTGCCACCTTCAATGCAGACGAGATTAAGAACGGTGTCATTACCCTGCCCTTTACAATGACTTCAAAGAAGATAGAAGTAGAGACCAATCAATTTGTTAACGTTAGAAGTAGCGCCATGTGGTGTAGGGCTTCCTTCAAAGACGGGCAGTTGACCGTTGCCGTAACGCCTAACACTACAGGAGAGGTCCGCATAGCCAACCTGATAATAACCAGCAAGGACTTCCGTCCACTGACTCTGACCGTTCGTCAGGAGACACCTCTGACCTTTGCTGTGATATCCGATGTACATGTGGGAAACACCTCTGGTGCCGGATATAAGGTGAAAATACCTCAGGCCCTGAAGAGCCTAACTGGATACGGCAATCTGGACGCCTTAGCTGTATGCGGTGACCTGACAGACGGAGGCAAGACAGGTCAGTACGAAGAGTTTGTCAAGTTCTTCGGCAACGAGGAAAATATACAGAACCCCGTAGAGAACTTCCTGTTCATGATGGGAAACCACGACAATTATGACGGCAATGGTAAACAGAACTATGCCAATGGACTGGCAGCCTTCAACGAGGGTAAGGAATATCCATACCATCAGTATAAACTGATCAAGGGCTATCCCTTTATCACACTGAGCGACTTCGGCACAGCCAACAATGACCTTAACAATGCCAGCAATGGTACAACAGCTTATCCGGATTCTACGCAGAACGAGCTGAAGAATATGTTGGAACAGGCTGTCAAGGATGCACCAGAGAAACCTATCTTTATCTTTACCCATGTTGCTCCACGATGGACATGCTATAGCGCATGGCCTGAATATGAGAACGACGAAGGTTGGTGCATGAAGGTCCTGAACCCCATCCTGAAGGATTACCCACAGGCCGTTGTCTTTGCAGGACACAGTCACTATCCCTTGGGCGACCCCCGAAGCATACATCAGGGAACGAACCCCGACAGTAAGCATCAGAACTTCTATACGGTAATCAATACTGCCAGCACAACCTATTCCGAGATTCATCCGGGTGCCGTAGAGGAAGGAATCCATCCTACTGGCAATGCCTACGTAACAGAAGGTATGATTATTACAGAGCAGGCCAATGGTAACATTGAAATCCGCCGCTATGACACCTACCGCAATGTGGAAATAGACCCTGAGCACCGCTGGGTTCTGAAAGCCCCCTTTGACGGCAGTATGTTTGAGTATGCCGATATTCGCGACAAAGACGATGAGAATCCCTATAGTCTGACTCTGCGTGACGGTCTGCCAGCCCCAGAATTTGAGAATGGAGCAGCACTAAGCACAAAACCCACAGAATCCAATGTCAAGGTGACCTTCCCGCAGGCTACCGACAACGAGTGCGTATTCCGTTATAAGATTCGCGTCCTAAGGGGTAACGAGGAAGTGAATAGCGCTTTCGTCTTCTCACAGTTCTACCTGACCACAGACATGCCTGAGGTACTCTCCTATACAATAGACGGACTGAATTCAAATACAGAATACAAGGTTGAGGTGATTGCCTACGACTCATGGGACAACCAGTCCACACCACTCACCGCTACCTTCACCACTCTGGACGAGAACCGCCCTGTGCCCGAGCCCATTGGTGCATGGACCTTTGACGATGCCAGCAATCTGCTGAATGGCATAGGAACAGCTACTCTAAAAGGTGCCATCATGAAGAATGGTGAGACTAATATCGAAAATAATCTGAGCTCAGCAAACATTACAGCTGTAGCAGGTCAGCAGGATGGCAACGGAGCTATCTCTATTCCCGTAGGCTCTGGACTGATGATGACATCTAACCTGAAAGAGAAGACCCTGAGCAACTATACGTTCATGTTTGATATCCGTTCTACTAACCTGAACGGCTATACAGCACTCTACCAGAGTGACATTACCAACAAGAAGGACGGCAGTTTCTATATAAAGAACGGACAATTGGGCCTGGCTTCAAACGGTCTGAACTACAACGGCAACCTCACCTCAGGCAAATGGCATCGCGTGGTCTTTGCCGTCAGAAACAACATGCCTACCGTCTATCTGGATGGACAGCAGATAGGACAGGCCACATCAGCCAATGACACTAAATGGCAGATGAGTACCGGTGCCATCTTCTTCATGGACGAAGACGGAGAAGAGCATACAATAGAAGTCTCTGAAGTACGTTTCTGGGACGAGATACTAAATAGCAAACATGTCAGCCAACTTGGCAAGGCAAAAGCAGAATAACTGGAAAAACAAAAACCTTTGTGTTTAACTAAAAACTATCAAAAACAATTATGAGAAAAACAATCACTTTAATTTATTTGCTGATGCTGGCGATTACCATATCGGCACAAACAACAGCAACAGTCGACGGCATCAAGTACATCCTTGATGGCAGCAATGCTACCGTTACGTATGCTAATCTTACAAGTGACAAGAGCGATTACACTGGCGACATTGTTATCCCCGCCACCATCAATGTTGATGGAAACGACTACAATGTTACCGCTATCGGTGAAAAAGCTTTCCGAAAGGCAAACATCACATCAATTTCTTTGCCAGAAGGCCTGCAGTCAATAGGTTTAGAATCTCTGTACAAAACTAATATTACTGAGATAACAATACCTAATTCTGTTAATTCGTTGGGATATCAGGCCGTGATGAGCTGCTCCAATTTGAAGACTATCACCTTAGGTGAGCACTGCGCTGACAACAAGTGGGGTGCTTGGGTATTCTGGCGTTCCTCTGGTGGCTATGAGGTTTATATGATTTGCGACGTTAAGCCATCTTTGTATGACAACCAGACCTTTGACGACACTCATGCTTCCACCATCCATGTAAAGCAGGGTGTATATGATGATTACATGGGAGACAGCAATTGGAGCATCTATAACGTTGTACCAGATATAGACGGTAGCGTAACATATATAGACTTCACCGAAAATGGCATCAAGTACAAAATGACAGCCGAAGATAAAGTTAGCGTTGTCTACCCAACAGAAGGCAAGCCAGATTCTAGCAATCCAAACACATACTCAGGAGACATTGTGATTCCTGCACAAGTCACCCACGATGGTAAGACATACAGTGTAACGAGCATTGCCAACTATGCCTTCCGCTATGCAAACATCACCTCTATCACTCTGCCCGAGGGAATCGTTTCCATCGGAGAAGAAGCTATCTACAAGACCAAGATTACCGAGATTAATCTGCCCAAATCCCTTACCAATACAGGAAAATACGCCATGGGCTATAACTCCGACTTGGAGAAGATCACCGTGAACAGCAATGCGACAAGCAGCAAATGGGGCAAATGGGTATTCTGGCGTGCATCCGGTGCATATGATGTATATATGATTTGCGACACGAAGCCTGAAGTTCCCGATATCTATACTTTTGATAACGACTTCGCTTCTACCATACATATCTACCCATCCCTCTATATCGACTATAAGACCGATTATCATTGGAACTGCTACAAGATTGTTCCTGACCTGGTACAGAATCTGTCCAACGAAGACCTGCAGAATGCCATTGATGCCTATAAGGCAAAACTACCCGGCGACGAGGAAGTTGGTACTGCTCCCGGTTTCTATTCAGCCACAAGTGTGAATGCTGTTAAGGATGCATTAGAAGCCGCCAGCGCCCTTGATGAAAATGCTACAGCGCAGCAGCGTAATGACGCCCTTCTACAGATGATTATTGCTGTAGACGGCCTTACTATCAATCCTCTCAATGAAGGCTACTACTACATAGAGAGCTTGTATAACAACAAGTATATGCGAACTGGTTCTGATGACTATACTTACACAAAGACATTTGACGCATCAGATGCCAGATTCTGCTTCAAACTTACCCATAAGGGTAGCAACTGGTACATTCAGGCTTGTGATGACAACAAGAAGTACTTAGGAGCACCCGATGGAGAAGGTTGGTTGATAATGTCCTCTAATCCCAACAATGAGCAGATCATAACCTGGGTTAAGGGCGGCGTATTCAAGATGCAGTGCCTGAACGAGGGTACAGCAAGCAGCCTTTATGGTCAATCTAGCGGATATGTGTTTGTGAGCGGGGACTATACCGATGACAACACCCGTGCTCAGTGGTGCTTCCATCCTGTACCAAGCGGCACATTTGCTCAGGACTTCAATATAGAGAATATCCGTGTAAGAGAATATATGGCAGAAGTTAAATACGAAGGAAAAGAAGAAACAAAGATTAAGCCTTACAACGTAGCTCCTCCTGTTCGCCGTGACAAGCCAGAACCTGCTACCATCTTCTGGACACAGGATGCTTCTGCAACATCACAGCAGATTACATGGAGTCTTAACGCAGACTTCTCCGATTCTTTCACAGCAGTAGTTGACGTGAATGATGCACACTACGAGATTTACAACCTGTTGCCCGGACAGACCTATTATTATAAGGTAACAGCAACTGTTGACGGCAATCCTACAGAGATTATCAACTCAAGCTTCACTACCAGTGGTCAACTCCGTCAGATTTACGCTAAAGGTACAGGCAACATGCGTGACCTGGGTGGTTGGGCTACAGCCAGCGGCAAGCCAATCAAGTACGGCCTCATCTATCGTGGTGCTGAATGGAACGGTGAATATCAGCTCACACCAGAAGGTATCGAAGCCCTGCGTGCAGTAGGCATGAAGGCTGAACTTGACCTCCGCATCGACTGGGAGTCAGCTTACATCACACAGTCTCCTTTGGGCGAAGATGTTACCTACAAGCGCATCACCAACGAGGACTACTATGAAAGCGGCATGCAGAACAGAAAGGACCTCTACAAGCAGAACCTTGAGTTCGTGTTCGACTGCGTGAAGAACGACAAGCCAGTTTACTTCCACTGCCACATCGGTGCTGACCGTACAGGTACACTGGGTGTTATTCTGGAAGGTTTGCTGGGTGTAAATGTAAGTGACCTTTACAAGGACTATGAGTTGACAACCTTCTCTTATTATGAGACTCACCGCTATAAGGAGAATATTGACGGTATTCTGGAATACATCAATTCACTTGATGGTGAAACCCTGACAGACAAGTTCTATACCTATTGCCACAAAGAACTTGGCCTCAGCGCTAAGGACATTGCTGACTTCCGTATGAAGATGCTGGATACCATCTATCCCACCGACGTTAAGAATATGATTTCCGAGGCAGAAAGCGGCAAGGCTACATCTCTGGACCTGAGCGACTACATTTTTGAGGCAGAAGCGCTGACATCCAACATGTCTGAAGGCTCTAACCTGTTGGTTACCGTAGCTCCAGAGTCTGGCATTAACGGTACAAACATCATCAATAACGGTGTATGCGAGAACTTGGTACTGACAGACGGCGTTGACTTTGGTGCACCCTATGCTTTCACAGCTACACAGGCTACATACACTACCAATGTAAACTCTTACAGAACCTTGATTCTTCCCTTCGAGGCAACTGTTCCTGCTGAGTTTACAGCATCAAAGGCCACTTCTGTTTCTGATGCAATTGTCAATCTGGACGCTGTAGCCACTATCGATGCTAACAATCCTGTTCTGGTACAGGGTGATGGCCAGTTGGTTCTTACCGCAACAAATGCTGTTGTAGCTGCCAGCGAGGGCAACCTGATTAACGGATTGCTCTGGGGAACCTACAAGGCAACTGCTGCCACACAAGGCTCTTATGTATTGCAGAACCATGATGGCAAGATAGGATTCTATGAGGTAGCAGAGACACAGCCCACTGTAGGTGCTTTCCGTGCTTATTTGGAAGTTCCCGTAGAACCAATATTAAAAGCTAAGGCATACTTCTTCAACGCTAACGGTGCAACTGGTATAAGCCTCAGCCCTGCTCGCTCTGAAGACGAGGGAGTAATATACAACTTGGCAGGCCAGAAGGTAAATAAGGCTCAGAAGGGTGTATTTATCAGCAACAACAAGAAAGTGCTTTATTAATTCAAAATTGAATCTGGAAAAATGAAAAAGACATATTTAAAGCCCAACAACGAGCTACTTCAGGCTGAATGCGTACAGATGATAGCCGTTTCTCTCATAGATGGAGTAAAAGCTGACAACTCAGAAGTTCTGAGCAAAGAGAATAACAACTGGGATATATGGGAAGATGACTAATATCTTCCAGTACACGTAAAAACATTTGCGGGTACGTGTAGAAGTAATTTTTTCTACGTGTACCCGCAAATTTTATTTAGTCGATCAAAACAAATCGTTGCACCAAAGCTTGAATGGATTCTTTCGCATATGGGAGTTGTAAAAGCGTCTGTCGCCCGTCACCTCCCGTCCTATGAAATCAGGTTTCTGGAAAGCCTCATCCTCGCTGCCCAATTCAATTTCTGCCATTATCAGCCCATCATTATCACCATGAAACTCATCTACCTCCCAGGTGTGAATACCATCGGCTGATTTCACCAGATATCGAGTCTTGTCAATAATGCCCGGCTCACATATCTGCATCAAGTCCTGTGCATCCTGCAACGGAATCTCCCTCTCAAACTCATAACGAGAGAGTCCCTCCTTTCCGCTGGGACCTTTTATAGTCAGGTAGCCCTTATCATCTCGGATACGTACACGCACCGTTCTACCATTACCTGACGCTATATACCCTTGTTGGATATGCGTATGATTATAAGCCTGGTTCTTGAACTCGCCAACAACCAGGAATTTCCGTTCTATCTCGAAATGCATATATACGATATGTCTTATTCAAACAGAAGAGCTGCTCCTGCAAAGATCAGCACAAACATCACTATCAAGGCAATAGCGACGTATGCAACGACCTTTTTACCATTAGCAGCAACCTTCTTAGAGATTTTCTCTGACTTCTTTGTTTTCATTGTTCTTATAGTTTATTTCGTTATTACGATTGGTAAATCAACAGAAAACTGTTAACTAATCTTGTCCTCCGAATTCCATAAGATAAGCCTTGATAAACGCATCTATTTTTCCGTCCATCACGCCATTCACATCGCTGGTCTGATAGTTGGTGCGATGATCCTTAACACGACGGTCATCAAAAACATAGCTACGTATCTGGCTACCCCACTCTATCTTCTTCTTACCAGCCTCTACCTTTGCCTGTTCTTCCATACGATGTTTTATCTCCTTATCGTACAGCATAGAGCGAAGCAGACGCATAGCGTTCTCTTTATTCTTAGGCTGGTCGCGTGTCTCGGTATTTTCGATAAGGATCTCCTCTTCCTCGCCTGTATAAGGATCTTTATACTGGTAACGCAGACGGACGCCAGACTCTACTTTGTTCACATTCTGGCCTCCAGCACCACTACTGCGGAAGGTATCCCATGAGATACGGGCCGGTTCTATATTCACCTCAATGGTATCGTCTACCAAAGGCGTCACGAAAACACTGGAGAAACTGGTCATACGCTTTCCCTGAGCATTATAGGGTGAAACGCGAACCAGACGATGCACACCATTCTCGCTCTTCAGATAACCATAGGCATACTCTCCTTGAATCTCAAGGGTACAGGTCTTGATGCCAGCATCATCCCCGTCAAGGAGGTTGCTGACCACACACTTATAGCCATTGGTCTCGGCCCAACGCATATACATACGCATCAGCATTTGTGCCCAATCCTGCGCCTCTGTACCACCAGCTCCGGAATTTATCTTCAGTACGGCATCCATTGCGTCGCCTTCACCACGCAACATATTCTTCATCTCAAGATTCTCTATGGCATTCATAGCACGGGCATAGAGATCATCAACCTCCTCTTCTGTTACCAGTTCTTCCTTATAGAAATCAAATGCGGTCTCAAGTTCATCTGAGAGGGTTTTCACCTCTTCGTATCCCTTTATCCACTTTTCTAATCCCTTTACTAACTTCATCTGTGCCTCGGCACGTTTCTGGTCATCCCAAAATTCAGGAGCCTGAGTACGCAACTGCTCCTCCTCGTACTGCATGCGCTTGGCATCAATGTCCAAGTATTTGTTCAACTGCTCAGTACGTTCTTTTACCTCTTTTAACTGTTCTGATGTTATCATTCTAATATTAATTGATAGTTGACAGATGGCCGTTGACTGTTAGTCATCCTCATACATCTTGTCTATCTGTTCCTTATAACGTTCATTCAGGACCTGGCGCTTTACCTTTAAGGTATTTGTAAGCTCACCACGCTCCAGACTTAAAGGCTCAGGCAGGAGGGTGATACGCTTCACCTGCTCGTAATAAGCCAAGTCCTGCTGCATGGTCTCCAATCTATCTAAAACGAACTGTACCACTTGTTCATTCTGGCACAAATCTACTCTATCCTGATATGCTATATTATGGCTCTTGGCATACTCTTCCAGCAGCTTATACTCTGGAATCACCAAGGCCGATACAAACTTTTTCTGGTCTGCGATAATTACGACCTGATCAATATAACGATCTACGCACAACCTGGCCTCCAACATCTGGGGAGCAATATACTTTCCGTTGCTGGTTTTGAAAAGGTCTTTTATGCGGTCTGTCAGGAAGAGCTCGCCATCCTTCAGGTAACCGGCATCACCCGTATGGAACCAGCCTTCATGGTCAACGACCAAGTCTGTCACTTCAGCCTTTCTATAGTAACCTTTTGTAATGGTATCACCCTTCAGGAGAATCTCATTATTATCTCCAAACTTCAACTGTATGCCGTCCAACAGACGTCCCACAGATCCAATGGTTATGGATTGGTTCCATCTGTCGGCTGTTACCGTAGCAGTGCTTTCTGTAAGACCATAACCAACAATCATCATAATACCTGCCGAGTGTATAAACTCCTCTACCTCCCTGGAAATGGCAGCTCCCGCCGTAGGAAAAAAATTATGACGTTCCAGACCCAATGTCTTCAACAGCAAGGCTATCACCGTCTTCTCATAGAAGAGATACTGCATCTTCAATGTCAGAGGAGGCTCCAGACCACGCATCTTATAATTCACATTGTATTCCTTTCCCACCCTTAAGGCATCTTCCAACATCTTACGCTGGATAGGGCTACTTGTGTTTATCTTCTCCTGCACCCCGGCATACACCTTCTCCCAGAAACGGGGAACAGCGCACATACAAGTTGGATGGACTTCGCGCAAACTTTGCAGGATCTCTGTTGGGTTAAGGTTTACTGCCAACGTACAACCGGTAGCTATACACAGATACGACCATCCGCGCTCAAAGACATGAGTAAAGGGCAAGAAGTTCATCACCAAATCTGCATCACTCAGATTAAGCACACCATTATGGGCACGTATAGCAGTATTATACATGCGATGTGTTAACATCACACCCTTGCTAAGTCCCGTGGTACCACTAGTATAAAGGATGTTTGCCAAATCGTCCTGATCCAGTTCTGCTGTCCTGCAATCAACCTCTGCCTGATGAGTAAGCCCTTTACCAAGTTCAAGGAACTCATCAAAATACATACTAACGGTATCCTGCTCATCCTTCTTGACGGAACGGTCAAAGATAACAAGACCACAGACACAATGTTCAATCTTAAGTACACGATAGGCGGTATCATACTGGTACTGTTCGCCCACAAAAATATAGCGTACCTTGGCATCACTGACCATATACTTGACCTGAGTCTCACTGCTGGTAGCATAGAAAGGAATGGTAACGGCACGGATGGCATAAGCACCGAAATCAACATACATGCACTCTGGCATATTCTGGGAGAATACGGCAATATTCTCCTGAATACCGATGCCGAGTTCCATCATGGCGTTGCTAACAAGACGCACTTTCTCTGAGTAAGTGTTCCATGAAATATCCTTCCATTTATTCTCAGAATAATCCTTATATTTCATAGCCGCCCGGTTCCCATATTTCTGAGCCTGGCTATGAATAAGAGTAGATAATGGACTATTATTCTGCATCTTGTTTGTTTGTATATTTAGCTACAAAGATAACATCTTTTAAGATAAAAGCCAAATACATTTGGATTTTCATTCGTTTATTCGTAACTTTGCTCTACTTAAATGGCAATAACAATGAGTACAAAAGGGTTAACAAAAGAAGCAATAGAACTATTAAGCAATCTCATCAGAATTCCACGTACCAGCAGGAATGAAACAGAAGCCGCACAATTCCTGAAAGATTACATGGAACAGAATTGCAAGTTGCCCGTCCATTGCGATGGTTGCAACTTATGGTCTATTGCCCCTAACTACAATCCTAATCTCCCTACCCTATTGTTAAATGCTCATATTGACACCGTCAAGCCTGTTTCCGATTGGAAACATGATCCCTTCACGCCTCAGATTGAGGACGGCAAGCTTTATGGACTGGGAAGCAATGATGACGGTGCCAGCCTGGTTTCCTTGTTACAGGTCTTTAGGGTACTTAGGGAGCAGGAAAGGCCCTACAACCTAATTTATCTGGCCAGTGCAGAGGAAGAGGTTAGCGGCAAGAACGGCATAGAACATGCCCTGCCCCTGTTGCCACATATAGATGTTGCCATAGTAGGTGAGCCTACCGGCATGCAACCTGCCATTGCAGAAAAAGGACTAATGGTATTGGATGTCACTGCTCACGGAAAAGCCGGACATGCGGCCAGAAACGAGGGTGACAATGCCATCTATCGGGCTATAAAGGACATCAACTGGTTCCAGAATTACAAATGGGAAAAGGAGTCGGAATTGTTAGGCCCTGTGAAGATGTCTGTGACCATCATCAATGCTGGAACACAACACAACGTCATCCCCGACAAGTGCACCTTTACTGTAGATGTCAGATCTAACGAGTTGTATTCAAACGAAGAACTTTACAATCAGATTTGCCAACATGTAGAAAGTGATGTACAGGCCCGCTCATTCCGACTGAATTCGTCTCGCATAGACCTTTCTCACCCATTGGTGCAGAAGATTATCTCCTTAGGAGGGAAACCATTTGGATCCCCCACCCTCAGCGATCAGGCATTGATGCCCTTCCCCAGCCTCAAGATGGGCCCAGGGCAAAGTTCACGTAGCCATACTGCAGATGAATACATAGAAATAAAAGAGATTGAAGAGGCAATAGACTTTTATTTGAAAGTCCTTCGTCATGACGTTATAACGTTATAACGTTATATCGCCAACCTATCTTCCAATCCAGGCCTCTGGATTCAGTTTCGCCGTTTCCTTACGAAGCTGGAAGTGTAATACGCATCTTCCAGAGCCATCATCAGCAACCGTTCCGATAATATCCTTAGCATTTACCTTCTGCCCCTTGGCAACTGTTACAGAAGACAGGTTACAATATACTGATATATAGCTTCCGTGACGGATAAGCACATTGCGGGAACCGCCAAACTGGAAGACAGCCGTCACCTCTCCGGCAAAGATAGAACGTGCCCTTGCCCCGGGACGACCTACATAGTTGGTTCCCTTGTTCTCTAACTGCACATTCTTCAGTCCAGGCACCGTATAAGTTCCAAAGTGATTACCTATCATGTACTGACCAGTGATAGGAACGGGCAGTCGGCCTCTGTTCTGCTCGAATGTGCCGTTCAACTGACGATCCTCTGCCGTAAGCCATGTATCAGGCTTAACTGGAGCAGGTTTGCTAGCAGCCTTGGGCGCAGGAGCGGGTTTAGCGCCTGCCTTCTTACGAGCAGCTTCCTCAGCAGATTTTTTGCGGGCAGCTTCCTCAGCGGCTTTCTTACGTGCTGCAGCCTCTGCAGCCTTTCTGGCCTGTTCTATCTCGTAGGCAATAAGATCATCTATTTTCTTGTTCAAGGCTGAAAGTTGTTTCTGTTGCTGAGCAATTTTACCAGCAAGACCAGACTCCTGTTTCTTCAAACCATCAACTTTCTTCTGTTGCTGAACTTGTTGCGCACCCAAATCCTTACGCTGAAGCATAACCTCCTTAACCAAATCACTTTTCTTGCTCTTTGTATTCAGCAGTTGGCTTTGCTCTTCCAACAACTCGGCCTGTTTCTTGAGTATCTGCTCCCCCAGATTATGCTGGAATGACACATACTCCTTGGCATATCGCGAACGACGGAACATCTGTTTCACATTCTTAGCCGAGAGAATAAAGACAAGAGAAGACGTCTGTCCCTTTTGCGTACGAGCATATCGCATAGCTAGCTTCAGTTTCTCTCTTTTCTCCTTCAGCTCCAACTCCTTTTCACGAATTCTACCCTGTAACTGTATTGTCAAAGAATCCAACCGGCCAATCTCCTTTTCCAGATTGACAATCTGATCCAACCTATTATTCAATTGCACACCTATGTAATGGATATTCTGCTGACCTACCTTCACCTGCTGTTTGGTCTTAGTAAGCTCCGCCTTTGACTTCTGAAGGGTATTCTGCAAATCAGCCTTCTGCTTCTGCAACTCCGTCACCTTCTTACTGTATTTGGGAGTAGCATTACGCTGTGTGGTAGCACGTTGGGGAGTAGCACTACGCTGAGAGGCAGTGTTACGCTGGGCGCTGACAACTATAGGTAGCACCAGTAGTGCTAGTATGAAAAGAGACCTTTTCATGTTCTGACAGATGACAGGCACCTGATAGCAATTAGTCATTTTTATTTTTTTTACTCTTCATTCTACACTTTCCTATTCAGCCAACCTCAGGATTCTTTGGAAAGCAGCTTGTAGCGAGATTTCCGAGTATCGGTTCTTATTTATCTCCGTCCGAGTTTCCCAACTGGAATCAGGCTTAACATTGCTTATCTTAAACACAGCCTCAACAGAATTTCTGTCAAGGTCAAAAGAAATTTTCATTGAGCCAGGGAAACTCTGTACTCCTAATTTTGCCCATTCCGAATACTTCCACTTTAGCAGAGGTATCTCAGACCCTGCTCTGGAGAAACTGGTTTCTCCGACAAGCATATTGGCAGCATTCACAAGAAATGTCAAGGCCACGCTATTACTTTTACTGTTTTGCAGCTGAATGCCGTCCGTTGCCACCTTAAGACTATACTGATTGTCCGTAGGAGCTTCGCCTTTTCCATTCAAGACAAAAAGTTCATCCCAGAATAATGACTGGAAGGTATAGAAATCTATTCCCGCTTTACTAAGGAAATCCACATCAGCATAACTGGACTTTACGTACTGATGGTTAACACGATCGACCACCATCATATAGTCTGGTGTCAGTTCCAGACGTCCAACCTCCATCACCCCCAATGCAACCAATGAAATCTGGATTACATCATTGCGCTTCATCTTCAGGGAACCTCCTACTCTGGCACTATTTACACCAGCATTGAGGCTCAGATTGATTTTTGCCGAGATAGCGGGCTCAGCAATACGTTTGGAATTTATCGTCTGAACAAGTTCCGAAACACTTATACCCTTCTCCGCACCAGGAATATTTCCTGTATTCGAACCCATTACATGCTTCTTACTTCCACAAGAAGCAAGGAGAACACCACACACAAGAAATATGACAGAATATCTCATTACTTTATATACCTCTTTTTCTTTATCTTCTTTTTTACCAAAGGAGTACATGTACCATCTTTCTTCAGAAGGGCCAAATTCCAATAACGCAATGCAGTATCTATGGAACCACATTCCGCATATATATCCCCTGCATGCTCTATCAGGTTACCCTGCAGATTCTCCACTTTCAACAGTTCCTCATCAGAGAGATTCGGCTTTACAACCCTATCTATATATATACGGGCATTGGTATAATCCTCCTTCATGAACAAAATCCATGCATAGGTATCCAAATACGTAATATTATCCGGTTCAGCCTTTATGGTACGATAGCTCATCTCCTCGGCTTTATCTAACTGCTCGTTCCTAAGACTCAGATAGTAAGCATAGTTATTCAGACAACTGATATTATCATCTACATATACAAGAGCTGAGTCATAGGCAGCAAAAGCCTCTAACGGTTTCTTCTCTTGATAATATAGGTCACCCAAAACGGCATACATATCCGAAACCAGAGCAGGGCGCGCCTCCTCTGTCTTCGTACGTAGCCCCTGCTGGAACACCTCGGCAGCCTCTTTCAATTTATCCTGCTGAAAAAGTGACACACCCAAATAATAGGCATATGCCAATTCTTCCGGATGATAGTTGACGCCCTTTCGGCAGATGTCCTCAACAGCCACCATATTATTCTTTGGAGCATAATACTGGAGCAAATGCCACAACGCCATCTGATTGCCCGGTTCAATATCCAGTACACGCTTCATCAGCTCTGTCACCTTGTCATCACCTGCTTTTATATAAGTAAGGTATGCCGCCTTCAATATCAAAAGTTGGGCATCTTTCTGCGGCAGTGACAACAGAGAATCAAAGGCATGAAGCATACCATCACGCTTTAATGTATCCTGGATAGCATCGTCTATATAATCTTTCATCAAGGTCACACGCAAGTCACTGCTGCTGCCTTCATCAAAAAGCAAAGAGTCACGCAACTGTACAAAATGCTCATTATCTTCCGTTGACCTGTAATAAGTCATCATAGCAAGGAGAAGATTCAAATTATGAGCATCCTTCTGCCGAACCTCATTGTAAATCTCCATCGCCTTTTCCAGATAGCCGGCCATCTGATATTGATTGGCCATCACAACGCGATAGTTCAGATCATGCGGGAACTCATCACATAGACTCTGCAACTCATGAAAAGCGGAATCTTCCTCTTCCTTACTCATATAGAGGTTGAATTTCTCCATGCTCAGTTGCACCGACTTCCCTTCTTGCATCTCTATGCGATTAAACACCTCTATTGCCTTGTCTGAGTGTCCGTCGTCACGATAAATACTGGCAAGTTGCGACAGGACATCCGTCCGGTTGGCCTGCAACTTGGACAGTTTCTCCAAATAAGGGATAGCAGCATTTGTCTTTCGGGCATTTAGGTATATCGTTGCCAAAGTCTCCTGATACCAAGGATTACAAGAATCTAATTCACACGCCTTCTTCAGCATGTTAATTCCCATTTCTACGCTGTCCTGCCTTAGGAACAGGGTCATCAATCCCAGATTGTAAACAGTTTCTGCAGCGTTAGGGTTGATATCCAGACAATGCTGATACAGTTCCTTGGCTGAAGCATAGTCACCAGCCAATCGGTTCTTTTCAGCTTCTAGATAAAAATAGTCGAACCTTGTTTGAGCAAACAAAGTTCCACCTAAAAGAAGCAAAAAAAAGAGTAGTTTTAATTTCATTTAACTCCACTATGTCCAAAGCCACCCGCACCACGCTCTGTCTCATCCAGGACCTCCACCTGTTCCCATTCTGCCTGTTCATGACGAGCTATAATCATCTGTGCTATACGCTCACCATCTTCAATAATAAAGGGCTCGGTAGAGAGATTGATAAGTATCACACAAACCTCGCCACGATAGTCGGCGTCTATGGTACCAGGAGAGTTCAGTACTGTTATACCACGCTTAATAGCCAATCCGCTTCTTGGGCGTACCTGTGCTTCATATCCTTTTGGCAACGACATAAAGAGACCTGTAGGAACCAGACATCTCTCCATAGGTCTTATCTCTATAGGACTATCCAGATTGGCTCTTAAATCTACTCCTGCAGACTGCTCTGTGGCGTATTGGGGCAGTGCATGATGACTGCGATTGATTATCTTTACTTTCATATTTTAAACATCCGGCAAACTCATGCCATTAATCTTTCTGTATAAATCCAAGGCATAGACATCCGTCATGCCACTAATGTAGTCCAGTACTGCCATCACACGTTCATAGAGTGTTGGAGCATCAATCTGGTACTGACTACTTACCCTATTGATCAGCAACTGAGAGAAAGCCTTCTCGGGCTGGGTAACAGCCTTTATCATCAAATCCGTCAACTGTGTAATGACCTTATAACCAGCTATCTCAATATCCACGACATCCTTACAATGGTAGATATTAGAGAATGCCATTTTCTCGCATTCCTTGTATGCAAGTCTGGGTATTTCAGCTATATGCTTGATTAGCGGACCAGGGAAGGTACCCGAGAGGAATTCGTCCTCGTGCTCCACAAAAACACGAACGCACTCTTGCTCCAGACAGTTGATAACGCAAGAACGCAGATAGACGACCTGTTCATTCACGTCCTCAAGTGTCTCCATACGGGCATTTATGTTGTTGCGCTGATTCTCGCCGAAGTAATTCAGGAACAACTGCTTAACCTGTTCTGTTGTCAGCAACTTCAGTTTATGCGCATCCTCTATATCCATAATCTGGTAGCAGATATCATCGGCTGCTTCCACGAGATATACCAATGGATAGCGAGCATATCTGAAAGCGCCCTCTGGTGCCTCCAACTTCAGGATTCCCAGTTCATCTGCAATCTTACAGAAATCCTCCACCTCACTACGGAAGAAGCCAAACTTTCGCTTATCTCCTGCCAAATCGGAAGTAAAGGGATATTTAACGATGCTGGCCAGCGTACTGTAAGTCATCACAAAACCGCCCTTACGACGACCATTGAAATGATGCGTAAGCAGACGGAATGCATTAGCATTACCCTCGAAGTGAACAAGATCCTCCCACTGTTTGTGATTCAGGCAATCTCCTGTTTGTTCGCACACATAGCTCTTTAGGAAATGTCCGTCTCCCTCGCTAAAATAAGTACCTATGGCCTTCTCACCGCTATGTCCGAATGGCGGGTTGCCCAAGTCATGTGCCAGACAAGCAGCACTGACAATGCTGCCCAGCTCAGTCAAATGCGTATCTGCCAACTCTGGGTGACGTTCCAGTAACAGACGGCTAACATCATTACCCAGACTACGTCCTACACTGCTTACCTCCAGACTATGCGTTAGACGATTATGAACGAAGATACTACCAGGGAGGGGGAATACCTGCGTCTTATTCTGCAGACGACGGAAAGGAGCAGAGAAAATCAAACGATCGTAGTCACGCTGGAATTCAGTCCTGTCGTCTCTACGGGTCGTCATTTCCTCCTGGCCCAGCCGCTTGTTGGAAAGCAGCTGATTCCAATTCATCTTACCGCTCATCTCCTACCCTATTTATTTTATTCCGGTTTATAGAAAATACGATTAGCACCACTGGTAATCTTAACCAGCTCCGGATGCTCTGCCGCAAAGGTGTCAATATGTCTCATACGCTTTTCCTGTAGAATCTCATCCACAGCAATCAGAATACCCGTTTCTTCCACATCACCAAATCCATCATTGATAGCAGTACCAAATAACTTCATGGTAGGACTCAAACCCATATAGGCATTCACCAGAGGTGGAATATTATAGCCTAAGGCACGTACCTCACTATTCAGAATTCTGTAATCAGCCTTGAAGTCATCTTCAACGAAGAGCTTCTCAAACTCCTTGGTGTCATGCTCCAGTTGAAGGGGCTGCATAGGGAATATCAGGTTATCGGGATCAGGGAAATGCTTATTCAGGAAGTAGAGTATCATATCACGTGCCTTGCGATCGTAACTGGGATACATAGTGAACTTACCAAAGAGGTAACGAACCGTAGGCTCAATTACAACAATGGCACCCAATCCGTCCCATAGATTATCCAGAGCAAAGATTCCCTTTCTGCCACGCAGAGTGCTCTGATATTCCAAAGTCACAAAGCTTCGCCCCAACTCTATGGTCCAGGGAGCGTACTCCTTCAGGAACTTATCGCTGAAACGGAACATATGGCTGGTAGCCAGAATGGGCTGTCCGTCCTCGGCATATTTCCAGTCCTTACCCAATATATATCGGTAACCGCCCACAATTTCCTCTGTCTCGGGATCCCAAACCAGGATCTGCTTGTAGGGGTTCTCGCAAGTGTCAAACTCATCCAAATCCAGGCTCTTGCCTGTTCCGCCTCCCGCTGCACGGAAGGCAATCTCGCGCAAACGGCCAATTTCCCGTACTACATTAGGGGAGTCCTGCCATGTGACCACATACACCTCGTTGCTGCTCTTGTTGGTCATGCGCAACCTCTTGTCAGGCGTCAGTTCCGCCTTCAATATCTCGCGTGGAATACTGCCAATAATCTCTTCCATCATAATTCATAAACTTTATTCTGCACCCACTGTGCCCATTGCAACGGAGTGTGCGACTTATCGAATGTTTGCCATGCTATAGGCTTTCCTATTTTAACCGTGTAAGTTTTCCCTTTACTGCGATACATCTCGTCAGGTAACAGGATTTGTGCAAAGTTAGGCAGATGACATTTCTTGCAGAAACGCGCCACCTTATAGAAGCGATCCGTCAGTTGCCCTTCAAAGTGAACAGGTACAATATCACGCTGATGCTGTACACTTTTGACTATGAAAGACTTGCTCCAGGCAATGTCTCTGATCTGGCCATCATCCATTTTACGGCTACACAGACCGGCGGGAAACATTACCACATGATTCTCACCCGAGAAGGCTCCCTCTACCATTGCCGGAAAGTTTCTACCGTTTTTCCCCAGCTTGTTGATGGGAACACACAATGGCGCCAAGCCTTCCAGGCTCATCAACAAATCATTTACCAGATATTTTATCTTACCATCATATTGTTCGCCTATCACCCAGCCTAATGTTACGCCATCTACAGCCCCCAAAGGATGATTGCACACAAAAGTATAATAGCGTCCATCTACAGGCAGATTCTCTCTGCCTTCAACATTTACATTAGCACCCAGGTACTCTATACAATGCTTACAGAAATCCACGCCCACATACCCCTGACGAAGATAAGTGTTGATGAAATCCTGATGGATAATACGCTTGAGCCAGTTGATAAGAAAGCGCGGAATATACTTTGATTTACTACCCGCCTTCTTGCGGATAATATCATCAATATCAATTTCCTTGATAGTATGATCTTGCAATGCCATTGGCTTCAGTTAATTGTAATGGGACGATTGTTAATAAAATAATGTCCGCGCGGCAGCCCATTCAGCCAGTTCACGCCCTTATTTAGGCGAACTACCATATAAAAAGCACCGGTCCTGGTATATATAGGAAGAATTTGGTTGTGGTCGCTCTGTATCTGAACAGCTCTGCCACTGGTATGAATTTTGACAGGGAATGTCGAGCAACTCATGCGCCCTGTCTGACCAAGATCCTGTATTTTGTCAACAAGCGAAGTTGTATCCGGCTTTGCCACTACACGTTTTCTACGCATAGAAGCCCCCATTGGCAGCAATACCAACAGAGCAACTGACAGAACAATCAAACGTACAACTAAGCGTTTAAACATAAAATCCTATTACACCTTTACGAATTACAAAAGTACACCTTTTACATCAAAAGGACAAATATTTTACACGAAATATATTCTAATCTACATAATTTGACTATCTTTGCGCGAAATCTAACAACTGTTGACGAGAATGAATTCCAATACGATACTGTTAATATTGGCTTGTAGTGCCACAGCCCATCTGGTAGTAAGTGCAACAACTGCTATTTATGCCCGGCACAAAGTCCAATATCTGTGCCTAGCTTGGGTAAACGGTATTTTCGGATTCTTACTGGCCGCCGTTGCTTCCATCAGCGACCAGATAGCTAAGGGCGAGCCTGGCATTATGCATCCTGCCATGATTCTTCCCCTTTTGTGCGGTGTCTATCTGCAGAGCATCTTCCCTCTGAGCATTCCCATGCCAGGCTTCCTACAGGCAAAACGTATGATTAAATATGCCAGACCCGTCATAGCGCTGATAGCAGTATATTCTGTAGCTAGGCTAATGGGCAGCCACATAATAATCATGCGTGACTTCCATGAAGTATTCCGGAATCTTCTTTCCAGCGATGTACTGTTGCGCATCCTTGCTCTTGGAATCAGTATTTATTACATCACCAACATCTTCCTGCTTCCCAAACGAATGGTTCACAAGACAGATATCCCTAGCTACTTGATCGGCTATTGCGTATGTCTGGGATTCTCGGTTGTCTTCTTTACCGTCGTCTCCGTTTTCTATAATCCAAAGGCACTCATGATTTACATTATCATCTTCACGCTTCTGAACCTCTACCTGGCATTCCGCACATTAGAGAATATGGCTATCCATTTGCCCCAGCCAGCTATGATTCAGGTAGAAGAGGAGCCTACCGAAGATATTGTTGAGAGGGCCGCCAAGGAAGACTTCAACGAAGCCAACTTACTACGTTTCAAGCGCATAGAATTCTGGATGCAGAACCACAAAGAAGAGTGGACTGACAACACCTTCGGTCGCGATCGTCTTTGCGAGGCCGTAGGCTATAATAGGCATCTAGTACTTCAGAGCATTCGTAGTCAAGGATACTACAATGTGCACGAATACATTAACCGATACCGCATAGAGGAGTTGAAACGTCTTATCACAAAGGGAAAGATTACCGCCTTAGGAGAGACCGTTGATGCTGGTTTTGGTACCATACAAACTGCGCGCTCCTGTTTCCTGAAGATGGAAGGCGTCACGTTGGATGAATATTGGAGTGAGATAAAAAAGAAAGGAAGTTGACAGGTGATAGTTGAAAATTAACGACAACCTTTTGGCATTTTAACAACATACACCCGTTGGGGATTATTTACAAATCACCTTTCTCACTACTCCATCATCTCCTCTAATAATATTTATTCCTCTCTGCGAGCAAGGCAATTTTCTGCCTTCAAGGTCATATATATACTCTTTTGCCGAGCTCTCCCCCTTCAGCACTTCCAGCAAACCGTCAGCCTCATCCTGGTCCAAATAAGCCACCTTCACCTGAGCAGGTGCTGCACCATTATATATAATGTATGCTGTATATGCCTTCATAGTAGAACCTGCAGCGCCCTTCTTCAGACAATCAGAGGCATTCACTACACCATATTTTCCTTCCATATCAAAGTTGACGGCATAGTTAGAGACCATCTGCCAATCTGCATAATTGCTAACACCGCCAGTGGCTGTTTGTTCTTCAGAAACCGCATTTACCAAAGTAACATTCTTGAACACCACACTACTCTTCTGTGTACCTAAATGTAGGATGTATGGTTGGTTAGCCACAATCTCGTTCGACTTTTCAAAATAGAGAGAATAACCATCCTGCTTGTTATAGGTAACAATGCTTAGCTTGGCAGCCCAATCGATTGAAGCATCATAGTCTGCGCCCATGATTTCCTCCACTGTAGTATTGAAAGGCAGAGCCAAAGAGTTATAGCCAGCCTTCAGAGTACGGTTCAGCACTACCCTTCTATAGGTTCCGGTTGTGAACGATGGAGCCTCTGATGGAGAAAGCGTCAGATAATCATCAGGCATATAGACCTCTATGTTATAAGTTAGGCTCTTAGCAATGAAGTCATCATTACCCTCCTGAGCCAATGTCAATGTTGTACTGCCCAACGCCAAAGCAGTAATAGTGACAGTCTCGCCGTCTCGTTCAACGCTGATAACGGAGTTATCTCCATTGGTAATGCTAAAGTCATCTTCATCACTAACACCAGTAACCGTGATAGTTGCTGTGCCCTCTATCTCTATTCTACCATTCAGGCCTGTAAAGTGTTCATCAGCACTATAGGCAGGTGTCTGCTTGTTGAAGACAGAGAACAGACGGCTCAATGTAGCAGGCAGATACTTATAGTTACCAGCCTGGGTGGCAGTAATAGTAACGTTAGATCCCACTTCGACTGCAGTAAGCACACCTGTATTGGCATCTACGGTTATAGCAGCCGTGTTGCTGGAAGCATAGGTAACTGGGGTGAGTCCAGCACTTGATGTAGCAGTATTACCCTCATGGGTTGTACCCTTCTGCATAGTAGTCTCCAAATCAGGATTGTCCCAAGTTAGCATCTGGGCATGCTTGTTCACCGTAACATTAAATGTAGCGCTCTTAGCCTCGTACTTATAGGTCTCTGCCTGAGTTACCGTTACAGTACCAGTACCAGCATTCACACCTGTAATAGCCTTTGTGCTAGCAGTATAAGAGAGCAAGCCGCCTTCACGGTTCTGAGCCTCATTGGTATAAAGCACATTAGAGAAGCTTGCTGTTACGGCTCCCTTACTATCATCGTTTGTCACTGTTACAGTTGCTGTACCATCTACATTCAGCGTGGTGGCACTAAGACCCAGACTTACATTGTTTTCCAACTTTGTGACAGTAAAGTCGAAGGCCTCGCTTGTTGCATTGTATTGAGTGGTTTTCTTTTGATAGATTGTCAGACGAGCCGTACCTGCATTCAAACCCGTAACAGTATTCTTTACAGGGTCATAGCTGATAACCCCCTCACCATTATTCACAGCGGATGACTGTGAATGGCTGATGGTATAGTAGAAGTCAGCACCACTGTTATTTGACGGAGCCGCAGTACTTGTACCAGTAAAGGCAAAAACATCATCTATGGTACCATCAACCACAGTTTCCGTTTCTGTATTGCTACCACGCAGAATAGTTGTCCCGTATTTCTTGGCTGTGGCTGTTAGCGTAATCTTCTGAGAATAGAACAAGTCAGTTACCGTAATATCCGCAGACTCTGCACCAAGCTGATCTGGATTAGGAGTATAGGTCACAGTAAAGGTCTTAGTGCCATCGCTGTTTCCCTCTACGCTCAATTCAGATGCACTGGGGACAAAGTTCGGATTACTGGAGTTGACTGTTATATTTCCTCCGTTTGTGGTACTGTAGTTAACTGTAAAGGTTGACTTTTGCAGCTGATCAGTATAAACATCTCCAAAGTCAGTTTTGTCGGCAGAAGCTCGGACATAAGTTTTACGCGTAACCTTCACATTCTTAATATACTTGGTCAGCGTACCACCACCAGGGAACCGGAAACGGATATATCTGGCTTCTTCTGGAATAGCACAAGAGAAGTCCTTATAGCTGTCAGAAAGACTTTGGTTATTCTGTGCCTCAGACCAATTCTGGTTATCTGTTGAATACTCCACATACAAATTATAATATATGGCAGCCCATTGTGTGCGAGCAGAATAATACACAGTTTCACCAGGACCTGAAAGTTCATATGTATGAACGACACCTGCACCTGTTCCATGTGAGTATTCTGTTGATTCATCCAGAACATACCCCACAGCCTCATCAGTATTATTTACCCTTACTGTGAAAGAGGCATAACCGGCTGTGTATTTATAGGTCTCCGCCTGTTTAATCTCGTAGATATCAGTACCAGCTGCATTACCAGCCTTGATTGTTCCATTAGAATACGTTGTGAATGTTCCGCTACGACGTCTTACCTCAATATCATTATCACTATGAGTAGAGGTATAACTCAATGCTGCCGAGGCACCATACTTCAGTTTTATGTTAGTAGCTGAACCACCAGCCAGAGTAAATGATATAGTATTAGTAATCTTATTAACCGTTATCACATATACAGAGCTCTCAAAGCCCGTAAACTTATCATTAGCAGCCTGTGTGAATTTAATCTTGGCAGTGCCAGCATTCTTGGCTGTTATGATGCCGTTAGCGTATGTAATAACATCCGTTCCTTTGTTGACTCCAGAAGAAAGCTCGGCATCTGTTATCTCTGCCGTAATAGGGGCATTGCTATTCTTACCTACAATACTAAGAGTGATAGTACCATCAACATCTACCTCCTGAGTTGGGACAGAGAGTGACAAGGTATTAGCCACTTTTGAAACTGTGACGTTAAGGGTTTTACTTACTGCCTCATGAGTTGCTGTGGCATCCTGCGTGAAGGTAATGGCCGTTGTACCCTCAGACAAAGCTAAGACTCTGTTGTTCGTGGCATCATATACGGCAACTCCGGAAACACTATACGACACTTGCGTATTGTTATTACCCGTTCCTGTTACCACATTCTCCCAGACATCATCCACCTCCATTGTCTTTTCCTCTGCAGCAAGAGCAAAGGTATTGGCGTACTTGCTAACGGTGATGGTATAGTTGGCTGTGTTACCGTACAGGTATTTGTTTCCTGTTTGGGCAAGAGTAAGGACAGCAGTACCCGCCACATCTCCATTGACGGTGAGGGTATTGCCACTTCTAGTCCAACTGACGATACCCGTAGGAGTTGCCGAAACTGTAAACGTGGCATCCGTAGCGATATTGGTAAGGGCAATAGTGGTACTTGAACCTACCTTTATATCCGTAGATGTCCCTTCGCCCCAAGCGGGGGTAAAGGAGGCCTGTTTCTTTTCACCTACAGTAAACTCACGCGAGATACTTTCTGCATTGTAAGTAAAGTCTCCCTCGACACTGGCTGTAACAACACTCTGGCCAAGACCGACTGCATGTATGGTACCATCGGCATCTACGACAACAGCATCAGTATTGCTTGAATTATAGGTGATAGTCTTGTTACTGGTAACTGATGCAGCGGATAAGTCATCTGTTCCTACAACAAGATTCAAATCAAGGTCGGCGTCCGCCCATTGCAGATTCTGGTTCTTCTTGAACAATGCATAAAGTTCCTTAGAACTGGTAGAACCCACAACATTGTTAGTCATGTTTATACTATAGGTGGTATTCATAGAAACAGGAGAGCCCGTATAAGATGATGAATTGAACCAACCATTAAAAGTGCAATTGTCTTTTGGCGTAGCCGTAAAAATTACAGTAGTAGATTTACTGGTCTCGCCGATATTACCCTGAATCTCTGGTGTTACATTAGCTGTAGCTGTACCTGATGTTTCATTGCTTGATACTGCAGTAGCAGAGAAATAGAACATTGGAGCGAACCATGCCTTGTAAGTAGTTACTGTAGGGCTAGAAGAGTTCTCAGATGTATATTCGATAGTCGGGTTGTACTCCAGATTAGTGGATACCACATTACCTGCCGAATAATTATCCGTACCTTTTATCCAACCCAGGAATCTATAGCCACTAGTAACGGTTGCTTTGTAATAAGCCGTTTTACTTCCCTTTGCAGCAGATGTATTGGCAGTATTTGCATCATCACTTGTAGTGGTTGCTGCAGCATAAGATGTAAAGGACACGGCAGCGCTACCACCAACAGAGGCTTGTGCCTTTGCTTGGCCATAATATGTGGTAACAACATTGGCTGTTGCAGCAAAAGTTACACTCTGACCAGCCATAGTCAAGGTGACATTACCATTATGGGCACCTAATGCTGTGCTACTGGTAGCAGTGAACTTTACAGGAACTTCTTTTCCCGTACCATATTCGCCCATTGAGGTGGTTGTTACAGTGTAACCATCCGGACCGGACCCTGTTAAGTTCTGATTATAGGTTGTATTATTCCAATCTACCTTTACTTTTATCGTTTTATTATTCCCTCTGTGTATATCACCAAATGTAAGGGCTGGAGATGAAGAAGACTTGGCAAGTGTTGTGGCACGAGTAATTTTAACATTCTTATAATACTTTGTAAGAGTTGATCCCGTTGTAGTCAAGAAACGAATATGCGTTACATTGGTACCAATATTATTATAAGTGAAGGTTTGGTAGCTTGTACTTAGTCCCACATTGCTCGCTATCCTTGACCAATTGCTTCCACCATCCGTAGATTTCTCTACATGAAAATACTTTACTCCTGCTCCTGTTAGAGAACTACTTCCTTTAGCATCAAATGTTAGTGTAGCACCAGGTCCTGAAAGAGCCATAGAACTACCTGTTGCTATGGTAAAAAGAGATTTCTCTGATGCCTCATTCAGCACATAACTGGTCGTTTGCGCCCATGACTCTCCGCTCCACGCGAAGGTGCAGAGAATTATCAGAATTATATATAGTAGCTTTTGCTTCATTATTCAAATTTAGAACAGGCGATATTCTCTGGTATCGAACTCACCGTTATGGGTACCTTCGCCAATCTGAATCAGGAGATCCGAGATGGATGAGGCTGTTATATTTAGTGGATAACTATTGCCGGCAGCTACGTTAAGGGTACCGGTAATGCCATCTGCAGGAATGTCTGATACATGAGAGCCAGCCTTGGCTGTGCCCTTGATAGTGTAAGAGATCTTTTCTCCCGGCATAGCATAAAGGTTGCCATTAGCCTGGAGTGCGTGATTTCCTATAGTTACGGAGTAGTTTTCGTAGAGCGTTGTGAAACTTTCAGCAAAAGTAACAGCAACCTCTGTGTTCCTTGGTTTTCCCAGATTGATGCTGACAGGTTTTGAGTCGCCCTTTACAACGGTAAAGGCATCGGACGTTCCCTGATACCAAGGGCCGGCATCCTGTGCAATCTTACTGGTAGCAGTAAGCGTATAGGTGCCAGCAGGCAGTACAGCAGTACCACTGGTAAAGGCGATAGTGGAATCGGAAACCACATGTGAGCTACCAGCCACGCTATTCAACTTGTAGGTAAAATCCTCTATATTAGCTGCAGCCTGTGCTCTGGTACCACCCTCTGTATAAAGTTGCACCTCTGGGATAGAGAGTACAATACATCCTGCCTTTGTACCTTCCCCAAGAGGAGGCATCTCTTCTGTCTGACAAGCAGTAAGCATTACTGTTGCCAACAGAAATAGTTGAAGACTACGAATTGTACTGTTCATCTTTTACTGAAGTTACGGAGGTAAAATAGTAAGTAAAACGGAAAGTAAACTTTTCGTCAAGTAAGTATGTCAAAGCGGAAAGGATGCCTTGATTTATTCCCAGCGTGGGAATATTTTCTTCCCAGTGTGGGAATACTTTATTCCCAGTATGGGAATGTTTTTCCTACACGTAGCAGAATTTTTATTCCGCTGTACAAGGAATTAGACATCAAGAAAGCTTCCCGCTTTGGCATACTCTCTCTGTTGAATATTAGTTTGACGATTTTTCGCCAGTAGCAGCATCGATAGTGATAGTCTCAGCTGTTACAGTGGTGAATTCAGTATCGTAAGTCACAGTAAGGGTAATAGTACCATTAGAGTTGGTAACCACCTTAACCTGATACTCTGTTGCAGCAGAAGGATTTGAGATGCTACCGGAAGCAGATTTGTCAACAGTAGAGTTATCCGCTTTTGTATATGTATAAGAAAGCGTATAACTGATTGTCTTACCTGTGCCTGCATAGAAATAGCCAGTTGTGTTGGCTGTGGTCAACTCACGTGCAGAAACAGAAGCCTGACTAACCGTTAACTTAGCGTCTGCTATCTGGTTGAAGCCAACCAAGTTGGTCAGATCAGCCTTTACACGACAGTTCTTGGCTGTACCACAAGCAACAGTAACCGAGTTACTACCCTTCTTCAGTTCCTCGTTTTCGTTTGTTCCTTCATAATAAGCGTCATTTGCAGCTATAGCAGCAGCCTCACTGGCATAGTTACTTACTGTGATGTTGTAGGTTCCGGCATTATACTTCTGAGAACTCAAATCAGAAACCTGAATCTGAGCGTTGGTTCCGACAGTAATGTACCAGTTTGAGGGGTCAGGGACATCACCCACTGCACGTGTATTCATTGAGTTGTCATTAGTAATGTTCAAGTCAATAGTAGCCTTGCCTGAACTAATGCCTTCAAACATGTCAACCTCGTTAGAACAAGAGGTGAAACTTGCCGTAGCAACAACTGCAGCAATTGTCATTAGATAATTTTTCATTTTCCTTGTTTTTTTTGTTATTATTATCTTTATCTCTTTTAACTTAGTCTTCTATTGGAATCTTAATATATTCAAACTCTACATCGAAAGTTTCTTCATAGGTTATACCGATTGTGAATTGGCTCATATCTATCTCATCAGGTTTTACATTTACATTAATCTGTTTAGGGTTTTCTATGGTAATCTCTTCCTGTTTAATCTCCCCGTTTTTCTCCACCGTAATGGTAATCTCCAATGGCGCAGACGAGTCTATATTGAAAAATGCAACACGGCTTTCCGTTGTAGTAAGCTGACGTCCACCAGATGCAGTAACGGTAACGCTACTGTTTTCTGCAATCACATTTATATTTATTGCAGCATTAGCCTGACTGCAGGGGACTGCTACAGCAGTAGACTGGCCGGACACAATACCAAAACTCTTGGATCTTCCAGTAAAACGCTTGGCACCCCATCCATCATTGGCCGACTCGGCTTGTTTCTCAGTGATATTCTCAACGAACACTTTATATCCGTTACCAACGGGGAAGGACATATGCACAAGCCCCATAAGTTCCTTACGCTGGCACACTGTATCTCCATTATGTGTTACCGTAACCAGAAAGAGGTCCGCCTCTTCCTTTGTGATAACAGTACTGGTATTGCCAGAACGAGTATCCTGCTCCTTTCCCTGCAATCTGACATCAATATACCCCCGTCCCTCTTCCGTACCTGCAGGAAGATTCTCTGGCCAATCCTTTACGTTGCATCCGGCAAGTAAAAGAATCAGCAATGAAAGAAGTGTATATATAATGTTCTGTTTCATCTGTCTCATCTAACTAGGAACACTAAAAATCATGATCCTCCTGGTCTACATCATCAGTTATCACAATATCAATGCCTCCTGTATTTATATCTGTACCATATACATAATGTATATTGTAGCATTTACCACCCTCAACAACTTCCACCTCTATGGGAGCATGATGCGAGGTTCTTTCATCTGTATTAGTCGCCCAAAGTTCATAAAGGAAACCTCTGGTAGCAGAGAAATACCCCTTCTGACCTTCTGTGATACGAATGGAACGGCCTCCTTCCAAACCATCAGAAACGGTAAAAGTATAACTCTTGAAGTAGTCGCCAAACTTCTCCGGCATTGTTACCGTTACAGCATAATTAACCATAGGAACCTGATAGGTAACATATACGGTGGCGTCCTCCTCAACCGTTGCTGTTGTTTCACCCCAAAAGCATGGTTCACCCAATCCGCCATTAGCTGTCTGCCACGTATTTTGGTTGCTTGTATATGCAACGATTCTATACTCCTTGTCAGCCGTCAAGGTAATCTTAGCTGGCACAGAGCCTGCAGCAAAATGCTGGGTTGCCTCTTCACCTGAGGGGTCTATAACATCTACATTCACGTCAGAATCTACAGCACGAGTAGAGACAGAAGGAAGTAGTCCGCGTGAAACAACAAGTTCCAGTGTTCCTGTCTTCTTAGCAGGTGCCAGCTCCTCATTACTGCATGACGTAAAGCTAAGGAGCAAGATGCCTATTATATATATAATGTATAGTTTTCTCATTTCTTTCCGTACTTGTAGGTAAGGTAATAAACCCAACTCTTCGTCTGACCAGAACCATAACTATTATTGGCCTTCATGGATGTTGCATCGGACGTTAGCGTGAAAGTTGCCGTAGACTCGATGGTTTTTCCCGTCATATATGTAGTCCTCTCCGAGAAGTATTCATAGCTGCCGACAGACAATGTAAGTGTTGTCTGTACTGTAGCACCATTGATACGCACTTTGTAAGGACATTCCATAACAGTTCCACTGGGTACAGCTATACGGCTGCTTTCAATATACTGGGGCTGTGAAACTGTATTCTGCCCCAATCGGACACGCGCCTCGCCATCGTCCGAATCATCCCATTTCACAGTTCCATGACTCGACCACCCCGCCCCCGTAGATGGAGGAGCATAACGCATAGGAAGACCGGTAATATAGAAGTTACCTGTAGTGGAAGCACTTCCACCGTCGAACTTGGCATTAACACCTATCACATGAGCTGTAAGAGAAGGAGTCAGACCTGTTGCATTATCCAAGACGCCCTGATTCTTAGTACCTGTCTTTTTGCTTCCGTATGCTGTGCCGTCAATTGTGCTACTAAACTCATAACTTAAGTTCTTGTAGTTGGTTCCATTTGCAATAGCCGAGGAAAGGGCAAACGCAGCTGTTGGCTGGTAAATGGTAAAGGCATCACAGGCATTGGCTCCATCCACATCACCGGTAAGATATTTAGTGTATGATGAGTAGCCGCCCGTTATGGCAACCTTTAACCTGTCAGGACTATCAACAGTAAACGTTCTACTGCCCAAACGGCTATCCTGCTCGCCTTCCTTGACCAGATAATAAGTTGCCGTATAATTGCCCTTGGGAAGATAAGGCCAGTCTTGAGATGAAGAATAGACAGAGGACAACGCATTAGTCCCCTGAACAGTTCTAACCTCCTTGTTACTGCTGTTGGTAACAACCGCCTTCCAAATCATACCGAAATAAGAATCCTGGAAAGCAAGGTTAGTACCTACGAGTGCACCTGAGCCGTCATACTGGTGTGTAGCTGTTACCTTGGGTACAGGGAGCCAACTAAGAGGAATCGTCTCCTCCATTGTGGCCTCTTGCATTTCTACCTTGGCGATATCTACCACAGCCACACTCTCAGGATCAGGAAGCGTCAGTGTAACAATAGCATGGTCAGCAGCCTGGAAAGGCTTGGGAAAATTGGAGATAGACGATACATCCAATTCGCATTTTACAGCTCTGTCGTTTTCACTCAACACGCCGGCAAACTCCAACCCAATCGAAGATCCTGCACGGAAATAAGCGCTCAGTTCCGGCACTTTCCCAGGAATGGTAACCATATATTTACCCACCTTCACATTCACCCCATACTGTTTATAAAACTTGGCAAAACGTGCACGTTCTTCATCGTTCTGACCAAAGACAACAGACACGAGGGCATTACCAACCTTGCATTCTATGTTGGCCTCCGCAACCTTATCGGTCTCGACGGTTACATGAGTGGTACCAACATAATAAGGCTGGTCTGTAGCAAGAATCGGATTCTCTCCGCATTCAGCTGTCACAGTATAGGTTCCGCCTATCAGCTTGATAGTCTCATCAGTAAGAGGGCCATTGTACTTAACCATACCATCCGACGCTTCAACCCTTATGTTGAACATATCCTTGGTAGGAATCCCTAATTCACTAGGGACAGAACGTGTGGCAATAGAAGAGGACACATTACTCAACGTGACATGCAGCCCACCCTGAACATTGGGAACGTCCAAGTCGTTCTGGCACGACGGCACTACCGTCACGCCAAGAAGCATAATAGTCAGGTTGAATAATATGGTATATATCTTTCTCATTCTATTTATCAATCATATAACAATTCCAGGTTGTCAATCTTCAGCAACGAGGCATCTCCACCTATGAAGTAATCTCCATACTTACTGCTAGAGCATACAACGACAATATACTTAGGAGTACGATCCTTGTAATGATAGTCAAGAGTGATGGTCTTGGTAGTCCACGCAGACTGGGTATCTCCACTTGTAAACTGTCCGTAGGCAATAACATTCTCGCTATTAGGATTAAAGAGATGCAGCTCGCTGATTTTGGTACGGATGATGAAAGGATAGGTAACGCCATTGAATTCCTCCTCGTCCTTATCACCTATAAGAGCAATATAAACGCAACAGGAATCGGGCTTTCCTCGCATCTCATCGTAAGTCTGCTTGCTTATGTAACGAGAATACTTATCATCCCACTTGCCTCCACCACGATTAACAGTAGAAGACTGGTATGTGTAATCGAACTGCAATTTAGTGGGGAAACTGTCAAAAGGACGTCCAAAACTAAGAATACCGTTTGAACCATCAGTCTTAAGATAAGTTCCCGTGAAGATATTACCCGCAGCAAACTTAATGACAATATACTTGGATTGCAGGTTGGCATAGGTACGATTACCGTCTGTTCCAAAGGTACTGTTGCTAGCTCCTACAGTAGTGGCCCCCCTGTTTCCTGTATCCCAATAGCAAGAGCCACTCTCAGCCCATGGATTATACAAAGCCTGATTGCCAGAACCTACAACGTGCCAATCATCAAAACTGGTATTCTCTAACTGCAGATTTGGTGCAGTACGGAAAGAATGTACCCCAGAGGACACTCCGCCTGCAGTAACCTGACATTCATAATCAGTTCCTGGAAGAAGAGAGTTAATCTCTGCCTGATAACTGGCTGTACCAATCTGCATCTTATCTGCAGGAACAGTATTCCAAGTACTGCTACCCTGCTGGCGGTATTCTAAAACGGGAGTAGTACCGTTCTGCATATCTCCACTCACATATGCCTTATTGGCATGTGGAAAGACAACTGCAGATGTAGATAAAGACTTATCAGCATTATAAATGTACACATCCCATGAAACAGGAGTATTCATCCAGGCATAGGTAACCAGGAAAGTACGACGCCGGCTAAAGTCAAGAATCTGACCTGTCGGGTCCGGACTTATCTTGCTATGAATACCAGCAAGAATCATCTTGTGCACCTTGACACTTCGAAGATCCTGATTAGGGGCAACATATAACACCACATTATGGTTAACACTATCTATAACGGGAACACCAACCTGATTCTCCACCTCAACCTCACGCTTGATAATCTGATGAACACGCACCTTCCAATGATATACCTGATAAGTGGTAAGAGTAAAGGTTACTTCGTGTGAGAAATCCACTACAGGACAAGACGATCCACTGGTATAGAAAGACTTCTCCGGGAAGCCTGTATCAGTATCCTTTATAGCAATAGAGGCATCGAAGTTAACCTCCATGCGCTTAACACGAAGACGACTGATATCTACCCTATCGTCTACATACAATTCAACGGTACGCGTCTCCTTGTCGATATTGGCTACTGCATATCCCTCGCCCGTTGCATCACATTGTCCCTCTACTTCAAACGCAGTAATCACAGCCTTCTGCACAGGCAGAGGCAAATCATCCTTGATAGCACATGAGCTAAGTGCCAACAAGACCACGCCAAACAAGCCCAAAAGACAAATATCACGCAAATGCATCATAGATAGAATGTCACGCCTAAATGAATACTGAAGATGTTGAATTTGAAGTTAGCACCACCACTATGGCTCTTGCCATACTCATATTCAGTAGAGTTGGGATGGACATTCTTGAAATTACTCCATTTATAGTCTACGCCCAACACACCAATGGATGTCTCAACTGCAGCAAAATCAGTCACAAAAATACACAGACCTGGACTTACACCCAGTTGCACCTTATGAACCGTCTCATATGTACCATCCAGAGTGTTGATATCATTGTCCAAATCCCTACGGCCCGTACTATTCTTGCCATTAGCATGTGAATAGGTAGCACGTACCTCGGCAAAAGCACCAAAGATCTTACTTCCGAAGAGTGGCATGTAATTACGCATAAAGATACTACCCTCGTGCTTATGCTCAAGATAGTAGAGGTCCTCAAGATTGATATTGAAATCCTCACCTAAATTGACATCCAAGTCACCTAGATAGAAGTAATTACGACTGTAGTTGTAGCGCAAACCTACAGCAAGGTTACGACCTACAAAGTATCCCACGTAAGGAGAAACAGAAAAAGTGTGACCCTCCATGTTCAGATTCTTCAGAACAAGGAGGTTCTGATTCTCGTTTTCCCACTCACGGAAATTGACAGTAGTACCGCACATCCACATTCCCTTAGGGATGAAAGTAGCTTTGAGGTCGCTACGATCTACTCGTTGGATATGTCTTTTCTCCAGATTACGCTGGTAATTCTCGCGTACATTATTATGCCTAACAGGCTTGGAGGATTTGCCATTAACCATCTCGGAATAAGACATCTGGCCATACCCATCATACGTCCCTTGAGTGGACTGATTATATTGCGCGAATACTGCTACTGGCATGAAAGCCAGCAGCAGTATCAGCATACTACTCTTATTAGAACTATGTTTCATGTTATTGGAATGTAGGTTCACCATACTCGAACGAGAAGTCGTCGAGTAACAACTTACTGGTATCAGAACCATAAAAGTAGTCACCGTATTTACTTGACGAGCAGACAATCAGCACATGAGTAGGCTTACGTGTTGTATTGAAGTACGTCAAAGGAACATTAAACTGCTTCCAATTGGCATCTGAAGTGTTCTGACTATAAGCACCATAAGCTATAACGCGTGAGTCTGTTCCATCCCACTTGGGGAATGTACCTTCGATGTCAGTATTGTCGATTGTCACGCGCTGGGTGAGCAATGCACAGAAAATCTGGCAGACATCATTCTCGCCCTTAGCAGGTGCTCCTGCAGGTGCAGTACCACGGTTGATGCTTCCTGGAGTATACTTCAGCCAACCCGTCAGTTTAGAAGGACGGGAAGTGAAAGGCTGACCCCAGTTGATTACAGCACCCTTGGTACCTACCAAGTGATCGAACTCACCAGTATAAATACTTGCTGCAGCGAACTTGATAATAACATAGGTTGACTGGAGCTGAGCGGCACTGCTTCCGCTATGTGAATCAGTTGTCTTGGTAGTTACATTATAACTTTCACCCATACTTGCAGAACCAGGGTTAGAAGAATCCCAGTAATGTGAACCACCCTCTGTGTTAGGATACCATACACTACCATCCTTCCACCAGTTTTCGAATCCAGGATTCTCAGGTTGCAGGATACTTTCTGTAGTAAATGTCACTTCCTTACTGTTCACATTATTGTTACCATCGTTGTAGTTCATGCGGTAAACGTACTCTGTAGCAGGAGTTAAGCCGGTCAACTTATAGGAATAGGTATCCTGCTCTCCCTTTGTGAGCTGTGATGCAGGTACGCTTGTCCAGTCATCATCTGTGCTCTTCTTCCACTGGAGAGTGAGCTTAGACTCGTCAAATTCTGATGTCTTGGCTGTAACGGCACCTGACAGATAAGCAAATGAGGTAAACGCATTGGCTGCATTGGCATTAAGAGATGTTGAACTCTTGCGAGGAACTTCAATATCAAAAGTATAAGACTGAGTAGCATCATCAACGCTTACAGTAACACCGCCGATAGAACCTGCCTCTGCAATCTTATAATTAATAATAAAGTGGTCGCGGGCCTTTACATCCGTAATATCCTTGGACATAGAGAATGACTCACCGGATTTGTTGGTAACAGCCAGGAAGAAATTGAGGGCAGCCACTGGGAAATAGGCAGAACCAACCGTATTATTGTTCATACTAAAGCGCTGCAAGCTTACATCCTCCAAAGCAGAAGTGACAATACACTGAGCCTGTGTGAAATAGGTACGGAAGTTATTGTCATACTTAACAGTTACCTTTACATTAGCCTGAGTAAGAGTCAGGGAAGCCTTTGTGAGGGTATTCTTCTTAACAGTTGCCTGAGTGGAACCTGCATAATAAGGAACACCGAAGCCGGAGTTTGAACCATCCCAACCGGCAGAAGAGGCTGTAATGGTGTAAGTATCCGGAGTCAAAAGTATATTACCCTTAAACTCTGCGTCATTGGCAAAATCCTGAGTTTCCTTTACGACTGTGCCTGCTGAGTTGGTAATCTTAACAGCCAATGTCTTGGCATCATAACCTTGAGGAGCGTCTGTTGCACGGGTAATGGTAGAAACCAAGGTCGTAACATCCAACTTCAAATAGCCCTTGCCTCCATCTTGGTTCTCTTCCTGCAGCTCATTGTTACACGAAACTGCAAACAATGCCAGGCAAATAACAGAAAATATAGAAAATATCTTTTTCATTGTCTTATGCTTTTACAAATTATTCAACAGTAAGTACCAATACACCGTTCTTCTTGTTTCCCTGCATATCTTCAACTGTCATATTGAAGGTGTGCTGTCCTGACAAGAAACCAAGCAAGCCAAAGAAGTTTCCAATGGGGAACGTATAGTCTTTGTCGCCCATAGCAGGAACACTAAGTGGCTGGTTGAGGTCATTAAAGAGCTGAACAACGCTCTGATTATCTACGATCTCAGCTCCGGCAATAAAGTTAACTCCGTAATTGGTATTAAGGTCAGCCAAAGACTCTATCATTTCACTACTGGTTGACTCGATAGAAACCTTAATGCTCTTAATATTATTGTCGCATTTGATATAGGTATCACCAAGACTCTTGTCAGTTGCAGCATTTACTGTCATATTCTGAGGCAAGTTGAGGGTAATACTCTCATCATCGCCAGGACCGGGACCAGGATTAGGTTCATCACCAGAATCATCCATATTAGACTTATCTACTACCACAACATTAACAGTTTCATTTGTCTCGGTGAAGGTTACATCTGCATTGATAACAATAGAAGAAATCTTTCCGTCCGTTGACTCTGTAGGCTTGAAATTAAGCGTCAAGGCATCACCGCCGACGAAATTAGCACGGTCATCATCGTAGCTTTCGTCTGCCTGATCCTTTGTCAGCGTGTTACGGGCAACAACAGTGCTACCATCCTTTGTTGTTCCACGGAAGTTAACAGTCAACACTTCTGCACCCTCCTCTCCAAACCACCAGTAAACCGGCGTAGCAGAAGATGTATTATCAAAAGAGAGGGCAGTTTCGCCACCGTCATTTAGGGTAATTTCCCAAGATGAAAATACGCTTCTGAATTCATCATCGTAGTCGACAGCGATAATACTGTTCTGCATCTTACACAGGACATCAACAGCAGAGGTGACTCCCTTAATAATCTCGACATCACTGCTTCCCTTGTAATACGGATAAGACATCTTCTTCGAGATAACGCCAGGAGTATGTGAGACAACTGTATAGTCACCGACATTCAGCGTAATCTTAGACGGGACAGCAGTAACTGACTCGTAAGAAGCAATCTGCTTTCCTTCTGCATCATAGATAGCAACAGGGAAGTAATCAACTTCTGTAACGGCACGCGACTGGGGCTTTACAATATCCACGTTCAATTCCAAAGCACCCTTTCCTTTATTATCGTTATTTAATTCTACATTCTCGTTAACACAAGAAGTAAAAGCAACAACGCTCAAAGCTCCGAAAAGGAGCGAATTCTTTATTTTCATAATCCTAAACATCGTTTTCATTACGTTCAATCATGTATTAAATCCATGTTACTGGAACTTCCCATGTTATATTCTTATCGTTAGTGCTATCGTCAATTACGATAGTAACCTTCAGACCGCCGTCAGTGGTTTCTATGTATCTGGGCTTGATAGTAAGCTTGTGCGCCTTGTTACGCTCGAGAGTAAAAGAACCGGTTGCTACACCAGTATTAGAGCTGGCACCTTCAGGAAGATATGCATCCTTGGTTGTGAGGTTGATAGTATAATTCACAGTCTCACCATTCTTGTCCAAGGCAATATACCAAGGCTCTGTATCATTCTTGCTCCATGAGAAAGTGTTGGAGCCCAACTTCTTGGTACCGCCGAAAGATACGTTGTAATCACTGTAATAGGTGTCCATATCAGAATCAAAGACAACGGAAACCTTACCACAGGTAGGTGTGCAGTTAACTGTTACCGTCTTCTGTTCTTTCGCCTTGATGGTTGTTACAGCCTCGCCATACATAAAGAACTCAGTACGACTCTTGTCATGCTCAGTTCCATAAGATGCCTCAACTCTGTAGCTACCGATATCTACCGTCTTAGGCAGATTAGAAGAAAGCTCAAAAGCCTTACACTCAAGTATCACATTCTCGTTAGCAACATTAACGACCTTAACATTGAAATTCAGTGTGTTCTTGTAATCATTCTCGTTTAAGGCACGTGTCTGTTCGAAATCTGTGGCAGCACTCAGATTAAGATTGAGTACGCCCTGTTCCTTTGTACCAACTGAGGGATTCAAATCGAAATCATGATCTTCGGAAAGACATGACGAAAAGAGCGACAAAGCGCCCAATCCCACGCAAAAAAATAGCTGTTTCTGTTTCATTACTATGTTTATATTAGTTTGATTATTGCTTCTTACATCAGATTTTCAAGTGCAAAAATACCCCATATATTATAAACAAATAGATAAAAATGGTAGGAATAGCCTCGAATATCGGTAAAATGCAATAAAATATAGTATCAAAATCAAAACAACGGCACTTGGGAGTAGTAAGTATATCCACAAAAAAGCACGCTGAAATGGACATTTTTTATCACATCAGAATAATCAAGTTAAAAAAAATATTTTTCAAATTGATTAACATCCATAATCAAGTTAATTTTTGGCAACAATCAACCTATAGAATTTTATATACTGAAGGCAAATTATTTCTTTTTGCTATACTGTTCTATAACCATGCGGTTAATTACAACATCTTGCAAAGGGCGGTCATTGGCATCTGTAGGCAATGTCAATATTTGACAAACAACGTCCAAACCTTCAATTACCTCACCGAACACAGTGTACTGACCATCTAGATGTGGTGTCCCGCCACGCATAACATAATCATCAATCATTTGCGATGTAAGTTCTATTCCCTTTCCTTCTAGGGCTGCCCTAACTTTCTTGATATCAGCAGGGGATTGCTTTTTTCCATAAACAATATAAAACTGGCAGCCACTGCTATTCTGTTCAGGATTAACCTCGTCCGACTCACGAGCAGCAGCCAACGCACCACGCCAGTGATACAAATAAGGGAGACAGAATTCTGCAGGAATAGTGTAACCAACATCTCCTTCACCCAAGAGCTGCCCCTTAGCAGCACGACGAGAGTCAGGATCTCCACCCTGAATCATAAAATCCTTAATACACCTATGGAAAAGGGTACCATCATAAAAGCCCTTGGCAGCCAGTTTAAGAAAATTCTTACTGTGCAAAGGTGTTTCATCTGACAATGCAACACGAATGTTACCACAAGATGTCTCTATACGAACAACTGCGCGCTTTTCTTTCTTCTTCCCCTGCGAAGGAAGAACACCAATAAAAAGGAGCAGCAAAATCACAAAAAGGAAACCATTCTTCTTCATGTATTTATCAATTTTGTGCAAAAATACGGAAAAATTCCCCACCATGCAAAAAAGAACAAAAAAAATATACCATTGAAGAAAAAATTATAAGGATTTAACTAATTTACGCCATTTAATCGGCAAAAAAGAACAAAACAAAAAGAAAACTCCAAAACGAGTAAAAAGGGAATCAAAATATTGTTGAAAAAAAATATTGAAAAATTGTGGGGAATTGTGGGGAATTTCATTATCTTTGCACCCAAGAACTAATATAAATAAGTACACGCAATGAGATTTACCGGCAACATAGATGCCAAAGTAGACGAAAAAGGACGCGTTTTCGTTCCAAGCAGCTTCCGCAAGATTCTTCAGCGAGAGGAAGAGCAGGGGCTGATACTACGTCGGGATATCTTCCAGCGTTGCCTTGTTCTGTACCCCCAGCAAGTATGGAATGAGCAAGTAGACGCCATTACTGCCAAGACTAACATGTTCGACAGAAACGGGCGTAACGCTCTCAGACAATTTGTAGCTGGTGCAGAAGCTGTAACACTGGACAGCGGAGGACGTATCCTAATACCCAGACGCTATCTGGAAGAAGCCCGCATCAAAAACGACGTACGCTTCATTGGTATTGACAACACCATTGAAATCTGGAACAAGCAAGACGCCGAAACAATTCTCAGTCAACCAGAGACACTGGCAAATTGCTTAGAAGAAATGATGAACACTCCGCAAGAGTGCAAGTAGAAAAATCAAACTGCCCCAAAAGATGACAAACGAGGTTTATCATATTCCTGTTCTGTTGAAAGAAACAGTAGACGGACTTAATATCAAGCCCGACGGGACTTATATTGACCTAACCTTCGGAGGGGGCGGACACAGCAAAGAAATATTGAGCCGACTGGGCAAAGGCGGACATCTGTACAGCTTTGACCAGGATCTTGACGCACAAAAGAATGCTCTACCCTTGGAAGAGACATATGGCAACAAATTCACTTTTGTCAGAAGTAACTTCCGATTCCTGAAAAACTGGATGCAATATTATGGCGTTGAACAAATAGACGGCATACTGGCTGACTTAGGTGTAAGTAGCCATCATCTTGACGAAGGAGAAAGAGGCTTCAGCTTCCGTTACGAGGCAAAACTGGACATGAGGATGAACCAGACAGCTAAGTTGAAAGCAAGCGATATCCTAAAGAATTATTCTGAAGAACAACTGGCAGATGTCTTTTACCTATACGGAGAACTGAAGAACAGCAGAAAACTGGCATCTGTCATTGTGAAAGCCAGAAGCTCAAAAGAAATGGAAACCACAGGGCAATTAGCAGAAGTTCTAAAGCCCCTACTTGGCTACGATCGCGAAAAGAAAGACCTGGCCCGTGTCTTTCAGGCTTTAAGAATAGAAGTAAACGGCGAAATGGAAGCCCTGCGTCAAATGCTGACCTCAGCCGTAGAGATACTAAGTCCTGGTGGAAGATTATCTGTTCTGACATACCATTCATTAGAAGACAGGATGGTAAAAAACATCATCAAAACAGGAAATGTAGAAGGAAAAATAGAGACCGACCTCTTTGGACAAAGTCAGTCTCCTTTAAAGGCAATTAACAGGAGCGTGATTACGGCATCGCCCGAGGAAATACAGGCAAACCCCCGCAGTCGTTCAGCAAAGCTTAGAATCGGAGAAAAATGGCAGAAATAAAAGACAATAAACAAGAAGACCTCGAGAAGAAAGAGGCCATCATCCCCGAAGAGCAGGAACAAAGCAGTAAAAGCAAGATTCTGAACGCTCTGGTTAACGAAGAGGATGACAGCGAGAAAAAAGACCTTGAGCACCTGAAGGACGTCCTGCAGGCGCTGAGCATCAACGGGCTATGGTTCAGGAAGCAATTAGGCGTCCTGTCATTGATTCTATTTGGCATCATCATCTATATATCAAACCGCTATCAAGCTCAAAGCGAGATGATTGAAGAAGATAAGCTGCACAAGGATCTACAAGACTGGAAATACAGAAGTATGACCAGAAACAGCGAACTGACATTCCGCTGCCGCCAAAGCCAACTGGAAGAACAAATGAAAGCAATGGGAGACAGTACCCTATGTTCCAGCAACGAACCTGTCTATGAACTCACAAATAACGATTAACTGAACGAATGAAGTCAAACAACGATAGCTCAATAGGACGTTTCAGAATCATTCTTGCAATGATCGCAATATTTGCCGTATATATCCTTGGTACGGCTCTTCAAACTATGCTCCCCCCACAGAGCAACTATTGGGAACAGGTGGACAAACGATTCACTACGGAAAACATAGCCATCCCTGCCAACAGAGGCAATATTCTGTCTGCTGACGGGCAGGTACTTTCCGGTTCTATACCCGTTTATCGTTTGTACATGGACTTCAAAGTTATTGACCCAGACTCTGTAAGTCAAAAGAAAATCGAACTATGGAGAGACTCCGCCTTTGCAGCAGACGTGGACAGCATCTCAGTAGGACTGGCAAGAATATTCCAGACACATGACGCCGCCTGGTTCAGAAATCACCTGCTAAAAGGAAAACAAAGAGGCAGATTTGCTTGGAACATCTGCCCAGGAAAACTGGCCACATACATCCAATACAAGGAATGCAAGAAACTGCCAATGCTTAAGGAACCTACCAACAAAAGCGGATTCCACGCAGAAGAGATCATGCAGCGAAAGAAACCTTATGGTATGTTAGCATCCAGAACATTAGGCGACTTATACGCAGACTCAAGTGCTCTGGCAAAATGCGGACTTGAATTGAGTTTCGACAGTATCCTACGCGGAAAGCCAGGCACTTCCCATACCACAAAAGTCCTTAACAAGCGCATTAGGTTTGTAGATATGGCACCAGAAAACGGAAACGACTTATTAACGACACTTGACATCAACATACAAGACATGGCCGACCGTGCCCTTCGGAACAAACTAAAAGAGGTAAACGGCGAAATTGGTATGGCCGTGGTAATGGAAGTTAAAACAGGAGACGTAAAAGCCATCGTTAACCTGACAAGAATGTCTGACGGAGAGTATTATGAATGCAAGAATAACGCCGTGAGCGACCTGATGGAACCCGGCTCCACCTTCAAAACAGCAAGTATCATGGTAGCCTTAGACGATGGCAAAATAAATAAGAACACGCGCGTGGAGACTGGTAGCGGAATCTATCAGATGCACGGAAGATTCATGAAAGACCATAACTGGCGAAAAGGAGGTTACGGGAATCTTTCTGTTACCGAGGTACTGATGTACAGTTCAAATATCGGAGTCAGCAGACTAATAGACGATGCCTACAAGGATGATCCAGATAGATATGTACGCGGGCTCAACAAGCTAGGCGTTGGATTGCCCTTAAACCTTCCATTTGTAGGAAAAGGGGAGCCACGTGTCCGTCACCCCAAGAAGCAAGGTCGATTCTGGCTGAACTGGAGCAACACGGCTCTACCCTGGATGAGTATCGGATACGAGACCATGCTGCCTCCTATCGCAACACTTGCTTTCTACAATGGCATTGCCAACGGAGGAAAAATGGTTAAGCCAAGATTTGTCAAAGCAGAGCTGAAAGATGGGCAGGTAGTTCGTGAATTCCCCACAGAGGTTATAAAGGAAAGTATGTGCAAGGCAAGCACATTAGCGGACATTCAGGAGATTCTGGAGAAAGTTGTTAGCGAAGGATTAGGAAAGAAAGCAGGCAATAACGGCAAATACTTCAAGGTAAGCGGAAAGACAGGAACAGCCCAGATTGCATCCGCCGGCGGTGGTGGATATCATAGCGGCACTACCAGATATATGGTCAGTTTCTGCGGATACTTCCCCAGCGAAGCCCCAAAATACAGTTGCATTGTATGTATTGTCAAAACAGGATTACCTGCCTCAGGAGGCGGTCAGTGCGGTCCTGTATTCAGCGAGATCTCACAATACATCATGTCGAAGGGCAATAGCCATGATGCCAAGGAAGTCAGCGACTCCAACTCTGTGTATATACCCTCTTCCGTAAGAGGACAAGAAAAGAAATCAAATTGTATAATGGAGGAATTGGGCATAAGAAATAAACTTGAGGCTCAGACCGACTCCATTCCCGAAAATAGGGTTCCCGATGTCACTGGAATGGGAGCAAGGGATGCCGTATATGAACTTCAGAAACGAGGTCTGAAAGTACGACTCACTGGCAAAGGCCGTGTGAAAAGTCAAAACATAACGGCAGGTAGTATCGCAGAAAGAGGAAAGACTATAACAATACATTTGGAACAAATCTCAAAATAAAACATACAATTATGAAATTAGCTCAATTAATAAATGTATGCCATCCTACAAAGGTTGTAGGAGACACGGAAATTGAAATAACCGGGATTGAGATAGACTCACGCTTGATAAAAAGCGGCAATATCTTCGTTGCTATGCGTGGAACGCAGGTAGACGGACACACATACATTGCCAAAGCCATCGAATTAGGGGCAAAAGCCATTGTGTGCGAAGAGATGCCATCTAACACACAAGACGGGGTAACCTATATACAATACGAAAAGACCGAAGATGTGGTAGGACCATTGGCAACGACCTTTTTCGGCGACCCAACCAGCAAAATGCAACTGATTGGCGTAACGGGTACCAACGGAAAAACCACAATCGCCACCGTATTATATAATATGTTCAGACGCATGGGTTATAAATGCGGCTTATGCAGTACCGTCTGCAACTATATTGACGGAGAAGCTGTCCCCACAGAATGCACGACCCCCGACCCCATCACATTAAACCGTCTCTTAGGGCAAATGGCTGATGCCGGTTGCAAATACGCATTCATGGAAGTAAGCAGCCATAGCGTAACTCAGAAGAGAATTGGAGGTTTGGTATTCGCAGGAGGTATCTTCACCAACCTTACTCGTGATCATCTTGACTACCACAAAACCTTCGAAAATTACCGAGATGCCAAGAAGGCATTCTTTGATGCACTCCCCAAGGGGGCCTTTGCCATCACCAACGCAGACGACAAGAATGGAGCCGTAATGGTTCAGAACACCAAAGCCAAGGTTAAGACATACTCCACACGTACCGCCGCAGATTTCAAGGCAAAGATTCTAGAGGAGAGTTTTGAGGGCATGAATCTGGAAATTAACGGGAAAGAAGTATGCGTACAGTTCGTAGGACGTTTCAACGTAAGCAATCTGTTGGCTATCTACGGAGCTGCCATCATGATGGGCGTAGAACCTCAAGAAGCATTGATACATCTCAGTGCCATGAAACCCGTCAACGGCAGATTTGAAGCAATACGCTCTCAAAACGGTATTACTGCAATTGTTGACTATGCCCACACCCCAGATGCATTGAAGAATGTATTGGACACCATCAATGAGGTACTGAAACATCGTGGTCAGTGCTGGACAGTATGTGGAGCTGGCGGCAATAGGGACAAGGGAAAACGCCCCCTGATGGCGCAAGAAGCTGTCAAGAACAGTGATCGCGTTATCATCACTAGCGACAATCCCAGATTCGAAGATCCTCAGGAAATCATCAATGACATGCTGGCCGGACTAACAGACAAACAACGTCAGAAGGTTCTTAGTATAGTAGACCGCCGTGAAGCCATCCGTACTGCATGCATGATGGCACAGCCGGGAGATGTAATATTGGTGGCAGGTAAAGGCCACGAAGACTATCAGATTGTTCAGGGTGTAAAACACCACTTTGACGATCACGAGATTATACAAGAAGCTTTTGGATTAAACATTAATTCTTAACTCTTCATCCTTAATTAGAAAATATGTTATACTATCTGTTCAGATATTTAGGTGAATTTGGAGTGCCTGGCGCACACGTATGGTCGTACATCTCATTCCGTGCAATCCTAACATTAGTACTTTCGCTAATCATATCAGTGTGGTTTGGCGAGTATTTCATTAAATGGATGAAACAACACGGAATCAAAGAAGCACAACGTAGTGCAAGTATAGATCCATATGGCGTAGAGAAGAAGGGAGTTCCCACCATGGGCGGCATTATCATCATCATTGCCACAGTACTACCTTGTTTGTTGTTAGGCAGAATACGTAATATATATATGTTACTGATGATTCTGACAACCCTGTGGTTAGGAGCTATCGGATTCGCAGACGACTACGTCAAAATGAAAATCTCAAAGGACGGCTTACGTCCTATACACAAACTGATAGGACAAGCCTTATTGGGACTCATCATCGGATTGACCCTATGGCAAAGCCCTGATGCAGTAGTACGTGAGAATGTTACGGCAGAAATCCGGAATAACACAGAAGAGGTAACGTATAAGAGCATAGCAGAAAAGAGCACAATCACGACCATTCCGTTTGTAAAGAACAACAACCTGCGATATAGCGACATCTTCGCTTTCCTTGGCAAATACCGTACTGCTGCAGGATGGATATTCTTTGTCTTCATGACCACTTTTGTGGTAATGGCCGTAAGCAACGGCTGCAACCTGAACGATGGAATGGACGGCATGTGTGCCGGAAACTCGGCAATAATTGGAGTAGCTTTGGCCATACTGGCATACGTTAGTAGCCATATTGTGATGGCCGGATACTTGAACATCATGTTTATCCCAGGAAGTGAGGAGATGGTAATATTCTTGTTAGCATTTGTGGGAGCCCTGGTTGGTTTCCTATGGTACAATGCATATCCCGCTCAGATATTCATGGGCGATACAGGCAGTTTGGCTATTGGAGGTATCATTGCCGTTGCATCAATCATTATCCATAAGGAATTACTCATCCCCATCCTTTGCTTCATCTTCTTTATGGAGAGCGTCAGCGTTTTACTTCAAACCGAATATGCAAGGATGGGAAACAAAAGAGGAAAAAAATGGCGTGTCTTCAAGAGAGCACCCATACATGATACATTCAGGGTTGCACCAGGTCAGTTACCAGCTGACTTCAAGGTGCTCATCAACTGGCCCAAAGGATGTTGGCTAGAATCAAAGATAACCGTCCGATTCTGGATTATAACCATCATACTTGCCTCACTGGCCATAGTAACGCTGAAAATTAGGTAACAGAGAAAAGATAAAAATAAACAGAGAAAAGATAAAAGTTATCAGGGGAAGATGAAAGATAGAATAGTTGTTTTAGGCGCAGCAGAAAGCGGAGTAGGCGCAGCAGTCCTAGCACTAAAGAAAGGCTTTGAGGTCTTTGTCAGCGACATGGGGACAATCAAGCCGGAATACAAAAGTATTCTGGAAGAATACGGAATTGAATGGGAAGAAGGACATCATACAGAGGAGAAAATCCTAAATGCCAAGGAAATCATTAAAAGTCCCGGTATACCAGAAAACGCCCCCATGATTCTTAAGGCCAAAGCAGCAGGCATCCCTATTATCAACGAAATTGAGTTTGCAGGACGCTATACAAAAGCAAAAATGATATGTATTACGGGCTCTAATGGAAAAACCACTACCACCAGCCTCATCTACCACATCTTCAAGGATGCAGGCTATAACGTAGGACTGGCAGGAAACATTGGAAGAAGTTTGGCACTACAGATTGCAGAAGGAAAAGACTACGATTACTATATCATAGAGCTCAGTAGTTTCCAACTTGACAATATGTACAAGTTCCGCGCTAATATTGCCGTTCTGCTGAACATTACACCCGACCATCTGGACAGATACAACAATAGCATGCAGGAATACACGGATGCCAAGATGCGTATTCTGCAGAACCAAACAGAAGATGACGCCTTTGTGTATTGGGCAGATGACCCAATTATTGCCAAGGAATTGAAGAAATACGGCATTAAATCCCAGCTGTGCCCCTTCAGCATCCTCAAGAAGAACGGCATGATAGGATATATCAGTGATGGAGAATATGTCATTGAGCGCCCCACCCCATTCAATATGGAACAGGAGAGCTTGAGCTTAAGAGGAAAACACAACATGTACAACAGCCTGGCCGCAGGTATTGCTGCACATCTGAGCGGAATCAAAGACGAAACACTGAAGAAAAGTCTGGGCGACTTTGAAGGTGTGGAGCACAGATTAGAGAAAGTTGCACGCGTTGGAGGCGTTCAATATATAAACGATTCCAAAGCAACAAATGTGGATGCATGCTGGTACGCATTGGAAAGCATGACAACACCTACCATTCTAATCATTGGAGGAAAAGACAAGGGGAACGACTACAATGCCATAAAGGATTTGGTAAAATCCAAATGTGCCGGCCTTGTGTTCCTGGGAGCTGACAACACAAAGCTGCATAATTTCTTTGATGGAATGGGAATCCCCATTGCAGACACACATAGCATGAAAGAATGTGTGGCAGAATGTGTAAAGATGGCCAAGCCAGGCTATACTGTATTGCTGAGTCCCTGCTGTGCCAGCTTCGATCTATTCAAGAATATGGAAGACCGAGGCGAGCAATTCAAGGAATTAGTACGGGCACTATAATGTTACGACAGAGACAATAATTTATCATACAGATAACATTAAAACAAGAAAAGAGACCACATGACACTGGGTAATCTTAAAGAAAAAAGTTGGCTGCAAGGCGACATGGTAATATGGATGGTATTCCTGTTCCTATGCATGATATCCGTAATAGAAGTTTATAGTGCAACAAGTACTATGACCTATTCTAGCGGACACTATTGGGACCCTGTGTTGCGCCATAGTGCATTCCTTGCCATAGGTATCGTCTTTGCATGGATAATAACCCAGATCTCATGTAATTGGTTCAAACTCGGCTCACTCGTTATATTAGCGATATCCATCCTTTTGCTAATTGTAGTACTATTCACCACAAAAATCAATGGTGGTGCCAGATGGCTTGAGATAGGCAAGATATCCTTCCAGCCTTCCGAATTGGCAAAGATGGGATTGATTGGCTTTAGCGCATTTGTTCTCTCAACATCAAGAGATGAAAAAGGAGCCTCTAAGATTGGTACGAAATGGGTCCTCGGCGTAACAGGATTTGTTTTGCTTCTTATTGCTACAGAGAATCTATCCACAGCAGGCATTATAGGAATAACCATCTTAGGCATTCTTTTCTATGCCCAGGCTCCCAAGAAATATCTGGCCATTATTGTAGGCCTACTAATAACAGGTGCCGTGGTAGGAGCAACAACAGTATATTCCCTGTCTAAATCCGATGAGATGATGGAGAAGATGGCACAAGGCCCTCTTCACAGAATTCCCACCTGGGTGCATCGTCTTACTACGGATAACGAGATTCCGGAAGATCCGAAGGATTATCCTTTAACAGAGAATGTTCAGGTTACCCATGCCAATATTGCCATTGGCACATGCGGCATCATAGGAAAAGGACCAGGCAACTCTGTACAACGCGACTACCTCCCACAGGCCTATTCCGACTTCATCTACGCTATCATCATAGAGGAGACGGGAGTCTTTGGCCTTTTTGGTGTTATGTTCCTATACCTGCTACTGATGTGGCAATCCATGAAGATTGCAAGCAGATGCAAATCTAGGTTCCCATCATATCTGGTAATGGGACTATCCCTAATGATAGTGATACAGGCAATGGTTAATATGGCAGTCGCTACAGGTGCATTCCCCGTTACAGGACAGCCACTTCCTCTGATAAGTCGAGGTGGAACCAGCACATTCGTAAACTGTGCATACTTTGGTATGATTCTTAGCGTAAGCAGAACAGCAAAAAAGAAAGAAGAGCGTTCTATATAATATAATAAGGTATATGGAAAATTTGAAAGTCATCATAAGCGGAGGAGGAACAGGAGGACACATATTTCCTGCAGTAAGCATTGCTAATGCATTGAAAGAACTTTGTCCCAACGCAGAGATACTCTTTGTTGGAGCAGAAGGAAGAATGGAAATGCAGAAGGTTCCTGCTGCCGGTTACAAGATAGTAGGATTGCCCGTCAGAGGTTTACTACGACCTCTGTGGAAGCCTGCCAACATTGGCGTCCTGTTAGATTTCCTGCGTAGCAAAAAGGCTATCAAAAAGACCATACGCCAATTTAAGCCACAGGTTGCGGTAGGTGTTGGAGGCTATGCTAGTTCAGCCACCTTGAATGCGGCATACGAGCTAGGCATCCCCTGCTTGATTCAAGAGCAGAATAGTTTTGCCGGACTGACCAACAAGACACTGGCCAAGAAAGCAAGCAAAATATGCGTTGCATACGAGGGTATGGAGCGTTTCTTCCCCAAAGAGAAGATATTACTTACAGGTAATCCTGTCAGACAGAATCTGGTTAACAACAACATAACAAAGGAAGAGGCGGCAAGTGCCTTCAATCTAAAACCCGACGTTCCGACCATACTACTTGTTGGAGGAAGTCTGGGTGCCAGAACCCTGAACGAGAGTGTTCTGCAGAATCTGGACAAGATTGCACAAGCACCCATTCAGTTCATTTGGCAAACCGGAGGGTACTACAAGGAAGCCATAGCCAACGAGCTCAAAGGAAAGGACGTTCCAAGCAATCTGTATATAACAGACTTCATTGCTCACATGGATATGGCATATAAACTGGCAGACCTTGTAATAAGCAGAGCTGGAGCCAGCAGCATCAGCGAGCTTTGTCTGTTAGGAAAGCCTAGTATCCTAGTGCCAAGTCCGAATGTTGCAGAAGACCATCAGACTCACAACGCCATGGCTCTTGTCAATAAGCAGGCAGCCCTGTATGTCAAAGATGCAGATGCAGTAAAGGAACTTATTCCATTGGCTTTGGCAACAGTTGTTGATACAAACAAGCTGAACACATTGGGGGAGAATGCCTATAAGATGGCATACAAAGATTCTGCACGAGTTATTGCAGAAGAGGTTTTGAAACTAATAAAGAAATAAAGGATATGAACTTGAACGACATAAAAGCAGTATACTTCGTAGGCATTGGCGGCATAGGAATGAGTGCCATTGCCAGATATTTCCTTCACAAAGGTTTGACCGTTGGCGGCTATGACAAGACGCCAAGTGACCTGACGAATAAACTTCAAGACGAAGGTGCCTGCATCCATTATACAGAAGATGTAGAACAAATACCTGACGCATGCAAGAAGGATGATTCTACACTGGTTATCTACACCCCCGCCATACCTGCCGAACATAAAGAGTTGGTATATTTCCGTGAGAATGGATTTGAAATTCAAAAGCGTGCCCAAGTGCTGGGAACACTTACCCGTTCACTGAAAGGGCTCTGCGTAGCAGGAACACACGGTAAGACTACAACCAGCAGCATGGCTGCTCATCTGTTGCACCAGAGTCATGTTGACTGCAACGCTTTCCTTGGCGGTATCACCAAAAACTATGGCACAAACTACATCATCAGCAAGGAGAGCCCATACGTCGTGATTGAAGCTGATGAATTCGACCGTAGCTTCCACTGGCTGACACCCTTTGCCAGCGTTATCACAGCAACAGATGCTGATCATCTTGATATCTATGGAACTGAAGAGGCATATCTGGAGAGTTTCAGCAAATACAGTAGCCTGATTCAACCCGGTGGCTATCTGATATTGCACACAGGACTCAAAATGAAGCCTAATACGCAGAAAGGCGTAACTACATATACTTATAGCAGAGAGGAAGGAGACTTCCATGCCGAGAATGTGAAAATAGGCAACGGGGAAATCAGCTTTGACCTGATATCACCACTCGGCAACATCAAGGGTATAAAACTAGGTGTTCCCGTAAGTGTAAACATAGAGAACGGCATTGCAGCTATGGCTTTGGCACAGATTGGCGGTGCCACTGAAGAGGAGATTCGTAAAGGTATGGAGTCTTTCCGTGGTGTTGACCGCAGGTTCGACTTCCGTATAAAGACCGACAAGATGGTTTATCTGAGTGACTATGCACATCATCCTGCCGAGATACGTCAAAGTCTGCTTAGCATTAAGCAACTTTACGAGGGGAAAAAGATAAAAGCCATCTTCCAACCGCATCTGTACACAAGAACAAGAGACTTCTATCAAGATTTCGCCGATGCACTCTCACTCTTGGACGATGTAGCAATCGTAGATATATACCCTGCCCGGGAAGTACCCATCCCAGGCGTTACCAGTGCACTCATCTATGACAATCTGCGCCCTGGTATAAAGAAACAAATGTGCAAGAAAGATGAGATATGCGATGTGGTCCGTCAAGGAGGATTTGATGTGCTCATCACATTAGGAGCCGGAGACATTGAGAATTATGCCGACCAAATAACAGAAATACTCAAACCTATATCATGAAAGTCGCCATAAAAATAACACTACTTCTACTGGTTGTAGGCTATCTGATATTCGCCATTGTAGAATTCTCCCAGCGCACTGAGGAGCGTGTATGCGAGGCCGTTGATATCGAGATAACAGACAGCCTGGAGGGCGGATTCGTAACAGAGGATTACATTCATGGCATCCTGACAAAGAACAAAGTCTTTGCCGAGGGGAAGAAGCTAAGTGGCATTGACATACAAGGGCTGGAGGAAACACTTAAGAATGACCCTTATATTGACAGCGCCAGATGCTACTGTTCTGCGGCAAGCCATCTGTGTATATACATAATCCCGCAACGGCCCGTTCTTCATGTCATACAGAACAACGGGGACAATTACTACCTTGATGGTAGCGGTGCCACCATGCCAGTAGAGAACATGAACATAGACCTTTGCCTTGCAACGGGTAATATCACAAAGGACTATGCAAAGAAGAACCTCATGGAACTGGCTAAATTCATCTATCAGGATGAGTTCTGGGATAAACAGATAGAGCAAATCCATGTAACAGACAAACACGAGATAGAGTTATACCCCAGAGTTGGCGAACACGTGATTATTCTGGGAACACCAGACAATTTCAGAAAAAAACTAGAGAAACTGATGATATTTTACAAGAACGGCCTCAGCAAAACAGGATGGAACAAATACTCCATTATTAATCTGTCATATGACGGGCAGATAGTATGTACCAAGAAAGATAACACAAAAAAAATATAGACTATGGGAGCAGAAAAGGACATTATCGTTGCCGTGGAACTAGGTTCCACCGCCATTCGTGCCATTGCTGGTAAAAGGGAACCAGACGGTACCATGCGAATCTTAGCAATTGCTCAAGAGGAAACTACTGATTCTATTCGTAAAGGACTGGTTGACAACATCGACAAGACAACACAGGCCATATCGCATGTTGTAAAGAAAATCAATGAGGAACTGGGCATCTATGTCACACGAGTATTTGTAGGATTGTCCGGTCAGTCCCTGAGAACAATGGAAAACAAAGTTCCATATCAGTTCGCAGAAAAAACCATCATCACCAATGATGTAATCGACCAACTCAAGGAAATCAATAACGACGTAGTATATCCCCAGGCTAAGATCCACGATGTAATCCCACAAGAGTACAGGATAGGAAACCGCAATGTTCAGGATCCCGTAGGCATGCAGTGCGAGCATATTGAGGCACGCTTTATCAACGTTGTTGCCCGCACTGGCGTCAGCGATAACATTGAAAGATGTATAAAGAATGCCGGACTCGAGATGGCCGACGTTTTCATCTCACCTATATGTCTGGCAGACTGTCTGCTTTCAGCTAACGAGAAACGATCAGGATGCGCATTAGTGGATATGGGTGCAGATACCACAACTATTTCCGTCTATTACTCCAATATCCTGCGACACCTTGTTGTCATACCATTGGGAGGCAACAATGTAACCACCGATATTACTACAAAGAGTATTGAACAAGGAGAGGCTGAACAACTGAAACTGAAATATGGTACTGCATGGCACGAGAGCGAGGAAGAGCCCAGTAAGAATAAGATACAGATTAGCTTTGACCGAACCATTACTGAAGACGAACTTTCCAATATCATAGAGGCTAGATACGAGGAAATCATCGTTAACATCTGGGCACACATCGAGCCCTACAAAGACAAGTTACTTTCCGGCATCTTACTAACCGGCGGAGCAAGTAAGGCTAAAAATCTCACAACGGCAATTAAAGAATGTACACATTTCGACAAACAGATTCGCCTTACTAAAGGCCTGCCAGTTGATATTACTTTGGCTCCCAACGTACACATTACAGAAGATAGTAACTTGTACACGCTTATGGCCCTGTTGTTGAAAGGCGACCAGAACTGTACCGGAGAGACTCCATCTGTCCCACAGGACTTCTTTACAGAAGATGTCAAGGAGGAAACTGTAGAAGAGAATGTTATAACGCCAAACGAGCCTGTTGTTGTGGAAGGAAAAGACACTACTCCAACAGAACAGCCCGCAGAACCTGAGACGCCAAAGAAGGAAGGCGGAGCAAAAAATAAGATACGCAGATTCTTCAAAGCCATCAACAATATGCTGAGTGAGCCAGAAGAAGATGAGGAAGAGAAAAATGACGAAAAATAACAGTTAAAGCAGAATATATTATGGCTGACAGTATTAATTTTAACAACGGAGGCATCTCTTTTAATTTCGAGTCAAAAGCCTCTCAAAGCATCATCAAGGTTATTGGTGTTGGTGGTGGTGGCGGCAATGCCGTTAATCACATGTATCGTGAAGGTATTCACGATGTCACTTATGTACTCTGCAACACAGACAAGAAAGCTCTGAGTGACTCCCCCATCCCTAACCACCTTCAGTTAGGCAAGGACGGTCTTGGAGCCGGAAACCGTCCTGAGAAGGCCAGACAGGCAGCCATGGAGAGCATGGACGAGATAAAGGAAATGCTCAACGACGGAACACGTATGGTCTTTATCACTGCTGGTATGGGTGGAGGTACCGGTACCGGAGCTGCTCCCATCATTGCTCAGTGTGCCAAGGACGCAGGCATTCTTACTGTAGGTATTGTAACAATCCCCTTCAAATTCGAAGGTAACAAGAAAATCAATCAGGCCTTGGACGGTGTAGAGGAAATATCCAAGCACGTTGATGCCCTTTTGGTTATCAATAACGAGCGACTACGCGAAATCTATCCAGAGCTAACCGTGCTGACAGCTTTCGCCAAAGCTGATGACACACTTAGCATTGCTGCCAAGAGTATTGCCGAGATTATTACCATGCACGGTATCATGAACCTCGACTTCCAGGATGTAACAACCGTCTTGAAGGATGGCGGCGTTGCCATTATGAGTACAGGATACGGCGAGGGCGAGAACCGCGTTACAAAGGCTATCAACGAAGCACTGAACAGCCCCTTGTTAAACAACAATGACATCTTCAACTCCAAGAAGGTCCTGTTGAATATCAATTTCTGCAGTGATAATGAAAACGAGAACCTGATGATGGAGGAGATTAATGAGGTTCATGACTTCATGAGCAAGTTCCGCGAGGATGTAGAAACCAAATGGGGCTTGGCAACCGACAGTTCATTAGGCAACAAGGTTAAGATCACACTTCTTGCAACCGGCTTCGGACTGCAGAACGTACCTGGCATGCCTGAATTAACTGAACAGCAGTCACGTGAGAAAGCTGTCTACGAAACAGAGAAGCAGCAGAAAGAGATTGAAAGAATGGAGCAGTACTACGGAACTGAAAATTCTTCACCACGACGTCGTCGCTATTTCCATATATTCAAAGACGAAGAATTAGACAACGACGACATCATTTCCATGATTGAGACATTGCCTACCTACCGTCGCACAAAAGAGGACCTTAACAAACTCTCCTCTGCAAAATCAACAATCCCTCCTGTTGAGCAGAAAGAAGAAACGGGTTTTGAGGATAGCCTAACGTTCAATTTTTAATTTCAATCATAAAAAAGATGTTATTTGAACAGGTAAGCAGCGATATTGTTGCTGCAATGAAAGCAAAGGATAAAATCCGACTGATGGCATTAAGAAACATAAAGAAGTACTTCATCGAAGCCAAGACACAGCCTGGAGCTAATGATGAACTTACAGATGAAAATGCCATCAAGATTCTTGCCAAGATGGCAAAACAAGGCAGAGACACAGCCGCATTGTATGTCAGCCAGTCACGTCAGGATTTGGCAGATGACGAATTGGCTCAGGTTGCTGTCATCGAGGAATACCTCCCCAAGCAACTGACAGCAGAGGAACTCAAAGCAGAACTTACTGCCATCATAGCTGAGGTAGGAGCAACCTCAGCAAAGGATATGGGACGCGTTATGGGTGTTGCCTCCAAGAAACTGGCAGGCAAAGCCGAGGGACGCACCATCAGCGCAATGGTTAAGGAATTGCTTAACTAAGAGAATACCGTCCGTAGCACATCCAAGGATTTCATCTCCGGGAATTCTGGGATGTGCACGCGATAGTAATCTATCAATGTATCCAACACTTTAGCTCGTTGCTGGCGGCTAAACCGGAATAGGTGCATTGATGCATAATCCATCCTAAGCAGGAAAGGCAGGAATGCCGAATCTTCAGCATTCAGGTACTGATTATGCATAGGCAAGCTCCCCACCATCGCAGCCTCACGCATGTCAAAGACCTTTCCTTTATCATAATCCTGAATATTTGGCCAGAAGCCTAGAAAGCGCGTCAGGCGCAGCAAAAAAACAAGGTGGTAATTCGACAAGCCTTTCTGTGACCTATCCAACCATTGCAGGCTGTTACACAGATACTGGAACAATGGCGCATTCTCCATCTCATGTCTTAGGACGTAGTACAAGAACTCCGCTAGAAATAGTGCCTCAGTACTCTTTACTGGATCGTATGGCAAAGATTCATAAGGGATGTGCAACTTCATATCGCTAATCCGTTGTAAAGCCTGATTGGGACGAAAATCAAAATCCAATTCCAGAATATTCAACGGACGCAGCAGCAAAGTCTTAACATTACTGCGTTTTTGTTTGGGCATCTTAACTAAGAAACCGACATTCCCGTGCTGCAAAGTGTAGATATTAACGATAACACTCTCGTCGTTGTACTTTACCTGATGCAACACTATTCCAATCGTTCTTTCTAACATGCCTGCCAATACAGTTTTATAATGTAAAGTTACACATAAAAAGTAACAAATCCATACTTACAAGAGTATTTTTGCAGTTCAAAAGACATTTTTCTTCAAAAATATTTTGTCAGTCAACGAAAAAGGCATACCTTTGCAACCGCAATTGAGGAAACTCCCTCAAAAGCACTGGCTCAAAAGCCGAAGGTTTGGTCCCTTCGTCTATCGGTTAGGACGAGAGATTTTCATTCTCTAAAGAGGAGTTCGACTCTCCTAGGGACTACAATAGAATAAAAATAAAACAAAACTCAAAATGGCTAATCACAAATCATCAGTCAAGAGAATCCGTCAGGAGGAGAAAAGAAGACTCCACAACAGATATTACGCCAAGACAATGCGTAATGCTGTACGCAAATTGCGTGCAACCACAGACAAGGCTGCAGCTATCGAATTGTTCCCAAGCGTTCAGAAGGCTTTGGACAAGTTGGCAAAGGTAAACGTTATTCACAAGAATAAGGCTGCTAACCTGAAGTCTAAGTTGGCTCACCACATTCAGAAGCTGACTTAACAAGCACTCTTTTTGTCATAGCGGACACATAAAGGCAGTTTCCTATAGGAAGCTGCTTTTTTTGTTTTCTTTTCCTAGCTAAACACAATTCAGATTAAGGAATTGAAATACTTTTCTAAAATACTTCCGCTCGGGAATAAAAAATAAACAAGTTTATTTTGTATTCAGTTTGCTTTTTTGTATCTTTGTACCAAATTTAACGTCAATCAAAGATAATGGAAGAAATAGAAAAGAATAGCACAGAATATAGTGCCTCCAACATTCAGGTGTTGGAAGGCTTGGAGGCTGTGCGTAAGCGCCCTGCCATGTATATTGGCGATATCAGCGAGAAGGGTTTGCACCATCTTGTTTACGAGACAGTGGACAACTCTATTGACGAGGCACTGGCTGGATATTGTACACACATAGAAGTTACCATCAACGAGGACAATTCTATCACCGTTCAAGATAATGGTCGTGGTATTCCCGTAGATATGCACGAGAAGGAGCACAAGAGCGCCCTTGAGGTCGTTATGACCGTATTGCATGCCGGTGGTAAGTTCGACAAGGGTAGCTACAAGGTCAGTGGTGGTCTTCACGGTGTGGGTGTAAGTTGTGTTAACGCTCTTTCCACAAGAATGATTTCACAGGTTTACCGCGACGGCAAGATCTACCAGCAGGAATATCACATTGGTAAGCCTTTGGCTCCCGTTACTGTTATTGGAGAAACAGAATTGCGTGGTACACGTCAGCAGTTCTGGCCCGATGGAAGCATTTTCACCACCACAACATACAAATACGACATCCTGGCTAACCGCATGCGTGAGCTGGCTTACCTGAATGCCGGCATCACCATTACGCTTACCGACCTTCGCCCTGACGAGGAAGGTAAGACACGCACAGAGAAGTTCTATAGCGAGGGTGGTTTGAAGGACTTCGTCCGCTACATTGAGAGCACCCGTACATCACTCTTCAACGATGTCATCTATCTGAACACCGAGAAGCAGGGAATACCCATTGAGGTTGCCATCATGTACAACACCGCTTACTCAGAGAACCTACACTCCTATGTAAACAACATCAACACCATAGAAGGTGGTACACACCTGCAGGGATTCCGTGCTGCACTCACACGTACTCTTAAGCAGTATGCCGAGCAGGAATGCACAAAGGAACTGGAGAAACTTTCAAAGAACAACATAGAAATCAGCGGTGAGGACTTCCGCGAAGGTCTTACTGCCGTTATCTCTATTAAGGTTGCCGAACCTCAGTTCGAGGGTCAGACAAAGACCAAACTGGGTAACAGCGAGGTTGCCGGTGCCGTACAGCAGGCCGTAGGCGAGGCTCTGGCCCAATACCTTGAGGAGAATCCTCGCGAGGCCAAACTGATTGTAGAGAAGGTACTGTTGGCCGCCCAGGCCCGTGTAGCAGCACGCAAGGCTCGCGAGAATGTACAACGCAAGAACCCCATGAGCGGTGGTGGTCTGCCTGGTAAGTTGGCCGACTGTTCTGATAAGGACCCCGCAGCAGGCGAGCTCTTCATCGTCGAGGGTGATTCTGCCGGCGGTTCAGCCAAGCAGGGACGTAACCGTCACTTCCAAGCCATCCTTCCCATCCGTGGTAAGATTTTCAACGTTGAGCGCGTAA
>Ga0265298_10000452_pt1 | contig 60969 bp, 50 predicted proteins | sample AusTroGonzalo_MG_3_FD_193486 | JGI IMG/M metagenome (GOLD analysis project Ga0265298, IMG submission 193486) | Bovine rumen microbial communities from tropical cattle in Woodstock, Queensland, Australia - Gonzalo_01 | ecosystem: Host-associated > Mammals > Digestive system > Stomach > Rumen ... | reverse complement strand
CACTCTCCGTGGCGTTATCGACCAGCAACTTGCACTCCTTGGTCAGATTCAATTCTACTTTTTCCATTTCATCCTCCTTGTTTTTCAGGTCTTCCCTACTGCAACCCAAGACGGCAACCGCCGCGAACCCCACCGCCATCATCATTTTCTTCATAATAGTTTCTTCTTTCACTTGAACTTGATCATGTCGACAAGGGCGGTGAAGTAGTCTTGACTCCAGATGTCCAGGCAAGAAGCATCCTTCAGGAACGGGCGCACGTCCTCGCTGGCCGCCTTGAAATCAATAGTCGCAATGCGCTCCTTGAATGCCGCAATCACCGCTTCGCGCGACGAAAGATCGACATTGGAATTTGATTCCCGGCCCCGCGCCGACAGGTGCTTGAGATTGCAGACAAAGCCATTGCGCACATACCATTCAAGATCGTACCAGTCGCGACCCTTGACGCGCGAGCGCCATGCCCGGAACAGCGCCGCGCTGACCTTGCCCGCGTAGAGATCGCCGATCGAATATACCCTGATCCACCGCGAAACCGGTCTGGTCATCAGCTTCATCTCCGTGGAGAAGTCCGGCGGCGGATCGATATCCACCTCGATCTTCACCTTGATCTGCTTTTGGGTGGTGAACCCGATTCTGAATACTTCCGACGACTCCTTCAGAAACGCGCTCTCGATTGACGATGGCTTGCCCTTGTGCTTCAGCTGTATCTCCACCTCCTTGCCCGCAAGCGCGAACTCCTCCTGGATCGCCGGGAAGTATGATTCGAAATCGAACTTGGGGTCGGGTGACAACAGCGAAAAGTCCATATCCTCGGAAAAGCGCTCCATCCCGTAAAAGAGATGCAGGCACGTCCCGCCGTAAAACGCAGCCTTCTCGAAGAATCCGCCACGCGCCAGCCCCGAAAGCGCGATAAGCTGCATCACTTCCTGCTGCACCGCCTGTCGCTCCAGCGCCGACTTGGGTGCGTAGCTCTCCACCATCGAATCGTATAATGTCATAGGAACATCCTTTCCAATGCCTTCATCAAAAGCGGCTTGTGGCCGCATTCCGCCATCGCCTTAAGAATCGTCTTGTCCGGAGAGCCGAACGCGTCGAAATCGAAACGCAAATCTTCCTCCAGAAACTCTCTCAGCGAAACGGGCGAAGCAATGCGCAAATTCGCCCGGCTGAGCAGCAAATCCCCAAGCGCCTTCTCCGGCGATGCCACCAAGAATCCGCCATTGCCGGAATCCATCGTTCTGACGCCAATCGAAAACCAATCGTCCGGCACCGTCCGGTAGGAGAACGCCCCTAGCGGCGTTGTGAACCGCTTTGCGCGCTTGGCGCAAGCCGACATCGTTTCATCCACACGCTCGGGGATAAGCCCGTATATGGCAAGCGCCGTCTCGAAGGATACATAAGATGGACCATACAATGCGTTCGCCGCCAGCATCAAGTCCGGATCGCGTCCGCTTATCTCCGGGGAAAGGCAATACAACCCGCGCTTTATGCGGATAATGCTACCTTCGTCGGCCAATGCCGCAATCTTGGCGATTGGCGCGGAATAGTCGCCCAACGCGCCTTCCAGCACATCGGTTGTGAACGGCACCGCACCAAACTTCAACAGCTTCTTCTGTTGCAGAATATCCACAGACAATCAACTCCTATTTGATTTACTGCGCATATTATACCACAATCACCCCCTAAACGTCAATAGCCAAAAGTCAAAATCCAAGGAAATAAACACCTCTTAAACATCAAATTACAAAGATTACTTGTATGCTACCACATCAAAATCCAAGGTAAAATCCATGTTGGATTTCTCCTTTGTGGTGTTTGTTTCTCCTTGCCCCCGCACCGTGCGAAGGGAAAGAAAGCGTCAGAGTGCGTCACGGAAAGATGACCGTTTTCCTTTCATTTGGTCGGTCAGCATGCGGGGCATAATGCGCCAGCAAACATCCATATCAGCCAATAGACAATAATCCACCGCTTGCGTTTTGCACGAATTGCAAACACGGAGCCAACCACCGCGAGACACGACATGGCACCTGCCTGAAGGGGCATTGCATCACACCCAACCTCGCACATGAGCGTACAACAGAAGACCAAGACAAGCAACATCGCAACAGCAAAGCCTCGCAATGCGGCGCGGTCGGACACTATATCCAGGTCACATTTACGATGGGAAATCCGCCTTGACAACGCAAAGGCAGCAGCCACAACGACAATCATGCCGCCTATAACCACCAAAGCCGTTCGCACAACAGATACATGCGAATCATAAAACATAAACTCCCGAATTAGATTGCGATACTTGATTATCAACCATTCGACACCCGCCGCGAGCGCGAGGGATGAGACGAGGATCCCCCTACGCAGAGCGGCGGAGGACAAGTTGATTCGTGCAAATGGTTTCATGGCTTGCTCCTTTCGGTTTGTATTCTTCAACGACCATGTAAAACTAATATTAAATCTACTACACGTCAAAACCAGCGTGCCAATTCGCATAAACCATCCCATAATCCCTTTGCGCACATTATACCAAATCCCCGCCCTTTGCGCATTGGCCAATTCACGCCTGACGAACAGGCCGCGCCCCCATACGGGTCGGAGGCGGCGAACCCCTATGGGTAAGCAGCTTGCCCCCCTAGGCATGGCGGGGTCTCATGCCTAGGGGTAAGCGCCATCTACCCGTAGGCATGGCGACTTGGCATACCTAGGGGTGCGTCACAGGAAATACGGACAGCGCTCCACGCTGCGCGGCTCGTATTCCATGCCCTTGGTGCAGCAGTAGCTCTCCTCGTCGTAGAACTTGCATCTGCTGGCGCACTCGTACCACATCCTGCCCTTTATGAAATCCATGAAGAGCCGCGTGTCGGGGCGTATGGCGTTCGGGCTCCGCTTCGACTCGCCGCCTATCTGGACATATTCCGCAAGATGCGTCATCCTGTCCACGACGCGCTCGCCGTACCTGTCCAGCAGCTGCTTCGGCGTGAGGTTCGTCGTGAAGTGCGTCGCCGCGCCTGCATCCATGCGGTACTCGAGAATGTAGTCGAGAAGCCGGGTTTCGGTTCCGAACGACTTGTATTCGAGCTCCTCGACGCCCACATCGTCGATCAGAAGCTCCGTGTCGTAGAATGAATCGAGCGCATCGCCGATTTCGCCCAGATTCCAGCCTTGCGCAATCTTCAGGTTGACCGCCGCCTCGACTCCCGCCGTCTGGAAGAAGAACGTCTTGCCGACGCCAACGTTTCCGCCGAGGATGAGTCCACCCCCTTCCAGATACTTTCGCACGAGCTTCAGGGTCTCTTCGGTGAAGCGGTAGCCGCACTGAGCCATTTCCTTCGCCTTGCGCTGGACCTCCGCGTCGCTTACCTGCGGTTTCGCGGCTTGTTCGGCCATGAGGTTGAGTGATTTGAGAAAGTCATTGTAGTTTTCCATAGAAGTTTTCCTTTGTTTAGAGTTGGGTTTGAGTGTTTAGTGTTAGTGTCTAGTGTCAAAAGCAAGCGGCCTGGGGAACCCCAAGCCGCAACCTGTATCCTTCGGTTCTGAACGCGCCCGCGCCATCCTGCTTCGCCGGGGGCGGCGCATCCTCCCACGACCGCGAATTGAGCCATACAAGCGGAGCGCGGATGTATCTGCCGCCTTCCTTGGTCCAGAGATCGCTAGCCTTCCAGCGGTCCAGCGCCGCCCGACATGTCGCATCGAAAGCGGCAGGGTCGTCCGCCTCGGCACGGCATTTCAGATACTTCGCGCGACACTTCGCCTTGTCCACCTTGCGCGGGCAGTTGGACGGGTAGGCCATCCAGAACTCTTCAAATGCATTCTCCCCCTCACCATGAGGAGGGTGTTCTTTCTTAAGTTTATTCTTGTGTTCCTTCTTATGTTCTGTGAACGCCTGGCGTTCGTCGGAAGTACACGTCGCGTTCGTCGGAAGTACGCCAACTGTACATGGGACGTTCACATTGTGAAGTTCGTACTTGTTGCCGGACTGCGACTTGCGGCGCACGATGAATGAGCGGCGGCAGAGTTCGCCAATCGCCTTCGATACTGTAGTCACGCCAAGACCTGTCTCTTTGGCCAACAGCGCCCTTGAGGGCCAAGCCTTTCCGGTCGCGATGTTCGCATGATAGATAAGCGCCATATACACCAGTTTCGCCGAACTCGTCATGGGCTCGGCAAAGGTTCTTTCGACAACATCCAATGTGAGGTTCATTTCTTTTCTCCTTTGTGATTGTGATAAAATTTGCGATTGTGATAAAAACAGGAAGAGCCGCCCACAATGGGCAGCTCCCGCTTTAAGTTCTGTCATGTCTTGGAGGAACCTTATCGGTGCCTCCACTGTGTACTTATATATATAGGGCGGGGTTTTCAAAAGAGCGTCACATTTTTCCGTGGCCGGGAAGAAATTTCTTAAAATCTGCACTTATTTGATTATATGCCGCATTCCATGAGAGCGTTTTGCAGTTTTGTTTTGCGGATTTCTCGCCAGACAGTCCGTTTTGCGAGAAATATATGCCGCTTTTTTGAGGTGCCTGTTTGACATATCCTTCCTGCCTATGATACAATCAAAAGCCTTATGGATTACGAGGATTTCGAAGAAGAGTATGACTACGGTCGGGAGTGCCGGGCACGCAAACCGATACCTGGCGAAAAGCGCGCGGGTGTTGACGAAATAGCCAAGATTTGGGGCGTCACAAGACGGCGTGTGCTGCAGCTTTGCAAGGCGGGCAAGGTCTATGCCGCCAAGATGGTGGACGGCAAATGGTCCATCCCGAGGAACGCCGAGAAGCCGGTGGACGGCAGGCGCTACCGCAATATCTGGCTGTCGCCCAAGACCCAGATGGTGATTCAATATGCGGACAGGGCGGTGATAGAGGTGGGAAAGAAGGTTCGGTGCGGCGAGGCGGCGCATGAGGCGCTGAAGCGATTCGTACAGGATTCCGCCTTCCACATGCACAAGGCGAAGATTTCGCAGCTCACTTACGGCGATGTGCGGGAGATACTGGCGGGACGCGCCGTCGGCGGCAAGCCGATCAAGGATCATCTGGCCGTAATCTACCACAAGAAGGCGATCATGTTCATAATGGATGCCGTGAGGCGCAAAGAGGAGCTTTCGGTGGAGCTGATCGAGAAGATCCATGCAGTCGCGGTCTCGGGAGTGCCGTTCGTCGAGGAACACATGAAGCGACAGAAGCTGTTCGAGCCGTCGCTGGACTTCATCAACGGCCTGACGGCCCACCCCATACAGCGCGCCGCGACGTTCTTTACGCGCTTCCTGTTCTTGTGGCCGTTCGACAAGGCCACGGAATGCACGGCCTATCTCGCCACAAACTTCATGCTGATGAAAATGGGGTATCCGCCGGTAGTCCTGTACCGCGCCATATTCAAATGGTGGCGGCGATTCACCGAGGAGCGTGAGAACACGGACATGGCAGGCAGGCGAATCGTAAAGAACTTCGACGAGACCGATGACGAGGACGAGGTGCTGTTCGCCTACGACGAGGCGGCGCTGAAAGATCCGGCGCATTGGGACGCGCACATCAACAGCAGGCTGGACTCCACGGTGTTCACATCCGTCTTCGCGAAGGCCGTCCGCCGCTCATGCCGACTGGGCTTCCTCCAGGCGATTCGCGTTTGACGGAACATGTCGTCGAGCACGGAAACCTAAGGTATGGTATAATGTAAGGCAATGAAAGATGCGTTGGAACTGTTCGCATCGCGGTTCACACCCCCCGGGCTCTCGTCCGGCGGGGCGGTGGCCATTTCATCCCTGACGGGCGGCTCCGACGCTTTCGCAGCCCTTTCCATCGCGCTTGACGGGCCGAGGGTGGTTCTGGCCGTGACTCCAGGCCTGCCGGACGCCGACAGGCTTGCGGACGACATAAGGCTCGTTCTGCCGCCGAAATCCACCGCCAGGCTGCTGGAGTTTCCGCCTTCGCTGGACGGCGACAAGTCCGCCCTTGGCGCGAGGCTCAAGACCATCGCCGCCTTGAGGGCATGGGACATGAATCCATATCCCTGCGTGGTGGTCGTCTCGTATCCCGCCCTTTCCACGCCGGTGCCTGCAAAGGACGTGAGACCGCTTACGCTCGGCGACGGCGCGACAGGCTTCGGCGATCTGCTGGCCAGGCTTGCAGAAATGGGCTACAACCGCGTACCTTCCATCGAGCAGGAGGGCGACTACTCCGTGCGCGGCGGCATCGTGGACGCATGGTCGCCCGGCGAGGAGTTCCCGACAAGGGCGGAGTTCTTCGGCGAGGAGCTGGAGTCCATACGCGCATTCGATGCGTCCACCCAGATATCCATCTCGCGGCTCGACACCGCGACGCTGCTTCCGATACGCGAAAATCCGGCGGACGGAGGGGGCGCGAAGGCGGCGACAATCTTTGACCTGCTGCCGGAATCTTCGGTCGTTCTCGCGCTGGAGCACAACGAGTACAGCCTTGGCGAGACCCGCTTCGCGACAGTCTACACGGGCGACCCTGCGCCGAGGGGCGTGGCCGCATACGCGTTCCAGACGATACCTCTGCCGGGGTTCGCCGAACTTGGCGCGAACGAGGCCCACCATCCTGAACTCTTCGATTCGGCGCGGCAGAGGCTTGAGCGCCACGTGTCCGCAGCCGAGGCGCGGGGCGATCTGGTCGCAAGGATCGACGACCTGTCCGGCGGATTCGAGACGCACTTTGCAGACGGAGGGGCCGGGCTTGTCGTCGTATCGAAGGCGGACCGGGTGTTCACCAAGAAGAAGCTTCGGACGGCCAGGGCCGGCAGGGCGTCGGCGGCGGGCGCGAGGCTGAACGACTTCGACGACCTTGAGCCGGGCGAATACGTCGTGCATGTGGATTACGGCATAGGGCGCTTCATAGGCTCGTCCGAGATCGTTGTCGACGGCAGACGCAGCGAAGTTTTCACGATAGAGTATGCCGAGGGCGCAAAGCTGCACGTTCCGGCGGCGCATGCGCATCTGCTGTCGCGGTACGTCGGGGTTAAGGGAGAGAGCGTTCACCTGCACAGGCTCGACGGGCGCAAGTGGTCCAAGGACAAGATCGCCGCGCAGAAGGCTGTCACAGACCTCGCAGCCGCCCTTCTCGAAACGCAGGCGAAGCGCGAGATCGTGCCGGGCTTCGCCTACGATGTGGAGTGCGACGGAATGGATGCGTTCGAGGCGGCCTTTCCGTTCGAGGAGACCGAGGACCAGCTGGCCGCTGTCGCCGCAGTCAAGAAGGACCTCGCCGCGACCAAGCCCATGGACCGCCTCATCTGCGGCGACGCAGGCTACGGCAAGACCGAAGTCGCCATGCGCGCCGCATACATAGCCGCGATGAACGGCAAGCAGGTGGCCGTCCTCGCGCCGACGACAGTCCTCGCCGAGCAGCATTTCGAAACCTTCACCTCGCGCTTCGACGGCACGCCGGTGAGAATCGAGTCCGTGTCGCGATTCCAGTCCGCCGGCACGCACGAAGGAACGTTCAAGCGGCTGGCGACAGGCGTTTGCGACATCGTAATAGGGACGCACGCCATACTGTCCGGCAAGATCGCCTTCCGCGACCTCGGGCTAATAATCATAGACGAGGAGCAGCGCTTCGGCGTAAGGCACAAGGAGTTTCTCAAGCGGCTGAGGGCCACGGCGGACGTGCTCACCATGTCGGCCACGCCGATTCCGAGAACGCTCTACCTGTCCATGACTGGCGCGCGGGACCTTTCGCTGCTCAGGTCGCCGCCTAGGGAGCGCGTCGCCGTCGACACGAAGATCGTCACAGATTCCGACGAGATCGTCGCCGCCGCGATAGAGGCCGAGCTCGCAAGGGGCGGGCAGGTGTTCTTCCTGCACAACAGGGTCACCACGATAGGCAAGGTCGAGAAGAGGCTGAACGCGATAGCCCCCGGCGCACGGATCGTCGTGGCGCACGGCCAGATGGATCCCGTCACGCTCGCCAGGAAGATGCGCGACTTCGAGCGCGGAAGGTACGACGTGCTGCTTTCGACGACGATCATAGAGTCCGGAATCGACATACCGAGGGCGAACACGATACTGGTGGACCACGCCGAGATGTTCGGGCTCGCCGACCTGTACCAGCTCAGGGGCCGCGTCGGACGCTCGTCGCGCCAGGGGCATGCGATATTCCTGCTGCCGACCGGCGGGCTAGTGGACTCCGATGCGAGGGAGCGCCTGGCGGCGCTGAAGCGCCACGGCGGGCTCGGCGGAGGCTTCAACCTTGCGGTGCGCGACCTTGAGCTCAGGGGCGCGGGAAACCTTCTGGGGTCCCAGCAGTCGGGACACATCGCGGCTGTGGGCTTCGGGCTGTACTGCCAGCTGCTGAAGCGCACCATCGCCTCGATGCGCGGCGAAAAGACAGCCGAGATAGTGGACGTGAAGCTGAATCTGGACTTCATCGACGCGTCGTCCGCCTCGGAGGACGCCGACAGCGCGGCTGCCCTGCCCTACGGATATGTGGAGGAGGATGCGCAGCGCATGGGCTTCATGAAGCGATTCGCAGAGGCGCAGGACGCGAAGGCTGTCGCCGCCATAGCCGCAGAGCTGAAGGACAGGTTCGGGCCGCTGCCAGCCGCGGCGAAGAGGCTGGTCAGGCTCGCAGAGCTGCGCGTAAGGTGCGCTGCTGCCGGGATAGGCATAATAGACGCAAAAGACAGGCGAGCCGTCCTTTACAGGAACGGCTCGCGCGAAGTGGCGAAGGTCGTCGACCTCAAGGGCCGCACCGCAGACAGGAACATCACGGAGCTTCTGTCGAGCCTTCGCCGCTAGAAGGCTCCTCGCCCTCGGGGGCATCGTCCTCGCCGGAGCCCTCGCACACCGACACAGACACGAGCGTCGCGCCTTCCGACAGGCGAACGAGCTTCACGCCCTGGGCCATGCGGCCCTGCACGCTGAAGTCGGCCACGGCGCTTCTGACCATCTGCTGGTCGCTCGTGATGGATATCACGTTCTCGTCGTCGGAGACTGCGTGGGCAGCGACAACTGCGCCGTTGCGGTCTGCGCCCTTTATGCCGATCATGCCCTGGCCGCCGCGCATGTGGCGCGTGAAGTCCTTGAACTCGCAGCGCTTGCCGTAGCCGTTGGCCGTCGCGATGAAAAGCGTCTTCTCGTCGTCCACCGCGTCCAGCGACACGACATGGTCGCCGTCGCGAAGCCTTATGCCGCGGACGCCGGTCGCGGTGCGGCCCATCCGGCGGACGTCGGTCGCGGCGAAGCGCATCGCACGACCGTCCTTGGTGAGCATTATGACGTCATCTTCGGGCCTCACGAGGCGAACCTCGACAAGCTCGTCGCCATCCTCGATGTTTATGGCGCGTATGCCGGACTTGTTGACGTTCTTGAAGTCGCCAAGCAGCGTCTTCTTCACCGTACCGCTCCTTGTGGCGAAGAACACGTCGACATCGCCCTCGAAACTGCGTATCGGCAGCAGCTGCAGCACCTGCTCGCCCTCCTGGAGGTTCAGCAGGTTTATCAGCGGACGGCCGAAGCTCGTGCGCGGGGCCTCGGGAATCTGGTAGGCGTCCTTGACGAAGAGCCGTCCGGTGTTAGTGAAGAACATGAGCGAGTCGTGCGTCTGGGCGACGAACACGAGGCGTATGAAGTCCTCCTCCTTCACCTGGGCGCCCTTTACGCCGTGGCCGCCGCGCCTCTGCTCGCGATACTCGGTAAGAGGGACGCGCTTGACGTAGCCGCGGTTCGAAAGGGTTATCACGCAGGGCGCGTCGGGCACGAGATCCTTCAGCGAAACCTCGTTCTCGTCGGCGACGATCTCCGTGCGGCGCTGGGCGTCGGCCTTGGACGCGAACTTCTCCTTCAGCATCGCGAGGTCGTCCTTGATTATCGCGTATATGCGCGCAGGGTCGGCCAGTATCGCCTCGAGATCCGCGATGGTCTTCAGGAGCTCGGCCATCTCCGCCTCAAGCTTGTCGCGCTCGAGTCCTGTAAGCTGGTAGAGGCGCATTTCGAGGATCGCGTTGACCTGTATGTCGGAGAAGCCGAACTTCTCCTGCAGGCGGCCCTTGGCCTCTTCGCGGTTGGCCGAAGAGCGGATTATCGAAACGACGTCGTCGAGATTGGCGATGGCGAGCAGCAGTCCGTCGAGTATGTGGCGGCGGGCCTCGGCCTTGCGCAGCTCGAAGCGCGTGCGCCTCGTGATCACGTCGAAGCGGTGGTCGACATAGCAGCGGAAGAAGTCCTTAAGGTTGAGTATCTTGGGACGGCCGCCGTCGATGGCGAGCATTATCGCGCCGAAGGTGGTCTGCAGCTCGGTGTGCTTGTAGAGGTGGTTGAGCACTATCTCGCCCACGGCGTCGCGCTTCAGCTCGACGATGATCCTTATGTCGTCCTTCGACTCGTCGCGTATGTCGCTTATGCCCTCGAGAACCTTGTCCTTGACGAGCTCGGCCATGTGTATGAGCATTTCGCGCTTGTTGACGGCGTAGGGGATCTCGGTGATCACGATGCGCTCGCGCCCGTTCTTCTGGACCTCGACCTCGGCCTTGCCACGGACGCGCAGCTGGCCGCGGCCGTTCTTGTACATGTTGGCTATTCCGTTGAAGCCGCATATCTGCGCGCCGGTCGGAAAGTCAGGGCCCTTCACGAACCGCATGAGATCCTCGACCGTGCAATCGTCGCGATGGTCGACATAGTAGCTTATGCCGTCGCAGAGCTCGCCGAGGTTGTGCGGCGGAATGTTCGTCGCCATGCCGACCGCGATTCCGCTGGAGCCGTTCAAGAGCAGGTTCGGCAGCTTCGCCGGCAGCACGGAAGGCTCTTCAAGCGTCTCGTCGAAGTTGGGCACCATGTCGACGGTATCCTTCTCAAGGTCGCCGAGCATCTCGTCCGCTATCTTCTGCATGCGGACCTCGGTGTAACGCATCGCCGCGGCCTTGTCGCCGTCGATGGAGCCGAAGTTTCCGTGGCCGTCAACGAGCGGCACCCTGAGGGAGAAAGGCTGGGCCATGCGGACGATCGTCTCGTACACCGCAGAATCGCCGTGGGGGTGGTACTTGCCGATCACGTCGCCGACCACGCGGGCCGACTTGACGTGCTTGACGTTGAAAGGTATGCCAAGCTTGTGCATGGAATACAGGCAGCGCCGGTGGACAGGCTTCAGGCCGTCCCTTACATCCGGCAGCGCTCGCCCTACTATCACGCTCATGGAGTAGTCGATGTAGTCCCTCGACATCTCCTCTTCGATGTTTATGTCCTCAAGCGTCCCTGCCGCGGACGCGATGTTCTGCACTTCTTCGTCTGCCATATCGGTATGTTGTGATGATTATGCGATTTTAGCCGCGCTGCGCATCTTCAGCTCTTCGCGATACTCCGCCATGTCGCGCGGACACCTGGCGACGCCGCTCGCGATGGCGGCCTCCGCCACGGCCGCGCTGACCTCGACCATGAGCCGGCGGTCGAACGGCTTCGGGATTATGTAGCCCTCGCCGAACACGAGGTTCTCGCCGGGATAGAGGGCCTTGACCTCTTCTGGCACGGGCTCCCTCGCAAGGGCGGCCAGCGCATTGGCGGCGGCGACCTTCATCGCGTAGTTTATCGTGGTCGCCCTGACGTCGAGCGCACCGCGGAAGAGGTACGGGAATCCAAGCACGTTGTTTATCTGGTTCGGATAGTCGCTGCGTCCCGTCACCATGACATAGCGACGGCCCTCAAGCGCAGAGGCGACGGCCTCCGGCCTGACCTCGGGATCGGGATTCGCCATCGCGAACACGGCGGGGAAGTCCGCCATGGTCTTGACGTCTTCGCCGGTAAGCACGTTCGCGGCCGACACGCCGACGAACACATCCGCCCCGACAAGGGCCTCCTTGAGGGTCATCGCAGCGGTATCGACCGCATGGCGCGCCTTGAACGGATTGAGGTCCGTCCTGTCGCGGCGTATGGTGCCCTTCGTGTCGCACATCGTGACGTCAACCACGCCGGCGGTCTTCATCATCTCGCAGATGCGGATTCCGGCGGCGCCAGCGCCGTTCATGACGACCTTAAGGTCGCAGAGCCTCTTGCCGGCGAGCCTGGCGTAGTTGATCACTCCGGCGAGCGTTATGACGGCCGTTCCCCACTGGTCGTCGTGGAAGACAGGTATGTCCAGAAGCCTGTCGAGGGTATCCTCGATCTCGAAGCAGGCGGGCGAGGCGATATCCTCAAGATTGATGCCGCCGTACTGCGGGGCGATGGCAAGCACCGCGTCTATAACGCGCTTGGGATCGGTCCTGCCGGTGTCGCCGCCGTCCACGCGGCAATGGTTGAGAGGCACCGGCCACGCGTCGACATCCGCGAAAGACTTGAAGAGGACGGCCTTGCCTTCCATGACGGGTATGGATGCCGCAGCGCCAAGGTCGCCAAGTCCGAGTATGGCTGTTCCGTCGGAAACGACCGCAACCAGGTTCGGCTTGGCCGTCACGTCGTAGACCGAGGACGGGGTTTCGGCGATGGCCTTAACCGCATGCGCAACGCCGGGTGTGTAGGCGAGGCAAAGGTCTTCCTTCGTCCTGAGAGGCTTCGGCAGCGTCACAGCCACCTTGCCGCCCTTGTGGAACTTAAGAACATCATCCCTTGTTGTCTCCGCCATCACATGACCTCCGTTTCGCTGAATGAGAAAAGCGTTACCTTCACGCCGGTCGGCTCGAGAGTCTGGCGGACGATCTTCATCCACTCAGGCGTTACCTCGCAAGCCACCACCACGGCGTCCGCATTGACGCGGTTTATTATTTCGCGGGCCTCCATCAAAGTGCCCAGAACCTGAACGCCGCCGATGTACTTCCCGCGCATGAGCAGGTTGTCGTCGATCAGCCCGACGATTATGCGCGTGTTGGCCGCAGTCGTCCTGACCAGTTCGCGGCGGAAGGTGCGGTAGCGCAGTCCGCAACCGTAGACCAAGATGCGCGATACGTCCTTTCGCCCGACGAGCCTGCCACAGTCCAGCGCATAGAATATGTCGCGGAAGAGGCCGCGCACGGTCCTTGTAAGCAACATGCCTATGGTGCTGAGCGCCGCGTAGAAGAGCGTCACCGCCTTGAGCGAAACGCTGTGGTCGGATCCAGGCAGGTAGTAGATCACGACCGACCCGAGGACTGCTCCGAACAGGCAGGCCACTATCAGCCGCATGTAGTTCGAAAGCATCGCCCTCGACCAGATCGTGCGATATACGTTGAAGAGCACGAGAAAGACGAACACGGCCGTAACGCGTATAGGAACGAGCGTCACTACGGTCTTGCGGTCGATGCCCCCGTAGAGCGTAGCCCTGACGATCAGGAAGGAGACTGCGAGCACTACGATATCCGCAAACAGGTAGAACGGCGTGGAGACACGCGCTATCTTGCGGCGAGTGGAGGTGTCGTGGGCTCGGGCCACGGCGCTGAAGAGCCTGCCGGCGTCGAACAGCTCGACGCGGGCCATGTCCCTGAATATTACTACCGCCGCCACGGTGACCGCGAAGAGCCAAAGGCCTGCGGCGCGGGACCTGAGCGACATGCCGACAAGCCCGACGGCCACCAGGAAGAGCGCCAGCACATAAAGCGCCCAGGCCGCCTTGCGCTGGTTGAGCCCCGAAGCCCTGAGCAGCCTGTGGTGGATGTGATCCGTGTCGGCGGTCATCACCTCGCCTTCCTTCGCAGGCTCTCCGCGATGGATGAGATGGCGGATTGAGCGCCTCACTATGGCCAGGGAAGTATCGAAGATCGGCACGCCCATGGCCAGAAGCGGCACACCGATCGACACAAGGAACGAATTGGGCGCGTTTGAGCAGATGGGCATTACGGCCAGCGTAAAGCCTATGAACATCGAGCCGCAGTCGCCAAGAAACACAGACGCCGGATTGTAGTTGTAGCGCAGAAAGCCCAGCAACCCGCCAGCGAACGCGAAATAGAAGCAGGTCGAGGTCACGCGTCCTGAGAACGCCAGGGCGCCCGCCATGCCAAGCGTCGCTATGAAGGCAAGGCCGGAGGCGAGACCGTCAAGTCCGTCGATAAGGTTGAACGCATTGACAGCGCCGACGATCCAGCAAACGGTGAGAAGAAAATCCAACCATGCTGGAAGCCACGGGCAAAGGTCGCGGAACCCGACCCCCGCCAGTATCCATGCGAGCGCGGCGATGACGACCTGACCGAGAAGCTTCACCTTGGGCGCGAGCGAGAACTTGTCGTCGGCGAGCCCTACGGCCGCCATGGCCACGGCCAAGATGCCGAGCCTGAGGAACGCACTGTCTGTCATGCCCAACATCGCAGGGCGACCTGACCAAAGCACGAACACGGCATACGAAACGGTGACGCCGACAACCAGCGCAAGGCCGCCGCCCCGGGGGATCGGCACCTTGTTTATGCGGCGAGGGTCTGGCTTGTCCACCATGCCCAGCCGGCGGTTCATCTCGCGCACCAGAGGCGTGAGCACAAGCGTAAGAACAAGCGCGCCAAGGAACGGCGCCGCATACGGCCATACTATCTCAAGCATTCGCTAACCTCCCCGACCTGATCAAGGAACGCCGCAATCTCGCCATCGTCTGCGGTATGCGCGTTCACGGTTATCATCACCCAGCGGTCGATGCGATTGTTTATGGAGCGGTCCCAGACGTCCCTGAAAATGCGGCGCATGTGAGACGACGTGCGGTAGCCGGTCTGGTTGAAGAACGTATAGGCGAAGCCGAGCGCAGGCGAACCGCGCCTCTCAAGCGACAGCACGTGCCAATCAAGCCCGCATGCCGTAAGGTCGCGGGGCTTCTCCATCTGAAAGCCTTGCGCCGGAAGGCAAAGCTCGGGACGGTGTATGGAGCTCTTGCTGGCGCCGCCGATCACCGCAGTGATCTGGAACCACCTTCCGTCGTCCGCGACATAGAGCCTCTTGATGAAGCGCGTATCCGCAGGCAGGATGGTCAGCTCGGCCTCGCCCGGCTCAAGCTCGGTCACGCCATATCCGTCGACATCGCGGATGTGAACGGCTGGGGCTTCAGCCACGACGGGCTCGGGCGTCAGCGACTGGTACCACATCGCAGCGCACATGAGAACCGTAGCCACGGCGGGAATCGCTATGCCGCGCATCTCTCGGCTCCTTTCGATATGAGTCCGCTGGCGCCCACCATCAGAAGTATCGCCACGAAGAACACGACGTAGCCCGAATAGTCGTGGTAGAAGCCGGTGGCAAAGTCAGGCGAACAAAGCGCGGCCACGATGACGATCGAAAGTATTCGGGATACGTTGCCGAACACGGCGATCGGAACGGCAAGCGCGAAGAGGACACCCCTTCTGAGCCATGTAGGCTGGTTGAAGTACGCATACCCCGCAGTTAGTGCGGAAAGCGCGAAAAGAGATCTGAGCCCGCTGCAGGGGTCCGCGACGTCAATCGCAAACGATCCGGTCGACGACGCGAGCATAGTGCCCTGCCTGACGATGTCGACGCCGAAACCCTTGAGCAGCGCATAGGCCGCACCGGTCGAGAATATGCGAAGATGCACCGTGACAACGTCGAGATATGTCGCGAGCGGCATGCAGAACAGCAGGAACAGCGCGGGAAAAAGTATGCGCCGCATCGTCTTCGCGCCAAAGTATATCCACGTCAAGGCTATGATCAGGCCGGAGAAGCCGACTATCTCAAGGCGAAGCTGGTGCCCGCGGATTCCGAGGAACCCCGCCATGAAGGCAGGCAGCGCAAGCAGGAAGCCGAGAACCGACGGCTCGCCGACGGAAGCGGCGATCTCCTTTCGCTCGCGCCAGACGACATACAGCGAGAAAACAGGCACATACCACGCATAAGACATGTCCTCGATTCCGCTGGAGAACATTGCAGGCGCATGGTTCGATATCATAAGCCAATACCCCCTAAGCATCGCGGCAATCGAAACCGCGAAGAGGGCGGTACGCAGACATAGACCCTTGTTTCGCATGATGGAATTTAGGTATATTATACCTAAAAACCGCCTTCGAAGTCAAAACGAAGCATCAATTATGATATAATGTCTCCAATGGAATCGGTGTTCAAACTGAAGTCGAAGTTCAAGCCGACAGGCGACCAGCCCGAGGCGATCGCCGCGCTTTACGAGGGATTGAAGCGCGGCGACAGGCGGCTTGTGCTTCAGGGGGTGACGGGCAGCGGCAAGACCTTCACGATGGCGAACCTGATACAACGGTGGGGCCGCCCGACTCTGATACTGTCGCACAACAAGACGCTGGCCGCACAGCTGTTCGCGGAGCTGAAGGAGTTCTTTCCCGAGAACGCGGTCGAATACTTCATATCCTACTACGACTACTACCAGCCCGAGGCATACATTCCGCAGACAGACACCTACATAGAAAAGGACGCCTCGATCAACGAGGAGATCGAGCGCTACAGGCTTGCGGCCACAAATGCGCTCATCGCGAGGCGCGACGTCATCGTGGTCGCCTCGGTCTCCTGCATATACGGTCTTGGAGAGTCCGACGAATACAGGGATCTTGCCGTGGGCTTCAAGGTCGGCGAAGCGCTCTCCAGGTCTGCGCTTGTTGCCAGACTCGTGGAGGCGCAGTACGTCCGCAACGACTACGACTTCGCGCCAGGCTCGTTCCGTGTGCGCGGCGATATCGTGGACATATTCCCGGCATACGAGACGAGCGCGATAAGGGTGGAGTTCTTCGGCGACGAGATCGACTCCATCCGCTCGATGGATCCTCTGACCGGCAAGTGCGGAGTGGCCATGCCGGGCGCCGTAGTGACGCCTGCCAAGCAATTCGTGATGAGCCGGGACAAATTCGAGGCGGCGTTTGCACGAATCGAGGACGAGCTTGCGGACAGGCTGAAGTTCTTCGAATCCAAGGGCAAACTGCTTGAGGCGCAGAGGCTTCGCGAGCGGACGGAGTACGACATCGAGATGATGCGCGAGCTGGGCTACTGCAACGGGATCGAAAACTACTCGCGTCCTCTGAGCGGCAGAGCGCCGGGATCCGCTCCTGAGTGCCTCATCGACTACTTCCCGGAGGATTTCCTTACGATAATAGACGAGTCCCACGTATCGGTGCCGCAGATAAGGGCGATGTACAACGGCGACCAGGCGAGAAAGACGAAGCTCGTGGACTACGGCTTCAGGCTGCCGAGCGCAAAGGACAACCGTCCGCTTAAGTTCGACGAGTTCAACGCAAAGGTGGGCCAGATCGTCTACTGCTCGGCCACGCCGGGAGATTACGAGTATTCGGAGGCCGAGACGGTGACCGAACAGGTGATACGTCCGACAGGTCTGCTGGACCCGGTCATAGAGCTCCGTCCGCTGAAGGGACAGATAGACGATCTGATCGCGGAGATCGGGAAAGTGACCAAGGCCGGAGACCGAACCTTCGTAACAACCCTTACCAAACGCTCTGCCGAGGACCTTTCGCACTATCTGCACGAGGCTGGGATGCGAGTGGAATACCTGCACTCAGACATAGACGCGATCGAGCGTGTTGCGATACTTCAGCGTCTGAGGAAAGGCGATTTCGACGTGCTGGTCGGCATCAATCTGCTAAGGGAAGGCCTCGACATACCGGAAGTCGCACTGGTCGCGATTCTCGAAGCCGACAAAGAGGGGTTCCTGCGGTCGACAACCTCTCTGGTCCAGACGGCGGGGCGCACCGCCAGGCACGTCAACGGTCGCGTGATTCTGTACTGCGACCACAAGACGGACGCCATACGCGACCTGCTGCGAATCACAAAGGATCATCGCGACAGGCAGATCGCCTACAACGAGGCGAACGGCATAACGCCGAAGTCCGTCAAGCGCAAGGTGAACGAGTCAACATACGTCTTCAAGGCCGGCAAGCCGCAGCAGACCGCCTTCCTGCAGCCAGCGGAGGCGTCCAGGGAACAGCTTCTCGAAGAGCTTACGCGCGACATGCTGGTTGCGGCGGACAACCTTGAATTCGAGCGCGCCGCCTATCTGCGAGACCAAATTAGGCAGTTGAAGAAGCAAGGCAAACTTTGATATAATACACGGCCGATGTACCAAGGGGTTGTAGCTCAACTGGACAGAGCGACGGTTTCCTAAACCGTAGGTTCCGGGTTCGATTCCCGGCAGCCCCACCAGAAGGCAAGCGGCGACGGAAAATCCGTCGCCGCGTTGCTTATGTATTCGATCACCTGCCGGAAACGACTGTCATACCTGCAGGCACAGACCGATCTCCTTCAGCTCCTCTGCGTCCAGCGCATAGACCGGATCGATCTCCACAGGAACGCCATCATTCACCGACACTCCAGCCTCGACGAGCCACTTCCTCCATTTGGCCTGCATGTCTGCGCGGCATGTCGCTGGAGAGTCGCCGCCCTCGGCGTTTTTGACGGGAGAGAACTCGTCCTTCTGGTCGAAAGCCAGGAACGCAGCCTTCTTTGCATTGGGCAGGATGTCGAAGATGAACTTCTCGAACTTGTAGCCGTTCGGCTCGGTTGGCTTGACTACCTTGCCGTCCTTGCCGACCGTGGGTATCTTCTTGAACGCGAGGTGGAGCGGCATCGCCTTCGAGGCTTCGCGGTCGAGGAACTCGCGGTCGAACACGTGTATCGCCGGCGAACCGTAGAGGAAGTAGAGTTTGCCGTCCTTGTCCTTGCGGGTGCACTGCTCTTCGGTCATCTCGGTGTATTCGACCATCCTGTACGTCTTGCCGAACTGCATCGGCATGCCGACCTTCTCGAACGCATCGCGCTTGGCGCAAAGCTTGAGGGAATACTCGGATTTCTGCTGGACATGATATCCGATGAACGCCGGGTCTGCGATCTCGACGAGCGGATTGTCGACCTGGAAGAAGAACACCGACTTGATGCCGCGCTTCTTCATGTCGGCAAGGGCGCCAGACTTCTTCAACGCGGCGAGAAGGCCGCCATGTCCGTCAGGGCTCATGAAGACATGTCCTGGCTCGTCAAGGATTATCTTTCCCTCCTTGGTCATGCCGGGCCACATCCCCTGCGTGAAGAAGAACACGTCCTTGGGGTCGAGTCCGAAATAGTCGTTCTCCTTGAAGCACTGCACCGTCGCCTCGTTGTTCGCCTCGCTGGTCATCACATAGAAAGGAATCGTCGCTCCATAGCGGATCGACCTCGCGAGAATCTTGCGTGCATGGAAGTAGAAGAGCGGCTCGTCCGTTATGGGACCTATCTCGAAGCATCCCTTCGGCCCGTCGTAGCCAAGGCGCGAGCCCTGCCCGCCGGCGACGAGCAGCGCGGCGACGCGTCCTGCGCAAAGCTCGGCCTCACCTGCCGCAACAGCCTTCTTGAGAGCGGCACCCTTCAGCACAGCAACCTTTGGCGCCTTACCTTTGGAGCTGTCGGGAACGTCAGCGCCCTTCGCGAGCGCCTCCTGGCAGTACTTGACGTTCTTCGGCTCGATCGTCGCTATCTGCGCAAGAAGCGCAGCGCGCTCCTTCTTGCCGAGCTTTTTCCAATAAGCGAGCACATGTTCCTGCCCGCAACCCTTGAGCATCTTTTCCGCCTCGGAATAGTTCATGTTTTTCCCTTTCGTGTAGGTTACGGATATTATACACAAACCAATTTCCTGAAGTCAACAATCTTCGATGCTTCAGTCGAGCGCGCGAGCGCGCTCATCCATCATGCGATCGAATTCGTCTTCGTCGGCGAACTCGTCCAGCTCCTCCGGCTTGTCCGGCGGTATCATAAGATACCTCAGGGCTGCGGTCGCGATCCGCCGGAACACAGGTGCAGCAGAGTTGCCGCCCTGGTGGAACTTGCGCCGCTCGTCAAAATCTAGAGTGACGAGTATCACCAGCCGGGGGTTTGTGGCCGGCACTATTCCGCAGAACGTTGCCCTATATAGGCCGGGGGCGTACGTGCGGCCGATAGACTTCTGCGCAGTGCCGGTCTTGCCGGCGACGGAATAGCCTCGTATCGCCGCCCTTCTCGCGGTTCCGTTGCGCGTTGCGACGCCGAGCATGGCCGCCCTGAGCTTGCGGGCGGCCGACACTGATATTGGCCGGCCTATCGGCTCGTCGCTGTGGCGGTACAGCTCCATGCCGTTGGCACCTACTATGCGGTCCACGATGTGCGGCCGCATCCGCAAACCGTCGTTGGCTATGGCCTGGTAGGCGGACGCAAGCTGTATGGCGGTGACGGCCACGCCTTGTCCGATTGGCGCACGCGACCACGTGGCCTTGTCCCACTTCTTCCAGTCGCGCAGGATGCCCACCTCTTCGCCAGGAAGCTCGATTCCTGTGCGCTCGCCGAAGCCGAACGCCTTCATGTACTTCCACAGGCGCTGAGGCCCCATGTCATAGCCAAGCTTTCCCATGACGATGTTCGACGAATGCACGATCGCGTCCTTGATTGACATCATCGGCTCCCACACGTGCGAACCGTCGCCGGGAAGCTTGTAGTAGCGATCGTCGTAGCGCTGCGTCGAATACATGCGGCCAGGCTCGGCGAAGCCGGAGTCGAAGGCAGCAGCCGCAGTTATCACCTTCATTACAGAACCGGGCTCATAGGTAAAGTTGGTTACGCGGTTCAGCTTGGCGGAATCCTTCGCCGAGCCGAAGCATAGGGGATCGAAATCTGGCAGCGACGCCATGGCAAGTACTGCGGCCGTCTTCGCGTCAAGCACGACGCACCAGCCAGATCCCGGTTGAAACTCCGACATGCCTGCGGCGAGCGCTGTCTCGGCCTCGTACTGCAGCGTGTGGTCGATCGTCAAATATATGTCGGCGCCTGGCACGGGATCGACGGATACGATGCGCTTGTCGTAGAGCTCGCGGCCACGGGCGTCCTTCATGCCCCGGATCTCCCCAGGCACGCCTGTCAGATAGTTGTCGTACTTGAGCTCGATTCCGGCAGATCCGTGATGCTCAGCATTCACAGAGCCGAGTACGTGCGACAGCCGGCGGCGCTGAAGGTACTCGCGGATCTGACGGTCTTCAATGGACACGCCTGCAACCAGATGAGAATCAGCCAGTATGCGGTGCGCCTCGGGGTCGGACGAAATCGCGAGGGGCTGATAGCGACGTCGCACATCCTCGCTCATGGCAAGCACTTTCCTAAAATCAAGACCAAGGGCATTCGCGATGGTCTTGACGATGGCCGCACGAGGACGTGGAGGTTCGCCGCGCCTTCTGACTACGCGATTTGTGAGGGCGACAGGGTCGAGGTGGTAATCCCAGACGGGAACCGACTTCACAAGCGGAGTCCCAGTCGCATCATAGATCGAACCTCGCCGGCCGGGGAGCTCTCTGCGGAACGTGTAGTCGTTGGAGTCTACCGACGGATCGACATGGGCTCTGACGAGCTTCTGCGAGGAATATGCAGCGAACAGGGCCAGCGCCGCAACAGGTAGCCAGAAACGCCAGCCCTCACCGCGCATTCCCACCCCCAGATCAGCGATTCCTTGCCACGCCGGATGTCTTCAAAGATGAGCCCTTCCGTGCGCGGGCGACGGCAAGCTGCCCCGGCTTGGGACGTCCGGCAGAGTCCATTCGGACTATCTGCTCTGCGCGGGCGTACTTCATCGACAGTCCAAAGCGCAGCAAGGCACGATCGATATTGTCTGTCGTCTTCATCGCGTCCCACCTGGCGGACTCCCTAGCACGCTCGTCCTCAAGCTTCGCAAGGGTCTTCTCCTTCTCGCCGATGGACTTCATCATCTGATTACAGCTGGACGATGCCAACAGGTTTAGTATGACCATTACAAAGAACATGACCATGACGGCTCCGATATGCATCGAGCGAGAAGCCATCACCGACATCTTCTTCGAACGCCTACGGTTTCTCTTCATGTCATCACTCCTTTTCAATTGCGCGGAGCTTTGCGCTGCGCGACCTGGGGTTTGTAGAAATCTCATCTTCCGAGGCGGTCACCGCCCTGCGCATCACAAGATGCACCTTGGGCCGCTCTCCGCGCCATTCGCTGCCGCCCTGCTGCAACGACTCCTCGCGTCCGGCATGCGACGCGAAAAAGCGCTTCACCTCGCGGTCCGTCAGCGACTCGAACGTTATTACGGCGAAACGCCCGCCGCTGCGCAGGACGTCCAGCCCATCTGCGAGCGCATGGCGCAGCTCGCCCATCTCGTCGTTCACCTCCATGCGCAACGCCTGGAATATGCGCGTCGCGGGATGGTGCGCACCATGCCTGCCAATGACGCGCTCGACGAAATCGGCCAGCTGCAAGGTTGTCTCGAACCGCACACCGTCTTTGCACGCATTCACGATCGCACGGGCGATGCGGCGCGCATTAGGCACCTCGCCCCACCCTCTGAAGATTTCCTCAAGGCGTTCGGCGTTTGCACTGTTCACAATGTCGGCGGCACTTTCTCCACACGAGCGATCCATCCTCATGTCCAGCGGGCCCTCTCGCATGAAGCTGAAACCGCGATCTGCCTCGTCCAGCTGCGGACTGGACACGCCAAGATCGAGAAGTATCCCGTCGACCTCGCTCCACCCGTGCTCGCGGATTATGCGCCCCATGTCTCCATGCCTGCCCTTTGCAACGGAAAGCCCGGCAATATTCATCGCAGAAACCTCGGCTATCGCCTGATCGTCGCGGTCGATACCGAGAACCTCTCCGCCTCGCGCAATGATTTCGGAAGCATGGCCCGCCCGACCGAGAGTGCCGTCCACGTACTTCCCTCCCGGCCTGACCTGCAGGGCGTCGACCGTTTCCTTGAGAAGCACCGGAACGTGTCTTTCCATTCCCGTTCCTCTCCTAAAAGCCGGCCGCCTCAAGGGCGTCGCCGAACTCAGCCTGGTCTACCTTGTCCTGAGGCGGCAAAGCCTCGGGCGCCCACAGTTCAATCTTGCGGACGGCACCCACCATCGCAACAGTCGTCGTCAAGTTCGCAAACTGAAGGAGCTTGTCGCTGATGCGGATGCGTCCCTGAACGTCAAGGGCCAGCTGCTCGGAGTTCGCACCGATTATGCGAAGTGCGTCAGAAAGCCTCGGATCAAATAAGGCCCTCTCGCGCAGCTTCTCAAGGCGCGCCTCCATCTCATCCTGAGGGATGATGGTAAGGCAGCGCTTCGCCTTGTCAGGCATCACGAAGACATACTGCGGATTCCCTAGAATCTGCCTCCATCCTGCAGGGATGGTGAAGCGCTTCTTGGGATCCAGCGCGTGATCGTAGCGTCCCAGAAGGAACCCTATTCCCGCGCACGTCGACTCCGCGACACTCTGCTTGCCCACCTTTGACATTTTGTGACATCATTATACACTTTCTCCCACCTGAGTGCAAGGGGGTTTCTGAAAAAACATAAAAAAAATTCCCCGGCCTTTTGTGAGGCCGGGGAGCTTGCAATCACCGGGATATCCGGGATATATCCATCTTCAATGGATCCAGCGATTCTATGCCGAGGGGCGTCCTGATCTCCCATTTGCCTCGGGTGAAATCAGGAATCTCCTGCGGGGCGGAACCTGCGCGGACGCTGCGCTCGGTAAGTTCCCCCAGGCAACACCATGTCGCGAGATCGTATACATCGAAGTCGAGGGGTAGTCCGTTCTGCAGACAGTAGGCCCAGCGCAGATCCATTATCAGATCCATGCCGTCGTGTCCGCCGACCTCGACGGCGAGCTTCCCGGCATACTTCCACTGCGGATGCATGAAATCCTGGCGTATCTTCTCTGCGCGATCCGCGTCGAAATACTTGTGGGCCCCGGCGCCGACATCATCCTCCCACGCAACACGGTAAGGGTAGTCCGCAAGAATTCCCCGAGTGCCGACATACGTGTTGATGCGACTGTAGGGGCGCGGACTGGCGACGCCGTGCTGCAGCATTATCGTACGCCCCTTCTCCGTCTGCACAAGCGTCGTGTTCAGATCGCCCATCGCAACACCTAGAGTCCTTCTGCCGTCACCCTCTGGAAGTCTTGCTTTGGCATATTCCGAAAAACCCTTCGCCGCCGTCTCCATAGAAACCACTCGCACCATGCGATCTCCGCGATTAACTCCCATGGCCTGGCATATCGGCCCAAGGCCGTGCGTGCAGTACTGGTTGCCCTTGTGCTCAGCGTTCCACTTGAGCCTCCAGTAGTCGTGGTAATGCCACTCGGCATCGTCTTCAGGCGAGTTGTAGCAGTATTTGCGCAGGTCGTGCAGATACGCGCCCTCGCCGTGTATCACGTCGCCCAGCTTGCCTTCGCGCGCAAGGTTCAGCGCAAGCATCTCGATCTCGCCATAGCAGCAGTTCTCCAGCTGCATGCAATAGCGTCCCGTCCTCTCTGCGGTCTCGACCAGCCGCCAACAATCGTCAACCGTAAAGGCGGCAGGAACCTCAACGAGAGCATGCTTGCCGCACTCCATTGCACAAAGCGCGATCGGGACATGAAGATGCCACGGCGAACATATGTAGACCACATCGATCCCGTCCCAACCGCACATGTCGCGCCACGCATCAGGTCCGACGAATTCGCGTGCCCTGGGCAGTCCCCTCTTCTCAAGTGCCGCCTGGTACTTGTCGACGAAACGCTGGCGCACTTCGCAAAACGCCGCGACCTCGACACCGGGTATTATCGGCAGGCGATCCATCGCCATGCCGCCGCGAACCCCGAGACCGACCAGACCTACTCTTATGTTCATGGGCAATCCTCTACTTTACGAGTCCGGCATACCAGATCACAATTTCCGGTCCGAAGAACATCCATTCGATACAGCCCAAGCATATGTAGGGACCGTAAGGGATGGCAACGAACCTGCCTATCCTTGCCTTGGCCGCGATGATCATACCAATCCCGACAAGCGAACCCAAGACCGACGACCACACGAGCGACACCAGAACGGCCAACGGACCGAAGAGCGCGCCAACCGCCCCCATGAGGAACACATCTCCCATACCCATGGCTTCACGCTTGAACGCCTTTGTGCCGAAGTAGCGAACAAGCCACAAAAGGGAAAATCCGAGCGCAAGGCCTGCCAGCGAATTCAGAACGGGGACCTCAAACGGCTGGAATGCGGGATACAACGGCATCGCCGGGACGGGCATGTGTATCGAAACAAGCCAGGAGACGAGCGACAGCGCAACGCCGTAGACCATTCCGCCGACAGTCACGAAGTCGGGCAGAAGCTGATGATCGAAGTCTATGAACGAACCGGCGATCATCAGCGAAAGCCACACCCACATGAAAGGAGCGTACGCGCCGAACCTCCAGAATGCGGCGAGAAACAGCAATCCGCCGATAGCCTCAACGAAGATGTACCTCGGCGATATCGACGCCTTGCAGCTTGCGCATCTGCCGCGCAATGTAAGCCAGCTGAATATCGGTATGTTCTGCCACCAGCGTATCGCCGCACCGCACTTCGGGCAATGTGACGGCGGATGGGCGATGGACTCGCCGCGAGGCACGCGCCAGATCACGACATTCAGGAAGGACGCTATGCATGCGCCCATCGCAAACGAGAAGATGGAGATGATTAGTCCGATGGCTTCTCCGCAGTACATTGTCAGTCGATCCCGTTCTTTACCTTTATCTTCTGTCCTACCTGAAGGCGCGAAAGCGTCTTCACGTCCGTACCATTCAGTTCGGCAAGCTCCGCCAGGGTGCTGCCATCAAGCTTTGCTATCTTAGACAAGTTGTCGCCGGCCTTGACGACGTACGTCTTTGGTACGGGCTCGACTGTAGCTTCGTCAGGCTTTGACGCTGGAGTCTGAGCCGGAGTAGAGGCCGGGATCGAAGGCTTTGCCGGCTCAGGGGCGGGCGGCGCGATCGGCGACGGCGAGGGATCGCCATCCCCCATCCCCACCATAAGAAACACGACAAGGACATGCAGAGCAAGGCTGAGCCCCACCGCAAATATCCACCTCAACTGCTTGTTGTCTTCCGTGCCCATCGAAGGTTTCCTCATTGCCGTCAGAACATGACGGATTTGGACATGTCCGCGATAAGCCCCACAGGCTCGCCTGCCCGCCGGCTCGCGAAGCCGGGAACGCGCACTATCGCAGGATGGCCAGAGCCGTCCAGCAAAACATGCACAAGGGTCTCTGAACCGAGAGGCTCCACAAAATCGACTTTGGCCGCAATCAGCCGCGCGCCGTCGTGCGGCAGGACATCGGAGGGTTCCGTGATGCTCATGTGCTCCGGACGCAAACCGACCACATGCCCATCATCAAGCGTTCCTGCGGGGAACAGGTTCATTGGCGGCGTGCCTATGAAGCTCGCCACGAACTGGTTCGCAGGGCGTCCGTACACCTCAAGCGGCGGGGCGACCTGCTGTATGCGGCCCGCCGACATGACAACGATGCGTCCGCCCATGGTCATGGCCTCCGTCTGGTCGTGGGTCACGTATATCATCGTCGCGCCCAGACGGTTGTGAAGGCGTATTATCTCGGCCCGCATCTCCACGCGCATCTTGGCGTCGAGGTTCGACAGAGGCTCGTCGAAGAGGAACACCGCAGGCTCGCGGACTATCGCCCGCCCTAGGGCGACGCGCTGGCGCTGTCCGCCCGAAAGAGCCTTGGGCAGACGCTTCATGTACTGCGAAAGGCCGAGTGTCTCAGCCGCCGACGCGACGCGACGCGCAATCTCCGCCTTCGGCAGATGGCGCAGCTTCAGTCCGAATGACAGGTTCTCCTCTACGGTCATGTGCGGGTACAGCGCATAGTTCTGGAAGACCATCGCTATGTCGCGATCTTTCGGAGGAAGATCGGTCACATCCCGGCCGCCTATGTATATGCGGCCCGAAGTAGGAGTCTCGAGGCCTGCGACCATGCGAAGCGACGTGGACTTTCCGCATCCGGACGGGCCGACCAGCACAAGAAACTCGCCATCCATGACATCAAGCGAAAAGTCGGACACGGCCGGCGCATCTCCGCGCGAATACACCTTCGCGACATTCTCGAAACGGACGTCAGCCATTTGCCGGATTCCCCTTGTTCTTGGCGTAGATCATGACGGACTGGCGGATGATTTCGCCGAGCATACGCGCATCATACGGATTTGCCGACTTCGCCGACCTGAGCCCCTTGTGAGCCCAGTATATCGCCGAGTACTGCGCATCGCCCCTGTCCGTAACCCCATAGAGGGACTCCATCTCGTTCATTACCATCGGATCCATGCCCAGCTCGTCCCATGCTCCGCGGGACTCGACATCCGCAACGGTCTCCCTCCAGCGTTTGCGATAGAGCGGCGCGGCAGAGTCTATATCAGCTCCGATCTTCAGTTCGAAAAGCCAAGCGAGTTCACGGTAGAGTTCGGACGACTCCGGATTCAGCCGCAAGCCATCGTCCCGCAGAAGCACAAGCGCCGCAGTCACCCAGCGCCATCTGTCTTCGTCGGTCGACATCATGACCGACACGTTGTACGCAAGGTTCCAGGCGGCGTAGCTCCATATCTCGGGCGTGTGCGGCTCCGACAGCGCCAAGGCATGGGCAAGCTGGGCAAGCTCGACATACCGGCCCTCAGCCTGAAGCCTGTCGGCACGGAACCATATTATCTCGGAGAAGACGGATCGCAACCCGCCGAACGCCGCCAGCACGCCCTCAGCCATTGCGGGCGACTTTACCGGGCGTTCCGGAACCAGCGCGACCTGTCCGGCGACCGCCGCTGCAATCAGCACGACTATGGCGACGATCCGTTTCATGTCACTGCACAATCCGGTTGGATATCGCACGCCGCAAAGTCAACGGGTCAGAATAGGCAATGCCGGAATCAACAGGCAGCCCGAACGCAAGACGGGTCACCTTCACACCGCTGCCTCCAAGAAGTTCCGCGATGTATCCTGCTGTAGCGTCCCCTTCCATGTCGGTCGACAATGCCAGCAGAACCTCGCCGACGCCTTCCGAGCGCACACGATCGCCAAGCTCGCGCAGGCGAAGCTTCTCCGGTCCCATCCTGCGCGAAGGCGAAAGCTTGCCGCCGAGCGAATGGTAGCGTCCGCGAAAGACTCCGGCAGCTTCGATCGAGACGATGTCGGCAGGCTCTTCGACCACGCACAGCAGGGAACTGTCGCGCGTCGCATCCGTGCAGAAGCCGCAGGGATCGCAATCCTTCGTCGTGAAGGCTCCGCACCGGGAGCAACACCTGATGTTCGCACCGGCATCACGCAGCGCGGCGACAAGCGGCTCCATCAGACGGACCGGCTCGCGGACAAGCGCAAGCGCAGCGCGGGACGCCGAACGGCGCCCAAGTCCAGGCAGACGGGAAAGCGCCTTTTCAAGCTCGTCTATCGGACGCAGCACGCCGACTCCCCTACCTGCGAAAGGCTCACTTGCCGAACAAGCCGCCCAGTCCGCCGCCCTGCTGCATCATCTTCATCATTTCCTGCTGGGTGGCATCGCGCACCTTCTTGAGCGCTCCGTTGACGACATTGAGAAGCATTGTCTCGAACCTGGCGGGCTTGCCGGCCTTGACCTCTTCATAGGCCTCAGGAACGGCGACGATCTTCTCAATCGTCATGTCACCCTTGGCGACTACAGTTATGCCTCCGTTGGAGTACTCTGCGGATATCTTCTTTATCGCAGCCTCTATCTTCTTCTGCTCGGAGCGCATCTTCATCGCTTCCTTCATCTGGTCCATTATGCCCATTGTCTTGTCTCCTTCTCTTAAGTTGCGTCAGGCCAGCTTGCGTCCGCTCAGCTCCTCGTACGCCTTGACATATATCTCGCGCGTGCGGGCTATCACATCGTCAGGCAGCACAGGCCCCGGCGGCTGGTGGTTGAAGTTTATCGAATCGAGCCAATCGCGCACGTACTGCTTGTCGAGCGACGGAGGGTTCTTTCCGACGGCGTAGCTCGCCTCGGGCCAGAAGCGCGAAGAGTCCGGCGTGAGGACCTCGTCCGCAAGAATGAGCGACCCATCGTCATCCATGCCGAACTCGAACTTCGTGTCCGCGATGATTATGCCGTGCTGGATGGCGTAGTCCGCCGCCCTCTGATATAGCGATATCGTCGCCTCCTTGAGCTTCGCGGCAGTCGCCTCGCCTACGAGTTTCGCAGTCTCTTCATAGTTGATGGCCTCGTCGTGGTCGCCGATAGCCGCCTTTGTCGTGGGCGTGAAGAGCACCTCGTCGAGCCTGGACGCGTTCTGGTAGCCATCGCGCAGCTTCTCGCCGTTGACGGTCTGCGACTTCTGGTATTCCTTCCATCCGCTGCCTGTGAGATAGCCGCGGGCGATGCACTCGACCTCCACCATCTTGACCTTCTTGACGAGCATGGAGCGTCCCGCGAGGTCTGCCGCGTAGGGCTTCAGCACCTCCGGATACTCGTTGACGTCAGCCGTTATGAGATGGTTCTTCATTCCGAGGAACTCCATCCAGAAGAGCGAGAGCTGGTTCAGCACCTTGCCCTTGTCCGGCACGCCGCAAGGCAGTATCACGTCGAAAGCGCTTATTCTGTCGGTGACGACCATGAGCAGCTTGTCGCCCAGATCGAAGACGTCGCGCACCTTACCGCTCTTCTGCGGCAGGCCTGGAATCGAGCACTCCAGCAGCGCATGGTTCTTGTCGTATTTCATGGTTCTTCTCTCCTTACATGTTTCCTATCACGGCCTTGATGCGGCGGACGCCGGCCGAGGACGACTGCTCCTTCTGTATCTTGAAGCTGCCGAGCTCCTTTGTGTTCGCCACGTGCGGACCGCAGCAGATCTCCTTCGAGACATCGCCGATCGTGTAGAGCGAAACCTGATCGCCGTACTTCGCGCCGAAGAGCGCCATCGCACCCTCCTTCTTGGCCTCCTCGACCGTGGTCATCTTCTTCGTGACCTCTATGCCCTGGTCGATCCACTCGTTGACGAGCTTCTCCACCTCGGCCTTCTGTTCGGCGGTCATCGGCTCCGGCCACGTGAAGTCGAAGCGAAGGCGCTCGGCGGTGATGTTCGACCCCTTCTGGTTCGCCGTCGGGCCCAGCACCTTGTGGAGCGCGGCATGCAGAAGATGCGTCGCCGTGTGCATGCGCGTCACGACCTCGCTGTTGTCCTGGAGTCCCGCCTTGAAGCTGCCTGCGCTCGTGGTGCGCGAAAGCTCCTGATGCTTGCGGTTCGCCTCGTCAAAGCCATCCTTGTCTACAGTCAGCCCCGCCTTGTCCGCCATCTCAAGCGTCATCTCGAACGGGAAGCCGAAAGTGTCATAGAGCTTGAACGCCGTCTTTCCGCTGATCTGCGTCTGGCCGTGCGCCTTGAGCTGCTCGGCTACCTTGTTGAACATCGCCTCGCCCTTGTCCAGCGTCTGGTTGAAGCGGTTCTCCTCCGCCTCGAGGTCGATCTTGCAGGTAGCAAGATTGACGGCGAGTTCGGGGTACACATGCTTGTACTTATCGCAGATCGTCTCGGCGAGCTTCACCGTGAAGCCTGGCGCGATGCCCAGGAAGCGGCTGTATCTTACCGCACGGCGGATGAGACGCCTCAAGACGTAGTTCGCTCCGACATTGCCGGGCTTGACTCCGCCCTTCGGATCGCACAGTATGAACGTCGCGGTGCGCATGTGGTCGGCGATGATGCGGCGGGCGCGGAGCGCCAGCTCGGCGTCCTCGGGCGTCACCGTCGAAAGCTCGTCGATTTTCGCCATGATCGGCGCGAATATCTCTGTGTCGTACACCGTCGGCGCTCCGCTCATCATGCAGATCGTGCGCTCGACGCCCATGCCCGTATCGACGTTGTGGCGGCCGAGCGGCTCGAACTTGCCCTCGGCGTTCTTGTTGTACTGCATGAACACGTCGTTCCAGATCTCGATGAACTTGCCGCAGTGGCAGCCGGGACGGCAGTCAGGCCCGCACTTCGGCTTGCCCGTGTCGATGAACATCTCGGTGTCGGGTCCGCAGGGACCGGTCGTGCCCGCCGGACCCCACCAGTTGTCCTCGCGCGGCAGGCGGTAGATGCGCTCGTCCGGTATGCCGAGGCTGCGCCATATCGCGGCGGCCTCCTCGTCGGCTGGAATGTAGCCTGGCTCTCCCTCGACGCCCTCGCCCTTGAACACGGTCACCGAAAGCTGGTCTGGCGAGAATCCGAGGTGCTGCGTCAAAAACTCGAAGCTCCAGCTGATGGCCTCCTTCTTGAAGTAGTCGTTGAGCGACCAGTTGCCGAGCATCTCGAAGAACGTCAGATGGGCGGAGTCGCCTACCTCGTCGATGTCGCCGGTTCTGACGCACTTCTGCACGTCCGTAAGCCGCGTCCCGGCTGGATGCTCCATCGCGCCCATCAGATACGGCACAAGCGGATGCATTCCGGCCGTGGTAAACAGGACGGTCGGATCGTTTTCGGGTATGACCGACGCGCCGGGGATGATCTTGTGCCCCTTCGACTCGAAAAACTTAAGGTACATGTCGCGGAGTTCGTCCGCAGTCAGGTTCTTCATTCTGGTAATTCCTTTGAAAGAATATTTTACCATATTTCAGCCCAGTGTGGGCACAGCAAATCACCTCAATAGAGGTGTGTACCGTAGACAAGTATCTTGTTCAGGTGGAAGAACTCGTCCTTCGCATCGGCCACGCGCCCGACACGCACATACTTCGTGCGCGGCGCCTCGTCCCGCAGATCTACGCGGAAAGTTGACTTGGCCTCGTTTTCGACGTATACGCGCCGCCATGTCGTACCGTCTTCCGATATGTCCACGTAAAGCGGCACTTGCCGCGTTCCGTTGTGCCCGCCCTCGCGGTTTTCGATGACGATGCCCTTAAGCGCCGTCGGACCGGGAAGCGTGACCTGCGCCCAAGGCGCCTTCTCCCTGCCTGTGTGGAAGCCGTTCCCACCGCAAGGCGAATCGTCTATGGTGTACACATAGCGCGACGGATTGTCCCATTGGCTCGTAGACGACGTCTTGAGCATTCCTTCCGCCCCGAGCAGCTCGCCGCCGAAATCGAGCTTTGGATACTTCCGCCCCTTGACATCATTCGGTTCGAACTTCGCCTGCAGGGCCGCCATTTTGCGGAACGTGTCGAGGTTGTCGCTTCTCGATGCGGCCAGTATGAGCGGCTTGAAGTCGAGTGTCGGCTTGCCGCCGGACTCCTTCATCTTCTTGCTCAGCACCTCTCCAAGGCACTTTACGAACAAGTCTACTCCGGAAGGCGTCTTCATGAAGATGTCCGAACCCCATCCGAGAGTCTGGGAGAAGTAGTTGTCTGTTCCGTACTGCGCATCCAGCATCGCCTTCAGCACATCGCAGCGCAACTCCAGATCGGAGCCAAGAAGCTTGCCCCACCCCTCAAGAGCCGCACCGAAATCGGCCTCCTCCTGTATCCGCGCCCCGCCCTGCCTGAGCAGCGGCGCAAAATCCACAAGGTCGTCCCTGAGGGCCGCAGCTCCCCTTTCCTTCGCCACGCGCTCGAAATACGGAGCAAGCAGATCCCACAGCGGCTGGCGTCCTGTCATCATGCCGCGCGCGCACCCGCGCACCCACACGCGAATCCTGTCGAGAGAGACTCGCGCGCGCCTCAGCCACGCCCCGTATTCGAGCCATGCGCCGTAGTGCGCCGGATGCTCGGCGCATGCGTACCGGTAGAACTTCTCGACCGCATCCCCGTCCCAGCCCTCGTCTTCGGCGAACCGCGCAAGCGTCACCATGCGCTCGGCCCCAAGCCTGCGCTCGCGCGGAACGAAATACGTCTTCTCCAGCGCGACGGAATACTGCCACGGGTGCTTGTTCCAGAAAGTGAAATGCATCTGGGAGTGGCCAGTCACGGAGTAGTCGATAGTCCATGTTCCGTTCGTGAGACGCCGCGCATATGCGCAATGGGCAGGCTGCCCGACGGTGGTGGACGGCAGCCCGTGCGCGTTCGCTGTCGCACTGCCGAACTTGGACAGCTCGCCGCAGACGCCGCCGACTATCTGGGAATACCTTCTCTTCGGCCATTCGCCCGCCGTGGCCCACGGTCTGTAGTACCACGGTCCCTGCACGGAATCGCCGAAGCAGTTCGTGTCGCGGTATGCGACCATCCAGCAAGTACCGCCGTATTCGCGTTCCGGCAGGTTCACGAATTTGTCCAGATGGCGCTGCTGCGCGGCCATGTTGTCGCAGCTCGCGGAACCATGGCCCTGATGGACCGCAAATCTCCACATCCATACGGGCTGTGAATAGGCGCTCTTGTGGAGTCTCCCGGCAAGCGCCGTCGCACGATATGCGTCGAGAACGTCAGCAAGCCAGGCAGCGTCCTTGCCAGGATAGCTCAACGCAAGGGCGGTCATGAACCGCCGGCCCTCGTTGTCTGCAAACTTGCCGTCGGAGTACGGGACCCACCTCTCGTCATCCTGGAACACCAGCTCCTCCAACGCAAGCGCAGCGGCTTCGCCGGAGCCAGCCTCTATGCCGGCCTCTTCCCATCCGTCGCCGCCGTACCTCGAAAATGTTCCGCTCCAGGCAAAGTCCTCCAGCCATTTGCGGTCGTTGAAGAACGCTTTCAGAAATCTGGAAGACCCAGGGCGTTCCGCAAGCTTCGCCCAGCCCTTCTCTCCAATGAGCCTGAGCACAGCATAACGCGCCACGGCAAGCTTCTGCCTGTCGGTGAGGTTCTCGCCTGGTTTTATCAAGGAGATAGCCTGCTTGACGCTGTCTAGCGGAAAAGGCATCTTGGACTCCGACGCCGCAGACAACTGACGCGTCCTCACCTCGGCGCGCGGGAGGCCGTTTGATTCTATCTTCTCGCCGGCCATCATGAGCCGACCCATCGCGAACTGCCCCCAGAACGTGTTGCGACCCATCGCGAACGCCTCCTTGAGCAGCGCCATCTCGCTGTCAGAGAGCGGCTTGTCGGTCCTGCCGGTGAGCGCATATTCCATCACCTTCACGCATTGCCGCTGGTTGGCCGTGAAGTGCTTCGTCGACACGGCCTTCATGGACTCCACCAGCGAGCGGCCCTTGCCGTTTTCGCGACCGCCGGTCACCCTCTCGACAAGATTGAGGGTTCCGTACTCGTCCATCTCGAAGTGCTTCACCCACCCGAACCTGTCGCCCTGGTCGAGCTTCTTCAGCGCCTCCCATTCCTTCTTCCACCCGTAGTTGCCGGTCGTCAACTCCTTGAAGTGGAACGGTCCAATCATCGCGACGAGAATGTTGAACCCCTGTCCGTAGAGGTCCGCCGCAGCCTCGCCGGTCGCCTGCTCCGCCTCGCGGAATAGCGCCTCCGCGCGGTCTTTGCGCGCCGTCACCCTGTCTATGGCCTCGACCAATATCTCAGGCGTTATGTTCTGCGGCAGATTTTCGATCTGCGCAAAAAAGCGGAACCCCGGCCCGGGCGTATAGCATGTGATCGCCGGGAATCGTTTGGTCCGTATGACAATCGGCTTAAGATCGTCATTTGCCGCCTTGACGCGATCCGTGGGGTTGTCCATGTCGTCATAGATCGCCGTGACGAACTTAGATCCGGCTTTCGAGCGCCGAAACGCCTCGCTCTCGAACACCTGGCGCACAGACTCTCCGCTGACGCACCAATCGCTGCCGCACTGCAATACAAGTATTCCCTTGCCTTGCTTCAGCGCCTTGGACTCCACCGGCGTCTCGGCGCGAAGCGTACACGCCGCAAGCGAAATGGAAGAGGCAAGGACGACCTTGGCCACCCCTCGCATCCAGCGTCGACAAACAAGAATTTCATTCTCTTTAGCGATCATTCACCATTACCCCTTATGCGCACATTATACCAAATCCCAGTTGATTGCGCATTGGCGATCAGGGACGCCCCCGGCACTTGGAATCACCCCACCGCCATAGAGGGCTGTTGGCCTTGTTACGTGGGGTATTGAGCTATAAAGTCTTATGGCTTACGACAGTGTGGTCTGACCTTTTACTATTTAAAGTCAGACCTTTTAATCAATAACGTCTGACGATATTGTGTTTATCGTCTGACCTTTTTATATATATCGTCTGACCATAATGATTAAAAGGTCTGACGATATGATATAAATCGTCAGACGATATTGATGACATCCTCTGGATCGAAGGCATCCATTCCCTGCCCAATCGCCAACCATCCCCCAAGCCGAATGGCTTATCTGCCCTAGCCAGAGCAATCCGCGCGCGCCGTTGATTCACCATCCTGTTTTTTGGCTTTGCCATTGTCGCCCAAAACACCATAAATGAAAACGGCCACAAAGGGTTTCAAGCGTTGCTCCTTTCGATTGAAGTTTCGTTGACAGAATTCACAGGATTATGCTTTCTCCACAACGACAACAGTGCCTTGAACACCAAAATGAACACTTGCGTTACAATCACGAACACCACGCAATAGACAAAGATTCCAACAAACCATAGGCCAAGGCCGAGCAGAATATTGCCCATCTGTTCCTTACCTCCAATCAAGCCGCGCACAAAGGAAACATACGGCGTAAGAATATAATTAACAACCTTGACGGTCGCCTTCTCGGCTACCATCGAACCTGCCCAAACGAAACAGGCACAGCAACAAAATAATACAAGAATATATTTAATCAACTTCATATTGCCATTCCTTCCTTTGTGGCCGCTCCTCTCGCGCGAGGGATGAGACGCGGATGCTTCGTGCAAAGGATTTCATGAATCAGTCCTTCCTTTATCATACTGGCAGATTGTATTCAAGTTCAAATGGCTTCTTGTCTTTTGTTGTTTTTACCTTTGCGGTAATTCTCCATTTCACATCGTCGCCGTAGTCGTCTTCAGATGCAATAGCAAAGTCGAAGAATCCTGCAGATGGCACAGACGGCGCGACATGGCATGAAAGATCCTTTCGAAACACCGTTTCCTTGCGCGAGTACTTGCCGGAACCTACAATGCGGTAGCCATCCAGAGCAAACTTGATGGTCTCGATATCGGTTGTTTCCGCAATACTCCATGCAACATGCGCATTGGCGCCTTCAGGCATGTCAAGCACAAGCGAAAGTCTGGGTGCGCGAATCTCCCGCACAAAATGATACGCAAACATTACAAGAAACCAAATGCCAACAGTTGGAAACAGCGCGACGAGCAGCATCACCCCACCAGTTACGCCGTCTTTGAAAGATGCAAGAGCCAGCGGCCAGGAAATCGTGTTCCAAAGAAAGGCGAAAACGCCAATCGATATGACACCTGCGCGAGACCGGTGCAGCACATGGCCGCTGAACTCGGTACGACGTTTGCGCAATGCGATGAACAATGCCACGAGAGCAGCCACAATAATGCCCCAGCCAATGATCGCGAAGACAGACGCCAAACCAATCGCAAAGGATCCAGACGAGGCAGATCGTTTTATTACAACCTTTCGCGGGTTCTCAGGGGAGACGAAGACTTCTATTGTGTCGCCAGGTTTATATGCCTCGACTGTTTTGTCATGGCGCTTGCGATTGCCCGTGTATACGTCAGAACTCTCAAAGCGGTCGCTTTCGTATATCTTTCCGTCAACGGAATATTCATAGCCGATGCGTGGAGCGTATGCCGTGCCTCCCCTATCTCCGGAATGACAAACGACACCCGAGTAAAGGACTTTCGCCGTAGTTGGAATATACTCTTTCTCGGCATCAGCCTTTTTGGGGGCTTCAATAATGCTCCATGTTCCGATTGTCGCAAATGGCAAACCGAAAACCATAAAGAACATCGCCATGCCACATTCTCTCACGCGTTTTGTCAGTAGACGGCGCACAAATCCGAATGAACTTGCAATCAAACAAAGCCCAATCAGACAGAAAACGGAGACTATGCTTCCGAACAGCACATTGCCGATACTGTGTGGAAGTCGTTCAGCGTCAATGAATGGAGGGCATATCCTAAGGTATGTTGCGGCAGCATTTCTTGGATCGACCTTGCATGGATGCACTGTGCCTGGAGCATATTTCTCTAGGAGGGGCAATCTTTCACCAAGGCGCTCAAACCTATACTCCTGAACCTCGTGCCTGCTGTTTTCAGGAAGCGAGTATTCCACCGTAAGAACGAACCAATCAAGCGTTTTCCTTTCGACGGACGACTTCTCGATTTTGCAGGCGACTTCATGCCAGTTTTCATGCCCGTGGTCACCAAGTCCCCAAATGGCAAAGCAAAAAAAGGATATGAATCCAAGAATAATGCATCCCGGAATGAACGTCGACAACCTAAAACTGCCATTGTCGCGTTTCATCGTTTTCTTAGTCATGGAGCGGGCCTTTCGCTGGTTGATTTGTCCGGCCGTTTAGGCGCATTATTGACAGTGTACAACGCACAGGCGATTTCAAGCGCAAATTGCTTTTCGCAAATGAAGGCGTGATTGTTGTCCGGACACGAGACACTTCGCCTGTCTGCGCCGAAGCCTGCAGGAATCGCGCCCGTGGGCCATAACCCTTCGTGGGAAATTTTACGAATAAGGATCGTTTCTCGCCAGTCATCAGCACCGACTTCCCAAGTCTGTATCTGCTCAAATCGCATCGGGACAAGGGCAAGCGAAATCATTTGCAGCCACTCAGGATAGCTAAGCGAGTCGGGGACGCCACTAGCGGCTCCATCCTTGCACCAGACTCGATAATCTGGATCGTCATCTTCTGAAAGGCCGCATTCCAATGCCGCAGTCCTTAGTTCCTCCCATGAATTGTATTCACCAGCCCTTTCGAGATAGTATGCGTAGTTGCCCATGCATCCGCAAACCATCGCCAACCCAAACGCGAGGGATGAGACGAGGATGATTCGTGCAAAGGGTTTCAATTTCATTTTCCTTTCACCATTCTGGCGGTATTATACCAAACTTCGCCGTTTTACGCCATATGTGAGCACAAAGGAGACAGGGAGTATATGTGTGAATTGCAGCTACTTCATCAGCCTGTAGCCTACGCCGCGTTCGTTGCAGAGCAAGACCCCGGCCTTGCCGAGCTTGCGCTTGAGATGGCTTGCGTGGGAATATAGCGTCGACTCCCCGCCGGTGAAACCGTTGGCGCGAAGGACCTCTATTATCTCGTCATACTGGAAAAGCCGCCCGCGGTCTGATGCGACAAGCCAAAGAAGGTCCGCCTCGGTCTTTGTGAGGCGCTCTGCCACCCCTCCGCAGCCGACATTAAGCGAATCGAAGTCGACAACAACTCCGGCGATCTCCAGCCTACGGGCTTCGCTTGCTGCGGAATGGAAGGCGGTGGACCTTTGCAGTGCGCGCCTGACGCGGGCCAGCAGCTCGGCGTGGCTCGCAGTCTTGGAGATGAAGTCGTCGGCCCCCAACCCGAAACCGCGTACTTTGTCGGAATCACCGTCCATTGCGGTCAGGAAGACAACCGGCGTCAGCGGGTCGAGCGCACGTATCTCTCCGCAAACCGCGAAACCGTTGCGCTTGGGCATCATGACATCAAGCAGCACAAGGTCGGGACGCCGCTCGCGAAACGCGGCCAGAGCCTCTTCTCCGTTCCTCGCCGTACGGACCGAATAGCCTTCGGCGCACAAGAGATCCCGCAATCCGTTGCGTATGATGCGCTCGTCGTCTACTACAAGTACTTCCGACATGCAGGCCTCAGACAAACGCCTCTGCACCTAGGTTCTGGAGCGCGGCGATCCTGTCCTGGATCGAAGGATGCGTCGCCCAGATGGATGTTTTTCCATCACCTTCCGCGATTCCCATGGCCTTCAGGGAATCCGGAAGCACACCCGGCGCAAGGTTGCCGAGCCGTCTGAGGGCCGCTATCATAGGCGAGGGTGTGCCGAGAAGCTTCGCGGAACCCGCATCTGCGGCGTATTCGCGCTTGCGGGAGAACGCATAAACCACGAGCGATGCCAGCACGCCGAGAACCATCTGAAGAACGAAAACGACGATGATGTACATTCCGCCAGAGCCACGCCTGCGTTCGCCGTTTCCGCCAGCATTGGCAAGCAGATAGGCTATGGCGCGCGAGAAGAATATGACGAACGCGTTGAGAACGCCCTGCACCAGCGTAAGCGTCACCATGTCGCCGTTCGCTATGTGGCTCATTTCGTGGCCGAGCACGGCGCGAAGCTCCTCCTTGGACATCTGTCCCATTATGTCCGTAGAGACGGCCACAAGCGCACTGTTCCTGAATGCGCCTGTCGCAAATGCATTTGCCGCGCCGGGATATATGGCCACCTCGGGGGTCTTGAGGTTCGCGCGGCGGGCGAGATCCTCGACCGTCTGCACGAGCCAGCGCTCGGCAGAGCCCTCGCTTCCGTCTATCGTCCTTGCGCCGCATGCGAACTTGGCCATCGGCTTCGATATGAGCAGCGATATGAACGCGCCGACCACGCCGTAGACGAATGCATAGACGGCGAGCGTGTAGTATTCAGGGCCAAGAGCCGCCTCAAGCGAGGTTCCCGCAAGGAACACGCAAAGCAGGTTCGACACGATGCCGAGCACAAGAAGCACGGCGATGTTGGTGGCAAGAAAGAGAAGTATGCGTTTCATCTGTATTCGACCTTTGCGTATGATTCGCGCACCACGCCGCGCGGGTAGCGTATTCCGGGCTGGCCAAAGAGCATCGCATAGAACGGTGTCGTGCGACGGATGCCGGACGTGACCTCCAGAAGCTCCGGCACGGCCTGCTGCACCAGCTTCAGGAATCCGCACCAGCATGTCGCCAGTCCGTTGGCCTGTGCGAGCATCTCGAAGTATGCGCAGGCGGCGGCCACGTCCTCCTGTGGCGTGGTCACTGCGGGATTCGTCTCGTCGGACGATATTATGACCATTCCGGTCGCGCCCCTGAAGAACATGTCCTCGCCGCCGTTCCTCATTCGTATCGCCGGCACGGCCAGCCAGCGCGGCAAAAGCTTAGCCCCGTCCCTGTGCCGCTCTATGGCATGTATGAAGCTTGTCCTGAAGCGGTTCATCGACTCCCTGTCCGGGTAGCATGTGAATGTAAGCGAGCGGGCGTTGCACCCCGTCGGCACGTTACCGAGCGCGCGCAGCACCCTGTCGATCACTGCGCGGTCTACGTCAGCATCGGCGAACCGGCGCGTCGATCGGCGCACGGAAAGCCAGTTCTCGACCTCTTCGGCCGCAGGAAGCGGAAGCGATGCCGCCGACGGAGCCTCGTCCGCCGAATGTCCGTCCAGCCTTATCGCACCCACAGGGCAGACGGCAAAGCAATGCTGGCAGCGCATGCACTTTGCGGCGTCGGCAAGTTCAGGCCCGCCGGCCTCGGCGGTCCGCAGCGCCTTGAACGCGCAGTCCCTTACGCACAATCCGCATTTCACGCACTTTGCGGCATCCACTTCGAAAAAAGATGTCTGTTCGTTGCTCATCAAGTATAGTATACCAAAAAGTGACGGCCGATTATGGTATAATATCCGCCATATGAACAAGACACACAGCCATGTATTCACTTCCGAGTCCGTTTCCGAGGGGCATCCCGACAAAGTGGCAGACCAGATTTCCGACGCCATCCTGGACGCCTGCTTGAAGGCGGACCCTGACGCACATGTCGCCTGCGAGACGATGGCAGGACCGGATGTCGTCGTCAACATGGGCGAGATAACCTGCAGAGATTTCGAAAAGATAGATACCGAGGCCATCGCCCGCCGGGTAGTTCGCAAGATCGGCTACGACAATCCCGAAGAGCATTTCAGCTGGAATACGTTCTCGTACGTCTCGCATCTGCACGGACAATCCCCCGACATCAACCGGGGCGTTTCGCGATCCAAAAAGGAGAAGCAGGGCGCGGGTGACCAAGGCATGATGTTCGGCTACGCGACGAACGAGACAAAAAGCCTTATGCCCGCTGCGATAGTCTACTCGCACGCGCTTCTCAAGATGTTCGCGGACCTGCGGCACAGCGGGGAGTTTCCTTGGCTAAGACCCGACGCAAAAAGCCAGCTGTCGGTAGTCTACGAGAACGGCCGCCCCGCAAAGATAGACACAGTTGTGATATCGCACCAGACCACTAAGGAAGGCGCAAGAAAGTCCAACTACGAAACCATAAGGGATCTCGCCTGCGACTTCCTCGCCAAGACGGGCCTGGTCACGCCAAGGACGCGGTTCCTGGTGAACCCGACAGGAAAGTTCGTCATCGGCGGACCTTGCGGCGACTCGGGCCTCACCGGAAGAAAGATAATCGTCGACACCTACGGCGGTATGGCCTCGCACGGCGGCGGAGCGTTCTCCGGCAAGGATCCTTCGAAAGTGGATCGCTCGGCGGCCTACTATGCACGCTACGCGGCGAAGAACATAGTTGCCGCAGGCCTCGCCGACCGCTGCCAGATTCAGGTCGCATACGCGATAGGCGTGGACAGGCCGGTGAGCTTCTGCGTGAAGACCTTCGGCACGTCAAGGGACGGCGTTACGAACGAACGTCTGGAGAAGATGCTCGCCGGAGGCAAGGTGTTCGACTTCAGACCGTACGCCCTTTCGAAGGATCTCGGGCTGCTCTCGCCAAAGGGGTGGAAATATGAAGACACCGCGGCCTACGGACATTTCGGACGCGATGCCTTTCCGTGGGAGAAGCTGGACAAGGTCGAGAAGCTGAAAAGCCTTTTCGCTTGAACCTATACGTACACTTCCCGTTCTGCAGGCGCAAATGCACATACTGCGCACTGCATTCGCGCGCGGGCTCCTCTGCCGAGGCCCGCGCAAAACATGTCGAACAGGTCGCTGCCGAAACGAAGAAGATCGCGGAGACACTCTCGACGGTCTACTTCGGAGGCGGCTCTCCTGCACTCTGCGACCTGAGTCCTCTGCTCGACACGCTCCGTCCCCTTCTCGCAGAAGATTGCGAGTTCACGGTCGAATTGCATCCGCTCGACGTGCGGCAGGACTTGCTCGAGGTGCTCAAGGCCGGCGGCGTCAACAGGATCTCAATGGGCGTGCAATCGCTCGACGACGCGACACTCGCCAGAATGGGGCGCGGATACACCTTCGACGAGGCAGAGCGCGCCTTCGCGCTCGTTAGGCGATATTTCGACAACGCGGGCATAGACCTCATAATAGGATATCCAGGAGATTCCACCAAAACCGATGAAGCCAAGCGCAGACTTTCTCGCCTTGCCGGTTGGGGACTCAAGCACTGCTCCGCATACTCGCTGATACTGGAGGAAAGCTCCATCCTTGCAAAACGAAAAAGCGAACTGGATGCACTTCCCGACGACGACACGGTGCTGGATGAAATAAGGGACATGGCGAAATTCCTGGCGTCCATCGAACTAAAACGCTACGAGATATCGAACTATTCGGTTCCCGGTTTCGAATGCCGGCACAACATGGCAGTATGGCGTGGCGAGGACTACATCGGGCTTGGAGAGGGTGCTCACGGACGGATCGGACTCTCGCGCACGGTGTCCGGCAAGGTCACAGAAACCATGACAGCGGAAGAGGACGCGACGGAAAGGCGCATCTTCCGGCTTCGCACAATCGAAGGCCTTGACGCGGCGGGGCATCCAAGATGGATGAAGACACTCGACCGCTTCTATGACGAGGGATTTGTCTTGAAGCAGGGCTCCATATACAGGCTCACCGAACGCGGCACGGAAGTATGCGACTCCCTGCTGGCGGAACTCGTCTAGCCCGCCATGGCGAACGCCCTTTAGAGCATCGGATCCTCGGTATACTCGGGATGGCTCGGCGGCGGCTCCGACGTAGTGAAGCCGTTGTCTTCGCTGCGCGGAATCTCGCGATCACCGAATCGCGTAAACTCCTTGAAGAAGTTGACCTTGACCTCGCCCGTTTCTCCGTTCCTGTTCTTCGCAACGTCTATTATCGCAAGAGTCTCGTCGGCGGCATCCTTGGAGCTCGCGGTTCTGGATGGACGCCTCAACAGAAACACCACATCGGCATCCTGTTCGATTGCGCCGGAGTCTCTCAGGTCGGACAGCTTCGGCTTCTCCTCCTTGTCGCCGCGCTGTTCGTTGGCGCGGGAGAGCTGCGAAAGGACGATGACGGGTATCTTGAGCTCCTTGGCCATTGCCTTGATCTGCTGTGAAATCATGCTGACCTCTATCTGGCGGCTGCCCTGCCTGGCGGCTTCTCGGCAGGTGCACAGCTGCAGGTAGTCGATGACGACAAGCTCTATGCCGTGCTGCTTCTTTGCGCGGCGGGCACGTGCGCGGAGGTCCATTATGTCCAGTCCAGCCGCATCGTCCACGTATATTGGCGCGTTCTTGAGCTCTCCGACCGCCTGGAACAGGTTGTTGGAAAGCATCTGCTTCTCGCTGCGCGGACAGAGGTTGCGGTTGAGCCGCCACATGTTGACGTGGGCGCGGCCGGCCAGCATTCTCTTCGACAGGGCCTCGACCGGCATCTCAAGCGAGAATATCATCACAGGATGCTGCTTGCCGCCGTCCGACTTTATTGGAATGTTGTTCAGATCGCGGCCAAGCGCGCAGCACTCGGCTATATTCATCGCAAGCGAAGTCTTGCCGACCGAAGGACGGGCCGCAACGACTATCATTTCGGAATTCTTGAGCCCCTGAAGCTTCTCGTCAAGATGCGTGAGCCCTGTTGAAAGGCCCTCGAACGTGCTGCCGTTGGCCTCGAACATCCTGTCGATCCTGCGGAAGCTGTCCTCTATGGCGCTCGTCCACGGAACGGTCGCGGTGCCGCGCAGCCCGATTTCGAGGAACGTCTTCTCCGCCTCGCCAAGCACCGCTTGAGGATCGGGGTACTCCCCTTCGTCGTAGCTCTTCTCGACGATCTTGGTCGCGCGCTCTATCATCATGCGCCTGAGATGCTTGCTCCGCACGATGCCTATGTAGTATTCGGCATGCGCCGTCGTCGGGGTCTGGTCGTACAGCGACTGGATGTACGCCGCGCCGCCAACCGCCTCAAGCTTGCCTGCGACGGAAAGCGTCTCCATGAGCGTCAGATAATCAAGCGGCTTCGACGCGCGGTTCATCTCGATCATCGCACTGTAGATTGCGCGGTTGCGCGGATCGTAGAACGATTCGGGAGAGATCCCGCCCGTAAGGCACAAGTCCATTACGCGGTCGCCGCTGCGACCGGTGGTGTCAAGCAGTATGGAGCCGAGCACTGCGCGTTCAGCCTCTACGTTGCTCGGAGGAGTCTTGAAGTTTTCCATGCGAGGTAGTATAGCACATTCGGCGCGAACCCGAGACGACGAGTTGTATACAGTTGTCAACATATTTGTAGACAACATGTGGACAACCGGGAATCATGCTCCGCGCAGGCTCACAAGGGGCTTGGTCGTTTACCGGGCTTGGCCGTGGCCAGCCGAGAGAAGACCCAACGGCGCTGGGCCTTGTAAGAGAGAATGAAAAGTACGGTTTCGACCAATATCTTCGCAGCAGGTATCGCCCAGCCGCGAAGATCCCCCACCCACGAGACAGCCGACGTCCCGGCGTAGGAAAGCACGGCCACTATTCCCACAAGCACCCAATATCTGACAAAGGACGAAGCCACTTCCGCATGCGAGTGGAACACGAACTTTCGGTTGCACACGTAGTTCAGCGTCGCCGAGGCAAGCCTCGCAACGACCAGCGACAGCAATATCGCCGTCCGCCTGTAGGTCACATGGTCCTCTACGGCAAAAAGCACCCCGGCGAAGACTAAGTTGTCGGCCAGAAAGCCGATAATGCTCGACGCTGAGAACTTTATGAACCTGATTACATGCACCCCATAGTCCTTTCTATTTCTTGGACTTGAAGATGTAGATCTTGTTTTCCGTTCCGGTCGCGAGACGCTTTATGTTGGAGCGGTGCTTCCATATGACAAAGAGCGCGATGACCGTGACGAGAATGCACTGCGGCAGATCCTCGGCTCCCTTGACCCCAAGCCACGGGAACCAAACCGAGACCGCGAGGAATGCCGCCGCGAGGCAGCTGCCGAGCGAGATGTAGTTTGATAGCGCAAAGGCCGCCACGAACACAAGGAAAGCTACGCCCACAAGCGCAGGCACAAGTCCTATAAGCATTCCGAAGGCGGTCGCGACGCCCTTGCCACCTTTGAACTTCATGTAGGGAGTAAGCATGTGCCCCACTACGCACATCACGCCCACGGCGAGCGGCATCCACTCTGCGGGAGCGCAGGACTTCGCGGCGAGCGTCGGAAGAAGCCCTTTCGAGACGTCGAGCGCGAACGCGAGGAAGCCCCACTTCTTTCCGACCGTGCGGAAGACGTTCGTCGCGCCGATGTTCTTCGAGCCTACAGTGCGCACGTCTACGCCGCGCATGCGCCCGATGAGATATCCGAAGGGAATTCCGCCGACAAGATAGGCGGCCACGAGCCAAGCGGCTTCGATGAAGACTGTATTCGTTTCCATGCCAATATTATACCATATCATAGCGTCCGAATGTGATATAATATACGACAATATGGAACGGACAGTCTACTTCGACAACAATGCCACAACGCGCGTCGCACCCGAAGTGCGCGAGGCCATGGAACCTTTCTTCGGCGATCTCTACGGCAATCCGAGTTCGATGCATGCATTCGGCGGACAGGTCGCCAAGCACCTCGCCAATGCTCGCGAAGAGGTCGCGGCGTTCCTCAACTGCTCTCCCGACGAGATCATATTCACATCCTGCGCAACGGAGAGCGATAATGCTGCCATAAGGGGAACTGCCGAGTACTTCGGTCGCGACACAAAGGTCATCACGACAGCGGTGGAACATCCGGCAGTACTGCAGCCGTGCCGCCGTCTCAAAGCCATGGGATACAACGAAGTCGAGCTGCCTGTCGATTCTGTCGGACAGGTCGATCTCGGGCGGCTTCGCGAAGAGCTTGCAGGCACGAAGAATGCGTTGGTGTCCGTTATGTGGGCGAACAACGAGACCGGCACGGTGTTTCCGATCGAACAGGTCGCCGAAATATGCAAGGAGCATGGGGCGACATTCCACACCGACGCAGTGCAGGTCGCGGGAAAGATTCCCGTTGACGTGAGCAAGGTGCCGGTCGACCTGCTGTCGATGTCAGGACACAAGTTCCACGCGCCAAAGGGCGTTGGGCTGATGTATGTCAGAAAAGGCGCCAGACTGAAGCCGTTCATGCTTGGCGGGCATCAGGAATCCGGCCGCCGCGCCGGCACTGAGAACGTACCGTACATAGTCGGTCTGGCGAAGGCGTGCGAGCTGGCGAGGCTGGGCATGGCGGACGAGGCCGTGAAGCTGACGGCGTTGCGCGACAGGCTGGAGGCCGGCATAATCGCGAAGTGCCCCAACGTGCGCGTAAACGGAGACAGGGCGCACAGGTTGCCGAACACACTGAACATAAGCTTCGAATACATAGAGGGCGAAGCTATCGCATACCACCTGTCCGACCTAGGCATATGCATATCGACCGGCTCCGCCTGCGCATCCGGCTCCCTGGACCCGAGCCACGTGATACGGGCGATGGGCGTTCCGTTCATCGCGGTGCACGGCTCGGTCAGGTTCTCGCTGTCGCGCTACAACACAGATGATGACGTGAACTATGTTCTGGAGAAGTTGCCGCCGGTCATAAAGAACCTGCGAGACCTGTCGCCTTTCGGGCCGGACTCCGACCCCACAACATTCAAGTAGTCCGCAGGCTTCAGTGGCCGGCGCGTCCGGTCGTGTTTTCCGGGAACTCGACCTCGACTCCCTTTTCTGCTATCGCCATGCGAATGTTCGTCTGGGCAATCGCCATCGAGTCGTATCTCAATGTAAGGGTCTTCTTGCCCATGTCCCAGACGTAGGAATCCTTCTGTACGCCTTGATACTTGGAAAGCGCCTGCACCACGGCGGACCTGGCGGATTCGTCTAGCCCCGGCATGACGACCGTCATTTCCCGGATGTCCTCCCTGCGGCATCCTGCGAACGCAACGAGCAACGCAATGAAAAAAGCTGTCTTCATGTCCATACGATATGCCTTTCAGAACTTAAGGGACTTGCCGTCCTTGGCAAGGCGGGCGCGCACACGCGAGCGCGTCTTGCCGGAAAGAAGGATGTCGGCCAGAGGATCTTCAATGTAGTCTTGGACGACCCTTCGCAACGGTCTTGCGCCAAGAGCAGAATCATACCCCTTCTCCACAAGGAAGTCCATGGCGTCCTTGCCGAGCGAAAGCGACATGTGCACTCCCTTCAGCCGCGACCGCAGCTTTTCAAGCTCAAGGGCGAGGATCGACTCCATATCGGGCTTCTCCAGCTTTCGGAACACAACCGTCTCATCGAAGCGGTTGAGAAGCTCCGGTCTGAACGTACGCTTGGCCTCGTCCAGAAGCTTTTCGCGCAGCATTTCGTAGCTGGTTTCGGCCGTCTTCGTGGCGAACCCGATGGCGTGCCCCTCACGGGCGAAGTCGAAGCCCAGATTAGCCGTGCATATTATTATGGTGTTCCTGAAGTCGATCACGCGCCCCTGTCCGTCGGTGAGGCGTCCGTCGTCAAGAATCTGCAGCAGCATGTTCATCACATCGCCATTCGCCTTTTCGAACTCGTCGAACAGGACTACGGAATACGGGCGACGGCGGATCTTCTCGGTAAGCTGCCCACCCTCGTCATATCCGACATAGCCGGGCGGTGCGCCTACCAGTCGCGAAGACGAATACTTCTCCTGGAACTCCGACATGTCGAGCGTGACAAGGGCCTTGGGGTCGCCGTACACGTGCTCGGCAAGCATCTTGGCGAGATGGGTCTTTCCGACACCGGTCGGGCCAAGAAAGAGGAAACTGCCGATAGGACGCTTGGGGTCGGCAAGAAACGCCCGGCTGCGCCTCAGCGCACGCGCTATCGCCTTTACCGCCTGCTCCTGTCCTACAACCACCCGCCCAAGCGACTTCTCGATGCCGACGAGCTTTTCCGCTGTCGTGGCGTTCATCTTCTCCACCGGCACTCCGCTCATGGAGCTGACTGTCTCGGCGACGTCGTTCTCCGAAACCTCGATGACGGTCTCGCTGTGGGTCGTCTTCCACTTGGCCAAAGCCTCGGCGAATTCGGCGGAAGCGCTCTTTATCGCGCCACGGTACTGCGCGGCAGCGTCGAAATCGCCGCGGGCGACAGCCGCATCCTTCTTGCCCCGCAGCGTATCTATCCCGGCCTGAAGGTCAGTAAGTTCCTTCGGACGCTCGCTCGCGCCCATCCTGAGTCTGGCGCCGGTCTCGTCCATGGCGTCTATCGCCTTGTCCGGCAGCTGTCTGGCCGGCAGATAGCGGGCAGTCAGTTCGACTGCTGCCCTGAGCGCATCGTCCCCGAACCTCACTGAATGGTGCTCCTCGTACTTCGGGGCTATCCCCTTGAGTATGCGTACGGTGTCTGCAACGGAAGGTTCGTCCACCTGCACGCTCTGGAAGCGCCTCTCAAGCGCAGCGTCCTTTTCTATGGACTTGTGATATTCCTTCAGGGTCGTCGCGCCGACGCACTGAAGCTCGCCGCGCGCAAGGGCCGGCTTGAGGATGTTGGCCGCGTCCATGGAGCCCTCGGCGCCGCCTGCGCCTACCATTGTATGTATCTCATCCAGGAAGAGTATGACGTTGCCGCTGCGTTTCGTCTCGTCTATTATGCGCTTCAGCCTCTCCTCGAACTGGCCGCGGTATTGCGTGCCGGCGACAACCCTTGCCATGTCTAGCGCGACGACGCGCTTCGACTGCATGGCCTCTGGCACGGCTCCTAGATGGATCGCCTGTGCAAGGCCTTCGGCGACGGCCGTCTTTCCGACGCCGGCCTCGCCTATCAGGACGGCATTGTTCTTGGTGCGGCGCGAAAGTATCTGGATTACGCGGCGCAGTTCCTTCTCGCGTCCCACAACCGGATCCAGCTTGCCCTGCCGGGCGAGGTCGGTCAGATCGCGTCCGTATGAGTTCAGTGTCGGGGTCTTCTGCGTCTTGCCGTTCTCGCCGCGCTGCTTCTCGCCGCCTTCTCCGGTATCGCCAGAAGGCTCGCCCTCTGACTCCGGGACATCCTCGGCGCCGGGGTGCCCTTCTCCCTGCATGCCCGCCGCGAGGAACTTCTCAAGCGACAGTCCGACATTGAACATCAGCTGGGCCGCCGCATTCTCGCCTTCACGCAGCATTGCCGCTATCAGGTTGCATGTGCCGATCGCATTGCCAGGCCCGGCGTCCAGCTCGGCCATCTCGACAACCTTCTTTGTTCTCGCGGTCACGGGCAGCTGGCCTCGCTGCTTGACGCCGTCTGCGCCGCCTGCTATCATACCCTTCATCGACTCGGTCAGATCGGCAAGGGAAAAGCCCAGCTTGACCAGACGACGCGATGCCTCGCACTTCGGTATCGCAAGGATCGAAAGGAATATGTGCTCGCTGCCTATGTGGTCATGGCCGAGCTGCGCTGCGCAGCTTCCAGCAGCGTTCAAGGCGTCGCTCGCATTCTTCGAAAACATCGCACTCACAGGAATTTCTCCTCCGCCGCTTCGCTGAGGACGACATCCTCAAAGCGCTTGCTTATATCGTCGGCCATGGCGGCATCGGCCGCATCACGCTCTTCAACGGAGACGTTGTCTCCGCGCGGCGATAGGTTGATGCCGGCGATCAGGCTCTCTATTCCATCCATATCAATTCCGTCAAGGAACCCTTCAAGAGCGGCAAGACGGAGAGGAGAGAGCAGGTCGAACAGTTCGCCGGGCGCAAGTAGCCTGCAGTTCTTCAGCAGCGCCAGAGCGCGGCAGACCGCATCGCTGAACACGCGCGGCATCTCGTCGCGCAACCTGACGCGGGCGTTGCACTCCTGTTCAAGAATGTCGGCGACGACGCGCTTCGCAACTTCGGACGATCCCTCGTACTCCACCGCATACACATGGCCGGCATCAGCTATTCCGTCAGCCTCCTTTGCGGCAAGGTTCATCTTGAGCGCACGCATGGCACGCATGACTGCAGGCATTTCGCCGATCAGGTGCAGCCCCTCCAGATGAAGCGCACCCCCCATCCGGTATCTGGAATCCACGCGGGCGCACGGGAACACCCTCGGCTTCCCGGAGGACTTTCCGGCGGACGTCTTCGACTTGACCGCAGATTCGAGGTTGTCCACTATGCCGCTAACCGCGTTCATCAGCGCCTCTATTAGCGGAGGCGGCCCACCATTGCCGTCTACTCGCGTGACCGATATCGACACACCAGGCAGCTCCGCGCTTCTTCGCGTAAACTGGCTCTTCTTCTGGCGCCGCACCTTTTCCTTCCGGGCGCATTCGGCGCATACGTAAAGCTCGCTGTCGGTCCCGTCCTTCTCCAGGTTTATAGCGGTCTCCGCATCACGGCTGTTGCATATTTCACATTTCATTAAGGCTTCCAGCCTTCCGTTTTTGATATGAGCTGCGCAAGTCTCGCCTCGTAGACCACCGCATACTTCTTGTGCCGCTCGTCGTTCTTCATTCCGTCAAGCTTCTTCTGCATCGTCAACAGCCTCTCGCGCATCTGCCTCGCCTCGGAAGCCGACCTCGGAGCTGCCAATGCGGTCCTTTCGCAGCCGTCTATGAACTTTGCGACGCTGTTCGCGCCCTGATCGCCCCGTATCTTCATCTGTATCGACTTCAGTCGAGGATCGTTGCGATCCTGCGGATACCTGCTGACGTGTTGTGCAAATTCGACCACAGCCCAGGGGAAACGCACATCCTCATGCCGGATTATGGTATTTATGCTGCGGTAGCGGGCACTCTCTTCGTCTTCGTCGCCAAGATCCTCCAAGGCCTTCTTCGCAGCCTTGACCGCGGAAGAATAGTCCTGACCAGAATAGATGGCCTCGCCATTTGGCACGACAACAAGGAAATGCGGCATTGGCGCATCCTTCGGCAACGCCGAATGCGTAAGATCCTTGTAGACGCCTATCTTTCCCGCAGCGGGAACATCCCGCTTGTCGTGCAACGATATCACCACCTGGCAACGCCTGCCGACATACTGCCCGTAGAAGCCGCTCAGACTCTTCAGCATCTTTGCATCTGGCGAAGAAATGCAGGAATACATGATGGTGACACTTCCGTCAAGAACGAAACGATCCAGATCGACGCCTTGGATGTGATGGTTGCCGTCCAGATTAGTCCAGCGCGACTGATCCCGCACGTCCGAAAAACCGCGTCCCGCCGCCCCGTACAAGGAGGCGGCGGACATCATCGCAATCGCGAGTATGGAAAACGCGGATCTTCTCATCTGTCAGCGGACGAGCGGACGGTCGAGCATGCGCTCGTAGAGCTTGATGTACTCCTTGGCGCACGCCTCATGGTTGAAGCGCCTCAGCGACTCGGCCATGATGCGGCCGATCTCACGCTCCTTGACCTCGCTCGGCTGGCGGTAGAACGCCATTGCCTGGTCGAGAGCCCAGAAGAGTCCGCCGGAATCGTAAGTATCGAACACGAAGCCGTTGCCTGTGGACGTATTGACGTCGAGGTTCTCCACCGTATCGTGGAGGCCGCCGGTGTTGTGGGCGACGGCGAGCGAACCGTAGATCGGCGCCTGCATCTGCGGCAGGCCGCACGGCTCGAACAAAGACGGCATGAGCGTGAAGTCGCTGCCCGCAAAGCCGAGCTGCGAGAGACGCCCGTCGAAGTTGTGCACCCCAAGACGGCTCTGGAGACCGTGAAATTCGCGGATGTCCCAGAAAGGCTGCTGGTAGGGTCCGTTTGCGATGATCGCCAGCTGGGCGCCGTCGGCGGCATACTTCTCGAGGAAGCGGTACGTGATATCGGTCAGTAGCTGGGGCCCCTTCTGAATGGGATCGAGGCGGCTCGGCCAGAAGAACAGCGGAGCGTCCGCATTCTCCTCTAGTCCGAGGGCGTGCTGGAGCGCAAGCTTGTTCTTGCGCTTCATCTCGCGATGTGTCTCCGGTCCGTACTTGAACGGAATCTTGTCGTCCGTCGCCGGATTGTCAGTCGGATCCGGCGCATTCAGGATTCCCTCCGCACAGCCCGCGTTGAACTTGTTGCGAATCTCGTTGCGGATGGAATCGGGTATGAACGAGTGCCAGCCGTTGACGATCTCCTGAAGGAACGTCGGAGAGACCGTGTTGATGAAGTGCGCACCGAACACGCCGGACGCCTGAAGGTCGATCTGGTTGTTGTTGCGAGACTCCTCGTAGTTGTAGGGCGGATAGCTGAAGTAGAGGTTCTGCCAGAACTCCGCAGCGTCTATGCCCGCATCCTCTATCTGCGCGAGGTTGAGCTTCTGCGTATGGATGTTGTGGACGGTGAACAGGCTGGGGATGCCCATGCGTCGGGCCGCCGCAGGGACAAGTCCGGTCATCCAGTCGTTGCAGTGCACAAGGTCTGGCTGGATGTACGGGATGCAGTTGTTAATGACTTCACGCTGGAACGCCAGAGCCAGCTTGACGTTGCCGTCGCCGCGGTCGTAGACCGTGTCACGGTAGTAGAAGCAGCGGTCCTCGGCGAGATGGATGCGCTCGTCTGGCAGGTGGCTCTTGTACTTTCTGAGCTCGGACGAAACCAGCTGGGCAGTCTCGACATGGAACATGCGACGGTAGTGCGGCAGAGCGACATGCACGTCTGCGCCAAGCTCGTACAGGGCCGACACCAGCGAAGCCGACACGTCGGCCATGCCTCCTGCCTTGGCGGACATCTTGCCCGCAAGGTTGCCCATGCCTTCCGGAAGATACGTTATCTCCGGCGTGACGATTAGGATTCGTGGATTCCGCGCTTTATCTTTAGCCATCTCGATGCCTCCTTAAGGACTTTCGTTCGACCGTTACGCAATCGTCGCAAGGACCTGACCCTTTGTGACAGCCTGCCCGTGCTCGACGAGGAACGCCACCTTGCCGGCGGCGGTCGCCTTGATCGGGTTGAACAGCTTCATGGCCTCGACGACGCAGATCGCGTCGCCTGCCTTGACCGCCGCACCATCCGCCGCCATCTGCGGCTTTCCGGGCGCATCGCTGCGGTAGAACGTACCGTTGAGCGGCGCAAGGACGGGCGTACCGGGAACTGCCGCTGCCGTCGGCCCGGCACCCTTCGCCACAGCGGGGGCCGCGGCCTGCGCCGCTGGAGCGGACGCGTTCTTGGCCTCCTCGATATCGGCGGGTATCGGCTCACGCTTTGAGGGATCGGCGTTGCGCCACTTGAAGTAGCCAAGCGCGACCTCCGGGAAGAGCGCGTAGGAGAGGATGTCCTCCTCGGCCTTGATGGTGTTCGGCGGAAGCTCGGCGGCGGCAGCGACAAGCCCGGGCTTCAGCAGGTCCGCCGGACGGCACGTGATCGGCTTAAGTCCGCCCATCAGCTTCTTGCGGAGCTTGGGTTCGATCGGCGCGGGCGTGCGACCGTAGTATCCTGCAGCGTAGCGCTTCGTCTCGTCAGTGACCATCGAATAACGCTTGCCGGAAAGCACGTTGAGGACGCTCTGCACGCCGACGATCTGCGAAGTGGGCGTCACGAGCGGCGGATAGCCGAGGTCGGCACGCGTCTTCGGCAGCTCCTCCAACACCTCGTCGAGCCGGTCGAGCGCATCCTGCTGGGCGAGCTGCGAGCGCAGGTTTGAGATCATGCCGCCGGGAATGGCATGCACGAGGACTCCCGCATCCACAGGCTCCACCTTCGCTGAAGAGGACGGCTGGCGCTTGGCCTTGACGCCTTTGAAGTACGCGTTGATCTCGGCGAGCTTCTTCTGGTCGAGACCGGTGTCGAAGCCCTCGGACTCCAGTATCGCGACGACGGACTCGGTCGGCGGCTGGGACGAGAACGAGCTCATGGTGGAGATCGCGCAATCAACGCAGCCCGCACCGGCCTCAACCGCGGCCATGTACATCGCGGCGGCCATTCCGCTCGTCATGTGCGAATGGACCTGTATCGGCAGCTCGGGAATCGCCTTTACGAGCGCTCCGACCAGCTCGCGCGCGGCGCCCGGCGTAAGAATGCCCGCCATGTCCTTGATGCACAGCGAGTCGACGCCCATCGAGACCTGCTCCTTGGCGAGCGCGACGTAGGCGGGAATCGTATGCACCGGCGAAGTCGTGTAGCTGATAGTGCCCTGGGCGTGCCCGCCGTACTTCTTGACGCACTTGATGGCCTGCTCGATGTTGCGCGAATCGTTCAGCGCGTCGAACACGCGGAAGATGTCCATGCCGTTCTCGCACGCCAGCGCGATGAAGCGCTCGACTATGTCGTCTGGATAGTGCTTGTACCCCAAAAGGTTCTGGCCGCGCAGCAGCATCTGCAGGGGCGTCTTCCTGCACACCTTCTTGATCTGGCGCAGACGCTCCCACGGATTCTCGCGAAGGAAGCGCATGCAGACGTCAAACGTCGCGCCACCCCAGCACTCCAGCGAATAGTAGCCGGCGTCGTCGATCTTCTCGGCGATCTCGAGGATGTCGTCCGTACGCATCCGTGTCGCCCAAAGCGACTGGTGCGCATCACGCAATGTCGTGTCGGTTATGCGAACCCTTGTCTTGGCTGTATCTTTCATACGCAGATATTATATCACATTTTCCGTGTTTGTTGTGCAATTGGACAGACCTTACGCAAAGAGCTTCGCCAGCTTCTCCAGCTGGGCGACCTTCTCCCTGTTCTCGGCCAGTTTGCGGCGAGCCTCGGCCACGACGGCCTCCGGCGCGTGGGCTACGAAGTTCTCGTTCGCGAGCTTGGCTTCGCTGGACTTGATGAAGCCCGCGAGCTTCGCCAGCTCACCCGCGATACGCTTCGCCTCGGCTGCCTTGTCGACGAGACCTTCAAGCGAAAGGTACACAGTGCCGAACGCCGTGATCTTCGACGGCATCGCAAGGTCGGAGCCCGCCGGCACGAAATCGACGGTTTCGGCCCTCATCGCCTTCTTGAGCGAATCCAGCTCGCCTTTCGCACGCGGATCGTCAGTCGCGATGGTCGCCTTGACGTAAGTCGCCGGCGGCACCTTGTATTCCGCACGCAGACCACGAAGAGCCGTTATCGCCTCGCGCTTGGCGTTGACGAAATCGTACACCTCCTGCGAAATGCCCCACGCCGCCTTCTCCTCTTCGCTGTAGCCCTTCGGGAAATCGGCGCGCATGATCGTCTCGCCGTCCTTGAGGTAGCCGAGCTGGTGCGCAACCTCCTCGGTGATGAACGGCATGTATGGATGCAGCAGCCTGAGCGCCTTGTAGAACACGTCGCGCAGTATCGCGAACGCCCTGGCCTTGTCGGGCGCGTCCTTGGCATACTCCACGAACCAGTCGCAGATCTGCGTCCAGAAGAAGTCGTACACCGCGAGCGCGCCGTCCTGGATCCTGTACTGCTCAAGAAGCTCGCTGACCTTCTTGCACGCGAGGTCCGTCGCCCAAAGGATGTGCTTCTCGTCGGCGGTGAGGTCCGCGAACGCCGCGTCCTTCGCGCCGTTCATCTCCATGAACCTCGCGGCGTTCCATATCTTCGTGCAGAAGTTGCGGCCGATCTCGAACTTCTCCTTGCTGACCTTCGAATCGCAGTCGAGCGAGGTGATGAGCGCGATGGAGAACCTCAGCGCGTCCGCCGAATACATGTCTATGAGCTCGAGCGGATCGAGCGAGTTGCCCTTCGACTTGGACATCTTGGAGCCGTCCGCGGCGCGCACGATGCCGTGGATAACGATGTTCTCGAACGGCGGCTTGCCCATGAAATGGATGCCCGCCATCATCATCCTGGCCACCCAGAAGAAGATGATGTCCTGCGCGGTCACGAGATCGGTCGTCGGATAGTAGTAGTCGAGATCGGCGGTCTTCTCGGGCCAGCCGAGCGTCGAGAACGGCCAGAGCCACGAGCTGAACCACGTGTCGAGCACGTCGGGGTCCTGCTCGAACTCGTGCGCACCGCACTTCGGGCAGACGCCGGGCGCGGTCTCGCCGACAATAAGCTCGCCGCACTTGGCGCATGTGTACGCCGGGATGCGGTGGCCCCACCAGAGCTGACGCGAAATGCACCAGTCCTGGATGTTCTCCATCCAGTTGAAGTAGATCTTCGACCAGCGGTCGGGGACGAAGCGGACGCTGCCGTTCTTCACGGCCTCTATCGCAGGCTCGGCGAGCGGCTTCATCTTCACGAACCACTGCTTGGAGAGGCGCGACTCCACGACCTCGTGGCAACGGTAGCAGTGGCCGACCTGGTTGTCGTAGTCCTCGATGTGGTCGAGATAGCCGCCCTCCTCAAGATCGGCGACCATCGCCTTGCGGCACTCGAAGCGGTCCATGCCGACGTACTTCGCGCCAGCGAGCTCGTTCATGTGGCCGTCGTCGGTCATGATGTTTATCTCGGCGAGGCCGTGGCGCTTGCCAACGAGGAAGTCGTTAGGGTCGTGCGCGGGCGTGATCTTCACGATGCCGGTGCCGAACTCCTTCTCGACGTAGTCGTCGCTGATGACGGGTATCTCGCGTCCCGTAAGCGGAAGTATCACGTTCTTGCCGATGAGGTGCGCGTAGCGCTCGTCCTTGGGGTTCACCGCGACAGCGGTATCGCCTGGCAATGTTTCGGGACGCGTCGTCGCGACCATGACGTAGTCCTTGTAGGGCTCGCCCTTCACGCCGAGCGCGCTGCCGACGACCGGATAGCGCACATACCAGAGGTGGCCGTGGTTGGCCTCGTGCTCGACCTCGTCGTTGGCGAGCGCCGTGCCGCAGCGCGGGCACCAGTTCACGATGTAGTTGCCCTTGTAGACGAGCCCCTCGTTGTAGAGTTGGGTGAACACCTTGGCGACGGCCTTCGAGCAGCCCTCGTCGAACGTGAAGCGCTCGCGGCTCCAGTCGGTGGAGTTGCCCATCATCCTCTGCTGGCGGACGATTGTGCCGCCATACTGCCGCTTCCAGTCCCAGACGCGCTCAACGAACGCCTCGCGCCCGAGGTCCTGACGGCGCTTGCCCTCCTTGCGCAGCGCCTTCTCGACGACGTTCTGCGTGGCGATGCCGGCGTGGTCCGTGCCGGGCAGCCAAAGCGTGTTGCGTCCCTGCATCCTGCGCCAGCGCACGAGAATGTCCTGAATCGTCTCGTTGAGCGCATGGCCCATGTGCAGAATGCCCGTCACGTTCGGCGGCGGAATAACCACAGAGTATGGCACACCCTCACCCGGCTCATCGTGAAAACAGCCGGTCTTCTCCCACACTTCGTACCATTTGGCCTCTGCAGCCTTAGCGTCGTAATGCTTTTCCATCATTTCTTCGTCTTCCAGTAGTTGCGAATATATTGTGTATATTATATCATATATTCCCGCAGCCGACAGACCGCAAATTATCATGGCACCGGCAGACGAAACGTTTCACTCCGCCTTCATTACTTACCTTTACCTCCACACTGGTATGAACAGGAAATCGACGGCGGTTGCGTCGGATTTTGGATCAGATTCGTAGCGGAAGAGCCGCCAGAGGAAGGATGTCTTCCTGTAGCCATCCGTCTTTGAATCGTAGGTAAATCCGGGGAAAACATCCAGCGAAACATTGCCGTCCTTCTCCACCCAATCCCAGAGCTTCCAAAGTACGTTATGCCGTGATTCCGGTTCCCCCGTAATCGAATTCGTCTCTCGCTTGTGCCTGTATAGCCACACTAGCATCGAAACCTCGCACGTCTCCCGGTCCGCCGTCTTCTCCCGGCTTTCGAAATCGAAATGTGCCCTACGGTTCCATTCGTACTCGAACACCAAACCGTTCCCCCGCTTCACCCATCGGCTGAGCACGTAATCGGCCGCCACATGACTACTCACCGTATCTTCCCAATCGCACAACAGCAGCCAAGTAGTCCAATTCTTGCTCCATATCCAGTCTCCGCGATTCCTCACCTGCTCCTCCGGCACATTCCGCTCCGTGTGCTCCGTGTTCCACGTCATGTTCGTCACCGTCTCCTGCCAGAGCTTGATCTCCTCCGGCAACCTGTCGCAATCCAAGATCGCCGCGCTCTCCTCGAAATCCCGCTGCTTGTAATGGAACCATAGCGGAAAAATCCAGCCTCCGTTCTTCTTGCCGCTCGTCACCCCGAAAAACGGCGTGACCATCCAGCTCGTGGTCTCGCCTCCGTCGTCCACTTCCCTGCCGCCCAAAATCGTCACCAGCGAACCCTTGTCGTTCCAGGACCAGAGCGGCAACGCATAGGAATAAACCGTTTCTCCGTTCTTCCGGTCCCACCCCAACAGGTTCATCAACAACCGCGTCCTCGCCGTCTTCACACCGTCCCGCTCCCACCAATCGTAACCGAAGATAGGAAACGCCCACGCCTCGCCGAGATCCTTTTCCAGTTTGTCGCCGCCAAAGCCCAATAGATAATAGTTCTCGTGCGTGCCATCTTCGGCGCTCTCGCCCCACGACAGCAGCGGGGGCACCGCCCAGCCGTTTTCCCACCTGCCGTAGACGAGCGTCACCAACGTCCCTGCGCTATTCCAATACCAGAGCGGAAAACCCCAATTGCTCTCCCGTTCCGCGTCCTTGGACATCCCCGCCAACCCGAACAGCGCCGAAAGCGATCGCTCCTCGCCTTTGCTTTTGTAAGTGTAGACCGGGAAGAGCGAATTGTAGTTGGCGCCGTTCCAGTATACGGGGAAAACCGTCTGGTAAGGCTGCCCGTCCGCATCGTCGCCCCAGAAAACCGGGAACACCCGGTAGTCCCTACCCTTGAAATCGAACTGGCACAGCGGCCACACCAGATTGAACTCGTCGAACGCCCCCTCCTTGCCGTTCTGCCGATACTGCGAATACACCGGCCTCAGCGCAAAATGCGTATCGGAAAACGACACTACCGGCCACACCACCGACCCTACCGGCTCCCGCCAGTACACTACCGGCCAAACGTTCACCCGCTCTTCCACCGGACCCGCCAACGACACTCCATTCCCGGTGTAAAACGGCGTAGACTCCATCTCCTTCGTGGCGCACCCCGCCAAGCCCAGCAGCCCCAGGGCCATCAGAACTTTAACTTTGCCGGCGATCATGACCTTGCTGTCTCCTTTCGGTCCGGTCTAAACTCAGTTTTCCAGTTTCCAGCGGATCGACACCGAATCGCCGACCGACAGTTCCCGCGCCTGCGCCTCGATGCCGCTCGCGCCGAATTCCGCCTCGTCGCACTCCATTCCCTTGGCCATCACCATGTTGCGGTAGCCGATCGCCGCGCCTCCGGCCTCCCCGTACTCGATCAGCGTTATCTCCCCCAGCTTCACTCCGGCCGCCTTCGCCAGCTCCCCGGCGATCGTCCGCGCGTTCGCCACTGCCGCCGCCCGGGCCTCGCCGCGCAACGCCTCCGGATCGTACAGCTCGAAGCGCTCCTCCAGCGACCCTATCGCCTCGCTCTTAAATAGCGTCGTTTTGATCCGGTCGAGCCGTTCCCGATCCATCGGAGCCGTCACCGTATACTCCTCGGTCATCCGGTAGCCCTCGAAAATCTGCTTGCCGGCCTCGTAGCGGTACGACTTGTTCATGTAGCCGCCCGCCGTCGTAACTTCGCCCAGCTCCACTCCCGCTGCCGCCAGCGCCTCCGCCACCTTGGCCGACTCTCCCGCAAACGCCTTGCGCGCGCTCGCCAAGTCCGGCTCCGTCGCCGACACCGAAAACACGATTTTCATCTTGTCGGGCGCGCGTCGCACGGTCCCCTTGCCGGTCACCGCCAGCTCGCCCGCCAGCCCCGACGCCGCCATCGCCGCCACGCCCAACCATACCGCCAGCTTTTTCATCTTTCCCTCCTCCTTGGATTAACTGATATTATACCATATTCCACCCACCCAAGTCAAGCGGAAAGTGCGAAAAATCCCCAACTCCCATTGTCAATTGGAATTGGTATTGGCAACACTTTCACATTTTCACATTTCCCGCTCCCCCTACGCAGAGCGTCCCCCTTCGCCAAGGCTACTGAGGACAAGACGGAGGACAAGTTGATTCGTGCAAAGGGTTTCATGGGTTGTTCCTTTCGATTTCTTTTTGGTCATCCCCTGCAAAATTGAAATGCCACCGCTCATTGAAACTCATGTTGTCGCCAGAGTCTGCGCATCTATCCATGAGGCGTCCGTCGGCATCGTAGATTATGACTGCAGGGCCAGACGGCAAAAAGCCGATGCAGGACAGGACTACCGCCGTGTAGTTCGTTCCGTTCTGCGTGAAGGCTATCGTCCGCGTTACTTCTTGCGGTTCCGCCGCAATTAGCGCGTCCTTGGTCGGATAGTCGCAAAGCCGGGCGAATTTCCTCATGCCGGGAATTTCAGGCGTGATGAGGAATGCACAAAGAGAGGCAATCACAAAAGGAAGCGCGATCAGCGTCCGGTATGTGACGCGCGCGACCTTGCGCCACCACACCAGGCGCTCCATGTCTTCCGCGGCGGCGGCACACGCGTACCACTTGTTTGACTGCGGGAGTCGCAGCAACACAGCCGCGCCGACAAGCGGGACGATGGCGCACCACGCCCACAATGACGGATTGACGAGCAAGGCGAAACTAGCACAGGCCATAAGCGTTACGAGCCCGCGAATCCATGTCCGTCCACGATGGAGCTCCGCATCGACCGCCAAGATCCAAGCCGACCAAATCCAGTCCTGCCAGTTGCGAGATCTCCCGGACTCTAAAATTCGGCAGACGACAACCGCGCACAACACGTCAATCAGCAATGTCGCCGCCTTTACCGTCCATGGCTTTGGCGGCACTGCACCATTGCCTACTGGCAGCTGGAATTGGATGCTTTCACATTTGCTCATTTCCATTTCCCTTTCATTGGCAATTGGAATTGGTCTTGGCAACACTTCCACATTGGCAACATTACCCTCTCCCCCTATGCAGAGCGGCGGAGGACAAGTTGATTCGTGCAAATGGTTTCATGGGTTGCTCCTTTCGGTGTTATGCGCAGCCCGACGCTTGAGAAGACGCGCCGCGTAGCAGCGAATCTCAATACTTGCGTCGTGCAGGCAATCATTTAGCATTTCATTCGTCAACAATCCGCGCCGCCCCATTTCACGCACACACCTTTCGCGACAACACGTGCAATACAGCAAATCGTAGAGGTGCGACAGCATCCGATTTGAGAGTCTGACGCCGCTGTTGCGCTCCGCGAGACGCGCCAGTACCGAAAGCGCGTCATGGCTCAATCCTCCCAGCTTCCTCGAGGCGGAAATTAGAATGTCGTCATCTTCCTCCCGGTAGTTAAAGGCAAGCACCTCAAAAAGCTCGTAAGAAGCGCCGCGTTCCCTAATCCCGTCCAACGCCATGTCATGGACTCGAGTATTTCTGACATGGGACAGCACGCCCAACGCCGCGCGCGACAGGGCTTCGTCCGCAGATGCCGAATCACGCAACAGGTCGTCCAACGGCAAATAGCCTTCGCACCGCGTCTCTGGCGCAGAGAACATGTCCAGCAGTTGCGCTCTCACGTCGCAATCATTTTCCACCCGATATAGCCTCGCCAGTCCTTCTATGTCTTTCGTGCGCCCATGGACTCGCCATCGGCGCACCATGTAACTAATGCCAAAAGTGCCGCGCTCATTGATTTGGTTGTAAACCTTCCTGTAGC
>Ga0265298_10000451_pt1 | contig 61027 bp, 49 predicted proteins | sample AusTroGonzalo_MG_3_FD_193486 | JGI IMG/M metagenome (GOLD analysis project Ga0265298, IMG submission 193486) | Bovine rumen microbial communities from tropical cattle in Woodstock, Queensland, Australia - Gonzalo_01 | ecosystem: Host-associated > Mammals > Digestive system > Stomach > Rumen ... | reverse complement strand
GGGTCTCCTTCCCCGGGACCGCTGCCTCGGGTGCGCCTAGTGGTCCAAAAATCTGCAGAGTAGGAGCAAAAACGGCCATTTTTGCGCCTGGTGGTCCAAAATTCTGCAGACCAGGCGCACCTGCTCCTACAAAACCTGCTGCCGGAGGGGTAGGAGGAAGTGGCCGAATGCTATGGGGGGGGTGAAGTGCGGGAGACGTCCCATTCCGTGGGACGTCACCCGCAAAAATGGCCGATTTTGCGGGTAACCTGCAAAATTTTGGGACGTCTCCCGCACGTCCTCCTCTAAATGCCCGCTCGCGAATTGCTGTCGGTGGGTGAGGAGAAGCGAATGCTCCGCAAAACGAAAAAAGTCAGGCGACAGCCTGACTTCTCGTTTTGTGGAGCATAGGAGAATCGAACTCCTGACCTTTTGAATGCCATTCAAACGCTCTACCAACTGAGCTAATACCCCGTTTCCCGTTTGGGATTACAAAGGTACTGCTTTTTTTGAAAACTGCAAGCGTTTTTCAAAATAATTGGGCGTATCTTTGTGTCATGAAACACAAGTTGGTGATTTTTGATCTGGACGGCACGCTCGTGGATACGATCGCAGACCTGGGCGCTGCCGTCAATGTGGCGCTGGAAATGAGGGATTTACCTCTGCATACGCTCGAAGAATACAGGAAGATGGTCGGCAACGGCGTCCGCAAGCTCGTGCAGCGGGCGATGCCGGAGCCGCTGCAAAGCGACGAAAAGCTGCTGGATGCGCTGCTCGCCGACTTCATGACCTATTATATAGAACATATCGACGACAAGTCCGCCCCTTATCCGGGCGTCGCGGAACTGCTGGCCGAACTGCACGCCGCCGGCTTCAAGCTCGCCGTCGCCTCCAACAAATTCCAGTCGGGCGCCGAGAAACTCGTCGGCCGACTCTTTCCGCAGATTCCTTTCACCGCCGTGCTCGGCGGCGGGGACGGCCGGCCGCTCAAACCGGACCCGGCCGTGATCCGCCAGATCTGCGCCGCGGCGGGCGAACCGCTGGAGCAGGCGCTGCTGGTGGGCGATTCCGGCACGGACATGGCCACGGCACGCGCCGCCGGCATTCCCGCGGTCGCGGTGACCTGGGGCTTCCGCCCCGAGGACGCCCGCAAGGCCGCGGACCGCGTCGCGGACACCGCCGCAGAGCTGCGCGAAATCCTTATTTCAGGCGATTGCGCATAATTGCGCGAATCCTTATATTTGCGGATATGAAACGTATGATGATTCTCCTGGCTGCAGCCGCCGTCCTTCTGGGCGCCTGCGCCGCCAAAAATAAGCCGAAGCAGGGTAGCTATGTGATCAACACCGAGCAACTCGGCAAGGAAGTGATGGGGTATGCCGGCACCACGCCGCTCGAGATCCACGTCAAGAACGGCAAGATCGAGAAGATCGTGGCCCTGCCGAACAGCGAGACCCCGGGCTTCTTCCAGCTCGTGCTGGACAGCAAAATCTTCTCCTCCCTCACCGACAAGACCATCGAAGAAGCCTCCGAAGTCCAGTTGGACGCCGTCAGCGGGGCCACCTGGTCTTCGAAGGCAGTGATTGAGAATATCCGGCTGGGCCTCAAAGAGGCGGCCAGCCGGAAGAAGTAATTTCCTAGAATTTGAATTCGATACCGCCGAGTACGGAACGACCCGGCATCGGGTAGTCGCGTACCAGCTCGTAACGGCAGTCGAGCAGGTCCTTGCCGGTGACGAAGAGCGTCAGCACGCTGTCTTCGCACAGCTCGATGGACTTGCGCAGCGACAGGTCGAGGCTGTTCCAGTCCGGCATCTCACCGGAGGCGTCGAAACGGCCGCCGCGCCAGTTCCACACGGCGTCGAGCTTCCAGCCCGCGTAAGCGATGTCGCCGGCGAGCACGACCGTGTGGCGCGCCACGTACGGGATCTGCTGGTTGTAGGTGTAGCTGTCCGGCGTCTTGTCGAGCGCGGCCTGACGGGCGTAGCGGGCGGAGAATCCGCCGGCGACGGCCCCGTCGTCGTAGCGCACGGAGGCGACGGCGTCACCGCCCCAGGCCTCCACGCGGCCGATGTTGTAAGGCAGCCACAGGTAGGGATCGGCGGCGGAAGGAGCGGAGATGATCTTGTCCTTCAGCTTGTTGTAGAAACCGTCCACCTTGACGCCGAGCTTCCAGTCGCCCATCGCGCGGCTCCAGTCGATGCCGAGGTCGGTCAGCCAGGCATCCTCCGGCTTCAGTTCCGGATTGCCGTAGCCCGGGTAGTAGAGCTCGTTGAAGGTCGGCGCGCGGAAGGCGCGGCGGCCGAAGGCCGTGATGCTGAAGCCATCGAAGAGCTCATAGCGCAGGTCGACGGAAGGGGAGAGGCTGTTCAGGCCAGCCGCACCCTTGTCGAACGTGCCGCGGTACTCCAGCGCCAGGTCGGCGCTGAAGCGGCCGAGGCGCAGGGCGGTGCCCAGCGCGGCGATCGCCGCCGTGCGGGAAGCGTCATAGCCGGTAGCCTTCAAGGCACCGTGCTCCAGGTCGGCAGCCAGCGAAACAGCCCAGAAGTCGGTTAAGCGGAAGGTGTGGGAACTGTTGAGCTGGAAGTCGCTGAAGTCGTAGTTGCTATCGCCCCAGGCGCTCTTGTAGAAAATGTTGTCAAAGGCGCCCTTGGCGCTCAGGTTCAGGGTGTAGAGCTCGGAGAAAGCCTTGCTCAGCGTACCCTGCATGACGAAGTTTTTGTCGGACTGCCGGTCGTCGGACGGCCAGCTCAGGGAGCCGGGCGTGCCACGGTCGGAAGCGTTGATATACGTTTTGATCTGCCACTGGCCGCCGTCAAGCTTGCCGAACACGTCGTAGCCGGCGCGCAGCTGCTTGAGGTCGTTGCCGGTGCGGCGCTTGTCGCCGCCGTAGGGGAAGTCGCCCTTGGTCAGGATGCCGGAGGCGTAGGCGCTGATCGCCACGCGCTCGGAAGCCTTGACGTCAAAGCGCACGGAAGGCATCCAGGTGCCGAAGGAACCGGCCTGCAGACCGATGCGGCCGCCGAACGGGCTGCGCCCGAAAACCGGCTTCGCCGTCCGGAAGGACAGGCTGTTCTGGGCATAGTCGACGACGACGTTGCCCAGCACTTCGATCGGGAGCATACCGAGGTCGTTCTGACCGCTCTGGAAATTGGAGACGCGGACGCCGTCCAGATAGATATCGGTATGCGGCGTGCCGAGGCCACGAAGGTTGGCGCCTTTCAGGCCCGCGAGTCCGCCGTAGTCGCTCAGACCCAGTCCGGGAACTCTCAGAAGCGCATCAGCGGCCGTCCCGTCGGCACGCAGTGCGACCGTGTCCGTCCTGGACACGACGACGCCCTTGTCGGCCACGATGGTCACGGCCTGCAGGGTGTCCGGCGTTTCTGCCACCAGCAGACCCGCCGCAAAAAGAAGGGAAGTTAAGAACATAATTCAGCGTCATAAAGTCAGCCTGACCCCGGGCTTCCGGTTTGACTCGAACATGGCAGGTCTTCGGGCTCTCCTCTTTCCGGCCGCCTTCTCACCCCGCGGAGGGGCAATGGCATCAGATAGGCCGGAACATAATAATAAGGATTACCGCTGCGGGCACAGCTCCGGTTTCGCACCGGATTCCCTTTTCAAGTTGCACGGCAACTCACCCTGTTCTGGGGGGCAAAGTTATGAAAAATATTTTTATCCGAAAAAATCAACAAAAATATATTGTTTCTCAATAAAAAATTATATCTTTGCAGAAACAAACCCAAATTTAGCCTTATGATTATCGAATGGTGGAACTCCCTTGACCTGGCGAACAAGATCCTGTGGGCGGTGACCCTCTCGGCTTCGCTGGTCTTCGTCATCCAGACCGTGATGACCTTCCTCGGCGCCGCCGGGGACAGTGATTTCGACATCAATACGGATGTGGACGCGGGCGCCGGCACCGACGCCGCGCTGGACGCGGATACCGCCGCCGCAGAGGCGGCCCATGCCGGCTCCGGGATGAACCTGCTGACCTTCCGCAACTTCATCAACTTCCTGATCGGCTTCGGCTGGACGGCCATCCTGCTGCAGAAGACCGTGCCCGCCACGGGCCTGCGGATGCTCATCGCCATCGCCGTGGGCGTGGTGCTGGTCATCCTCGTGATGCTGCTCTTCAAGTGGCTCACGGATATGCAGGAGACCGGCAACATCAATGTCTACAAGTCCGCCGTCGACTGCCAGGGCACGGTCTACCTGACCATCCCCGGCGAGCGCGCCGGCGAAGGCAAGGTGCAGATCACCATCAACAACGCCGTGCGCGAGTACGCCGCCCTGACGGACGGCCCGACGCTCAAGACCGGCACCCGCATCCGCGTGGTGGACGTGGTCAGCGCCACGACCCTGCTCGTCGAAGAAATCAATTCAGTCATAATCTAATCAATCCTATACGCTTATGGAACTTTATCTGATCCTGATCATCGTGGGCGTGCTCTTCGTGACCTTCACGGCCATCCTCGCCCGCTACAAACGCTGCCCTTCCGACAAGGTGCTCGTCATCTACGGTAAGACCGGCCGCGACACCTCCGCCAAGTGTATCCACGGTGGCGCCGCCTTCATCTGGCCTGTTTTCCAGAGCTACCAGTTCCTGGACCTCACGCCGATCTCCATCGAGTGCAACCTGACCAACGCCCTGTCCAAGCAGAACATCCGCGTGGACGTGCCCTGCCGCTTCACCGTCGGTATCTCCACCGAGCCGGAGAGCATGACCAACGCCGCCGAGCGTCTGCTCGGCCTGCACATCGACGACATCCGCAACATCGCCACCGATATCCTCTTCGGTCAGCTCCGTCTGGTCATCGCCACGATGGACATCGAGGAAATCAACGCCGACCGCGACAAGTTCCTCGCCAACGTCTCCACCAACGTGGAGGCCGAGCTCCGCAAGATCGGTCTGAAGCTCATCAACGTCAACGTCACCGATATCCGCGACGAGTCCGGCTACATCGAGGCCCTCGGTAAGGAAGCCGCCGCCAAGGCCATCAACGACGCCAAGAAGAGCGTGGCCGAGCAGAACCGTTACGGTGAGACCGGTAAGGCGATGGCCGACAAGGACACCCGTGTCAACGTGGCCGCCGCCGACGCCGACGCCGTCAAGGGTGAGAACGCCGCCAAGATCGAGATCGCGAACTCCGACGCCCAGCGCCGTGAGAAGCAGGCCGAGGCCGAGCGCCTGGCCGTCGCGGCCGAGAAGGTGCAGGCCGCGAAGGCCCTCGAGGAGGCCTACAAGAGCGAGCGTGACGCCGAAATCGCCCGCGCCGAGCGCGAAAAGGCGACCCAGCAGGCCAACGTGGTCGTGGCCGCCCAGATCGAGAAGGAAAAGGCCATCATCGAGGCCGAGGCCGTCGCCGAGCAGCTGCGCCGCAAGGCGAAGGGTGAGGCCGACGCCATCTACGCCAAGATGGACGCCCAGGCCCGCGGTACCCTGGAGATCCTCTCCAAGCAGGCCGAAGGTTTCGGCCAGCTCGTGTCCGCCGCCGGGGGCGACGCCCAGCAGGCCATCACGATGCTCATCACCGACAAGCTGCCCGAACTCGTCAAGACGCAGGTCGAGGCCGTCAAGGGCATCAACATCGACAAGGTCACTGTCTGGGACAGCGGCAAGGGTGAGAACGGCAAGACCGCCACGGCCAACTTCGTGTCCGGCCTGATGGGCTCCGTCCCCCCGCTCGAAGAATTGTTCAAGATGGCCGGTATGAGCCTGCCGGGCTACCTCAAGGGGAAGCCGGAGGAGGCTCCTGCCGCAGCTGAAACCAAGGCGGAGGACTAGGTTATGATCGTCATCAATGTAGATGTGATGCTTGCCCGGAGAAAAATGTCCTCCGGGGAACTCGCCCAACGCGTGGGGATCACAGCTGCAAACCTCTCGATCCTGAAGACCGGTAAAGCCAAAGCCATCCGTTTCACCACGCTTGAAGCCATCTGCGCCGCGCTGGACTGCCAGCCGGGCGACATCCTCGAATACCGCCCGGACGAGTAGTCCCGGAGTGGAACCCTACTGAAAAACGCCCCAGCGATGGGGCGTTTTTCTTATCCTTTGATGTCGATGTCGAATCCTTCGTCGATCAGCGGCTGCACCAGCGCGCGCATCTGCGCCGCGGTGAACTTTTCCAGGCCGGAGGCCGGGGTGGGGCGGTCGACGGTGTAGACCATGATCTTCCGGGGCCGCAGGTCGCGGACGATGTCCATCCAGCCGTCCAGCACTTCCGGGCTGGACGAGTCGAAGTCCGGGCTGCGCAGGAACATCGTCTGCAGCACGAAGTTGCCGTTGAAGCCGCGCATCGCCTCCAGCGTGCGCTCCAGCTTGTAGCCGGGCGCCGGGTGGTTGATCCGGTCGATGAGCGCGTCCGTGGGCGCGTCGATCTTCAGGATCGGGTTGTCCACGCGCTTGAGCGCGTCGGCGACCGCCGGGACGTGGATGCGCGTGGCGTTGGTCAGCACGGAGACCTTGGCGTCGGGGTAGTAGGCGTCACGCAGCTGCAGCGTGTCGTCGATGATGCGGGGGAATTCCGGGTTGAGGGTCGGCTCGCCGTCGCCGGAGAAGGTGATGGAGTCGATCGGGGTCCCTTCGAGCATACAGGCGGCCAGCTTGTCCTCCAGGGCGGCGCGGACTTCGGCCGCCGTCGGCAGGACCTGGTCGTCGCGGCCGTCCTTGTTCCAGCCGCATTCGCAGTAGATGCAGTCGAAGTTGCATATCTTGCCCTTGCGCGGCAGCAGGTTGATGCCGAGCGAGGATCCCAGCCGGCGGCTGTGGATGGGTCCGAATACGGTTTCTTCGCGGATCATTTCCTTTTAGAATTTGCCATCCTTGTTGGCTTCCTCGATACGTTGGTAGAGGTAGGTCGGATAGTCGCCGGAGAAGCAGGCGAGGCAGAGCTCCGAGCGCTTGCCGGCCTTGTAGAGCGCCTCCGGGGACAGGAACGCGAGCGAATCGACGCCCAGGATCTCCCGGACCTGGTCCAGGCTCTTGTGGGCGCAGATGAGCTCTTCGTAGGTGGACATATCCACGCCGTAGAAGCAGGGGCTCGTGATGGGCGGGCTGGCGATGCGCAGGTGCACCTCGGTCGCGCCCGCTTCGCGGAGCATCTTCACGATGCGGCGGGAGGTCGTGCCGCGCACGACCGAATCGTCGATCAGCACGATGCGCTTGCCCTCCACGACGGAGGCGATCGCCGACAGCTTCATCCGCACGCCCTTCTCGCGCAGCGCCTGGGAGGGCTGGATGAAGGTGCGGGCGACGTATTTGTTCTTGAGCAGGCCCATCTCGCAGGGGAGGCCGCTCGCCTCGGCGTAGCCCGTCGCGGCGCTCAGGCTGGAGTCGGGCACGCCCACGACGATGTCCGCGTCGACGGGCGACTCCTCGAAGAGGTAGCGCCCCGTCAGCTTGCGGAAGGAGTGGACGTTGACCCCCTCGATGTTGCTGTCCGGGCGGGAGAAGTAGATATATTCCATCGCACACATATAATGGTGCCGGAAGTCGGAGTAGGAGCTGCTGCGCAGCCCGTGGTGGTCGATACAGAGGATTTCGCCCGGCTCGATGTCGCGGATGAACTTCGCGCCCACGGCGTCGAGCCCGCAGGTCTCGCTGCTGACCACGTAGCCGCCGCCCAGGCTGCCGAGCGAGAGCGGCCGCAGGCCGTGCTTGTCGCGGCAGACGTAGAGGCGGTTCTTGGTCATGATGAGGAACGCGAACGCGCCCTCGATCATATTGAGGGCCTCCTTGATGGCGAGGATGCGGGGGCGGTGGTGCTCCTTGGTGTCCTTGCGGATGAGGTGGGCGAGGATCTCGCTGTCCGAAGAGGACTGGAAGAGGCTGCCGCGGTCCTCCAGGTAATTGCGGAGCTGCTCGGAGTTGACGAGGTTGCCGTTGTGCGCGAGCGCGAAATCGCCGGTGATGTGGTGGAACAGGAACGGCTGGACGTTGTCCAGGCCGCCGCCGCCCGTGGTGGAGTAGCGGACGTGGCCGATGGCCATCGAGCCGGGGAGGCCGGCGACGCGCTGCTCGTCGAAGACTTCGTGCACCAGGCCCTCGCCGCGGAAGCGGCGGAGCACCTGGTCATCGCCGCAGGCGACGATGCCGCAGCCTTCCTGGCCGCGGTGCTGGAGGGCGTGGAGCCCGTAATAGACCAGATTGGCGGCGTCGGGGACGCCGTAGATGCCGAAGACACCACATTCCTCGTGGAGCTCGCTTTGTTGTGCGTAAATCATCATACAAAATTAATTTCAAGCCGAGAGAAATGCAAAACATTTTGTAACTTCGTGCCCACAATTTCTAATGTTATTATGAAAGCCATCCTCAGCACTGATTTTCATTTCCCCGGACAGGTTGCCAAGTACACCGGCAAGGTCCGTGACGTGTACAGCATCGGCTCCGACTACCTCGTCATGGTCGCCACCGACCGCATCTCCGCCTTCGACGTCGTCCTCCCCAAGGGCATTCCTTATAAGGGGCAGGTACTCAACCAGATAGCGTCCAAGTTCCTCGATGCCACGACCGACATCCTCCCCAACTGGAAGATCGCCGAGGTGGATCCGATGGCCACGATCGGCTGGCGTTGCGAGCCGTTCAAGGTGGAGATGGTGATCCGCGGCTATCTCACCGGTCACGCCTGGCGTGAATACAAGGCCGGCAAGCGCACCCTCTGCGGCGTCGCCCTGCCGGAGGGCATGGTCGAGAACCAGCGCTTCCCGGAGCCCATCATCACCCCGACCACCAAGGCCGCCGAGGGACACGACGAAGACATCAGCAAAGAGGAGATCATCGCCCAGGGCATCGTCTCCCGCGAGGACTACGAGCAGCTCGAGCGCTACACCCGCGCGCTCTACGCCCGCGGCACGGAGATCGCCGCCGGCAAGGGCCTGATCCTGGTCGACACCAAATACGAGTTCGGCAAGCGCGACGGCAAGATCATCCTGATGGACGAGATCCACACGCCGGATTCCTCCCGCTACTTCTACGCCGAAGGTTATGAGGAGCGCCTCGCCAAGGGCGAGCGCCAGAAGCAGCTCTCCAAGGAGTTCGTCCGCGAGTGGCTGATGGCCGGCGGCTTCCAGGGCCAGGCCGGACAGCAGGTGCCGGAGATGACCGACGAGGTCGTCGCGGGCATCACCGACCGCTACGTCGAGCTCTACGAGCACATCACGGGCGAGAAATTCCAGCCGGCCAGCGCCGAAGGCGACGCCGCCGCCCGCATCGAAGCGAACATCAAGGCATTCCTTAACAAATAGAGAGAAGAGATATGATCGAGCGTTATTCCCGCAAGGTGATGCGGGACGTCTGGACCGAAGAGAACAAGTTCAACGCCTACCTCGAGGTGGAGATCCTCTCCTGCGAGGCCTGGAGCAAGCTGGGCGTCATCCCGGCCGAGGACGTGGAGAAGATCCGCGCCAAGGCGAAATTCGACGTCAAGCGCATCCAGGAGATCGAGGAGCAGACCCGCCACGACGTGGTCGCCTTCACGCGCGCCGTCAGCGAGAGCCTCGGCGACGAGCGCAAATGGGTCCACTACGGCCTGACCTCCACGGATGTGGTGGACACGGCCAACGGCTACCTCCTCAAGCAGGCCGACGCCATCCTCCTGAAGGACCTGGAGGAATTCCTGGAGGTCCTGAAGAAGCGTGCCGTCGAATTCAAGGACACGCCCTGCATCGGCCGTACGCACGGCATCCACGCCGACATCACGAGCTTCGGCCTCAAGTGGGCGCTGTGGTATGAGGAGATGAAGCGCAACATCGACCGCTTCAAATACGCCTCCGCCGGCGTCGAGGCCGGCAAGATGAGCGGCGCCGTGGGCAACTTCGCCAACATCCCGCCGTTCATCCAGGACTACGTCTGCGAGAAGCTCGGCACCCACGCCGCCGACATCTCCACGCAGGTCCTGCAGCGCGACCGCCACGCCTTCTACATCGCCACGCTGGCCGTCATCGCCTCCACGCTGGAGCAGATGGCCTTCGAGGTGCGCAACCTGCAGCGGACCGAGGTCCGCGAGGCGGAGGAAGCGTTCCGCAAGGGCCAGAAGGGCTCGAGCGCGATGCCGCACAAGCGCAACCCGATCAGCAGCGAGAACATCTGCGGCTGCGCCCGCGTGATGCGCGGCTACATGTCCGCCTCCTGCGAGAATGTGGCCCTCTGGCACGAGCGGGACATCTCCCACTCCTCCACCGAGCGCATCATCCTGCCGGACGCCACGGAGCTGCTCGACTATATGCTGACCCGCTTCAAGGGCATCCTGGAGAACCTCACGGTCTATCCGGAGAACATGATCAAGAACATCTGGCGCACCAACGGCGTCATCTTCGCCCAGCGCGTGATGAACGCCCTGATCGGCAAGGGACTCTCCCGCGAGGAGGCCTACGACACCGTCCAGCCCATCGCGATGAAGGCCTGGTCGGAGGGGCTCAACTACCAGGATCTCCTGCTCGCCGATGCCAAGGTGATGGGCAAGCTTTCCGAGGAAGAACTCAAGGGTTGCTTCACGCTGGAATACTACTTCAAGAACGTCGACTACATCTTCAAGCGCGTCGGCATCCTCTAGGAAGGGCATTTTAAAATTCCGCCGGTTTTCGTTGAAAATCGGCGGAATTTTGTATATTGGCAGCACTAACCCATAATTGACAGACGCTTATGAAAAGAATTCTAACCGTCATCGCGTTGTTGGTGTGGTCCGTCACGGCGTTAGCGCAAGAGTTGCAACTTCCTCAGGTTCTTGAGATTGCGGAGGTTGATACCGAATCGGGTTATACTGCCTGCCAGATTGTTGACGTGCCGGTCGGAAGCCAGCACCATTATTTCTTCGATGTCGGCACCCTCGGCTTCGGCGACGAGCTCATCCAGGTCAACATCGATCCGCTTTTCCATCTTTTCATTCCGCTGGGCGACACCCTCGCCGAAGCGAAGGACATGCTTCAGCAGCTGCAGGAACTGGCCAAGTCCAAGCCCGGCTCGTGCATCGAACTGACCGGCAGCCTGGCCCCGGCTTACCCGGGCGACGTCTATGAGCCGGTCACGGTGACCGCCCGCAAGGTCCTGCTGACCCGTTCCCTCGAATTCAGCATCCAGCGCGAAGGCTACATCCGCGCGGCGTATGTCCCGCGCTCCGATCTCAATGCGCTTGTCGGTTCCGTCAAGCTCTACAGCAAGATTCACCCCAAAGAAAAATAAAAAGACCACTTCCGTGAAGAAATTGTTCTGTTTTCTGTCCGCCGGGTTGTTGATCGCCTGCGCGGATATGGACTACGATATTTCCGACGGACGTCTTGACAGGGAGATTACCCTGTTCGAAGAAGAAATCAGCGTCCCGATCGGGAGCATCGGTCCCATTACGCTCGGCTCCCTGCTGCTGGATTCCTCCATCGGGCAGATCCTGGGTGACTACATCCAGGAAGATGCCCGGGACGGAAGCTATGTCCTGAAGTCCGAGAGCACGCTGTTCGCAGCCAATGTCTATCAACTGGAACGGGAGACGGACGACGTGGAGGCCCCCTTTACCTGGGAGCCCGGCTCCGTCTCGGGTTCCGTGGAGGGGATGGCCCCGCTGTTGGGGCTCCTGGGCCTGTCCACTTTGAACCAGCAGCTGGAAATCGTCGTCACCAACCCGCTGCGGGATGTCGTCCCCGTGCGGGCGACGGTCGGCATCCTGTGCCTGGATGCCGACTACAGCCTGTCTTATATGGCTTCGGAAGAAGCCTCCGCCTCCCTGCGCAGGGGCTCCGGCCGGTACAATTCCCTGTACAGCACCGAGCTCCCCGCCGAGGTGGGGGACGTGGTCTCTTCCGTGACCCTGACGGACCTCGCGCTGGACCTTCCCGCCCATCCGGCGGACCGGATCTACGACCCGCTGACGTCGGATATCTTCGAGTTCCGCCTGAACCACAGCTGCCGGATCGGCTTCAGCGAACGCTTCTCCCTCACCCAGACGGTTTCGGTGGACGACATCGGCCTGGAAATCGGGAAGTATAAGCTGCGCCGGTGCGAGGCGTCGGTCGAGATCGAGAACACGCTGCCCCTGTCCGTGACGGTCCGCAGCGTCAAGGCGCTGAAGCGCGGGGAGAACGGCTACTGGGTCCCGGACGACAACCTCACCGTCACGCCCGGCCTCACCGTCGCCGGCGGATCGACCCTGTCGCCCGGCCTGTCGCAGCTGCACCTGCAGGTGGCGGCCGCCGAAGGCGCGGTCCCGGACATCGACAGGCTGGAGATCGAGCTGGAGGCCAGCGTGCCGCCCGAATGTGTCGGCGTGCCGGTTACCGCCCGCCAGGGCCTCTTCGTCAAGTCCTCTTTCGCCCGGATCCGGGGCGGAGTCACCATTCCTGAAAACTAAGCGGCCATGAGAACGATCAGATTCATTCCGGCCCTCGTGCTGGTATTTGCGGCCTTCTCCCTGCAGGCCCAGAGTTTCCAGGATGCCTTCTTCCTGGACGGATACAGACTTGCCTACCGGGACAACCCCGCCTTCTCGAATGAAGGGAGCGTCCTGAGCGTCGGGCAATGGAGCAGCGTGACGCGCAACAACGTCGGCGCTTCCAGCTTCCTCTATCCCACCGCGGACGGGAAAGTGGTGACGGCCCTGCACGAGAGCGTGCCGGCGGCGACCTTCCTGGGCCGCCTCCGGCCCGACAATTCCGTCAACGGTGCCGTCAACTACAACCTGTTCTCCTACGGCTGGCGCGCGGGGGAGGCGTACCATACGCTGGAACTCAACGTGCGGATGCGCTATGAGGCATCCGTTCCCGAAGAGATCTTCCGGATCCTCAAGCTGGGGACCGGGGAGGCGGAGTACGACCTGTCCGGCGCCCGCGTCGCCGGAAATGCCTACGCGGAGATCGCCTACGGCTATTCCCGCAAACTTTCGGACGTCGTTTCCGTCGGGGCGCGCGCGAAGCTGCTGCTGGGCCTGGCGTCGGCCCGCTACGATGTCACCCGCTTCCGGCTGACCCTCACGCAGGAGCGCTACCAGGCCATCGTCGAGGCTGACCTGGACCTCACCAGCCGGATGGGCAAGATCCGCGCGGACGCGGACGGCTACCTGAACGTAAAGGACATCAGCGCCAAGGATAAATGGCGGCTGCCCGCCGGGGCCGGCCTCGCCTTCGACCTGGGCGTGGCCGTGACGCCGATGGAGGGCCTGACCCTGTCGGCCTCGGTCCTGGACCTCGGCGCCCTGCTGTGGTATTATGGAAATGCCGGCAACTCCGTGGGCCTAACCTATTTCACCGGCCTGCGCGAAGTGTCGGCCGCGGAGCTCCGGGACGGCGCCCTGCAGGACGAGTTCGACGCGCTGAAGGAGGATTTCCGCGAGACGCTGCGGCTCAAGGGCGTGGAACGGCGGGTCCGTTTCGAGCCCGTGCCGATCACGCTGAACCTGGGCGCGAAATATGCGCTCCCGTTCTATGACGCGCTGACCGTCGGTGTGACGGGCAGCCTGAACGGCTGGGGCCGGATGGCCTACCGGGAAGCCCGCGCGGCCGTCGCCTGGAATCCCGACCGCCGGATCGGCGTCACCGCCAATGCCGGCTACGGCGATTTCGGGCCGGTCTATGGCGCTGCGCTTTCCCTGGGCATCCGGGGCTTCCACCTGAACGTCGGGCTGCAGAACGGCTTCGGCGGGACGGTCCCGTATACCGGCACCCCGCTCAAGGCGAACAACAAGTTCATGACCATCGGTTTGACCTACGACATTTAATCTGTTGCGACATGCATATCCAAGAAGAAGCCGCGCGCTGCCTGTTCTGTGTGGACGCGCCCTGCAGCAAGGCTTGTGGAAAAGGGGACCCGGCCCGGGCCATCCGGGCGGTCCGCTTCGGCAACGAAGCGCTGGCCCGGCAGTGGGTGGCCGGGTGCGACGATGCCGCCCTGGAGGCGGCGGAGCAAGCCTGTATCCATTATGACCGGCCCATCCGGATCCGGGAAATCGTGCGCGCGCTGCCGGAAGTTCCGGCGCCGCGGGCCCTGCCGGACCTGTCCATCGATTTCTGCGGCATCCGCTGCGAGAATCCTTTCTTCCTGGCGTCGTCGGCCGTGAGCACCGGCTACGAGATGGTGGCGCGGGCGTTCGAGGCCGGCTGGGCGGGCGTCTTCTACAAGACGATCTGCCTGCAGGAGATCAAGGAAGTCTCGCCCCGCTTTGACGCGCTGCACGCGCCGGGCCAGGGCGACTTCTACGGCTTCCGCAATATGGAGCAGCTGAGCGAGAATCCCGTGGAGGAGGACTTCGAGACCCTGAAACGGCTCAAGAAGGATTTCCCCTCGAAGGTGGTTATCGCCTCCATCATGGGCCAGAAGGAAGAGGAATGGATCGAGCTGGCCAAGATGGCCGAAGCGGCCGGCGTGGACGCGGTCGAGCTCAACTTCTCCTGTCCGCAGATGCGCCTCTCCGGAATGGGCAGCGACGTGGGGCAGAACCCCGAGCTCGTGCTCTTCTATACCTCCTATGTCAAGCGCAGCGTCAAGATTCCCGTCATCCCCAAGATGACGCCGAACCTCACGTCCATCACCCAGCCGGCGATGGCCTCCTTCTTCGCCGGGGCCGACGGCATCTCCGCCATCAACACCGTCAAGAGCGTGACGATGGACGACCGGAGCGCGGTCAACGGGCGCAAGTGCGTGTCCGGCCTGTCGGGCCGGGCCGTCAAGCCCATCGCCCTGCGCTACATCCTTGACCTGGCCAAGAATCCCGTCGTCAAGGCGGACCTGAGCGGCATCGGCGGCATCGAGACCTGGCGCGACGCGCTGGAATTCATCCAGCTGGGCTGCCGCAACGTCCAGGTCTGCACGGCCGTGATGCAGTACGGCTACCGCATCATCGACGACCTGACGCTGGGCCTGCGGAACTACCTGGCGGAGCGCGGCGTCAGCCGGCTGGCCGACCTGGTCGGCGAGGCCCTGCCGGACTTCGTGACCGCGGGCGAACTGGACCGCGGGACCGTCGTCTTCCCCAAGATCGACCGGGAGAAATGCATCGGCTGCGGCCGCTGCTACACTTCCTGCCGCGACGGCGGCCACCAGGCGATCGCCTTCGGCGAAGACCGCCGGCCGCAGGTGAACGGCGCCAAGTGCGTGGGCTGCCTCCTGTGCGGCCTGGTCTGTCCCACCGGGGCGATCGGCCCCGCCAAAAGAATCGAAAAGCGATGAGAAAGCTGTTTTTCCTCCTGACCGTCGTGCTGCTTTCCGCCGTTGGCTGCAGAAACGACCATCCGGCGGACTCCCGCGACTTCGTGGCCATTCCGGACATCGTGCCGGACGCCATCCTGGAGATCCGCTACTATGGCACCTACAATTTCGTGGGCGCGCGCATCGACGGCTATCTGGCGCCGACGGCCTGGCTGACGCGGCAGGCCGCCGACAGCCTTCGCGCCGTCAGCGACGAACTGATGGCGCAGGGCTACCGGCTCAAGATCTATGATGCCTACCGGCCGCAGTGCGCCGTGGACCATTTCGTGCGCTGGGCGGCCGATGTCGCCGACACGGCGATGCGGCGCTATTTCTATCCCGACGTGGACAAGAGCCTGCTGTTCGAGCAGGAGTACATCATGGAGAAATCCGGCCACACGCGCGGCTCCACGGTTGACCTGACGCTCTTCGACATGGCGACGGAGAAGGAGGTGGACATGGGCGGCACCTTCGACTGGTTCGGCGAGGAGAGCCATCCGGACTATCGGGACATCACGGAGGAGCAGTACGCCAACCGGATGCTCCTGCGGGATGCGATGCTCCGCCACGGCTTCAAACCGCTGGAGAGCGAGTGGTGGCACTTCACGCTCGCGGACGAGCCCTATCCGGATACGTATTTCACCTTCCCGGTACGCTGACAAAAAACCCGTTGGACGTCGATCCAACGGGTTTTTCGTCATATAAGGGGCGAGCCTAGCGGAGGACGATCTCCTTGCGGTCGGGACCGACGGAGATGATCTTGACCGGGCAGCCGGTCTCCTGCTCGATGAAGGCGATGTAGTCCTTGAGCTCCTGCGGGAAGTCCTCGTATTTGCGGACGCCGCAGATGTTGCTGTTCCAGCCCTTGAACTCCTTGTAGACCGGGGTCACTTCCTCGCCGCTCTCGAAGGGGAAGTAGTCCACGCGCTTGCCGCCGATCTCGTAGGCGGTCGCGACCTTGATGGTCTCGAAGGTGTTGAGGACGTCGGCCTTCATCATGATCAGCTCGCTGACGCCGTTCATCATCACGGCATACTTGAGCGCGACGAGGTCGAGCCAGCCGCAGCGGCGGGGACGGCCCGTCGTGGCGCCGAATTCGTGGCCGATCTGGCGCAGGCTCTCACCCGTCTCGTCGAAGAGCTCGGTCGGGAACGGGCCGCTGCCCACGCGGGTGCAGTAGGCCTTGAAGATACCCATCACCTTGCCCACGCGGTTGGGGGCCACGCCGAGGCCGGTGCAGACGCCGGCGGTCATCGTGTTGGAGGAAGTCACGAACGGATAGGTGCCGAAGTCGATGTCCAGCATCGAGCCCTGGGCGCCCTCCGCGAGGACGGGGACGTCCTTCTGGAGATAATCGTTGACGACGAGTTCGCTCTCGATGAAGGAGAAGCGCTTGAGGTCGCCCACGGCCTGCATCCACTGCTTCTCGTAGTCGGTGATGTCATATTGGAAGTCGTACTGCGCGAGCAGGCCGAAATGCTTCTGCTTGAGGGCGTCGTAGCGGGCCTGGAACTCCGGGGAGAGGATGTCGCCGATGCGGAGGCCGTTGCGGCCGGTCTTGTCCATATAGGTCGGGCCGATGCCCTTGAGGGTGGAACCGATCTTGCTCTTGCCCTTGGCGGCCTCGCTGGCCGCGTCGAGCATCCGGTGCGTCGGGAGGATGAGGTGGGCGCGCTTGGAGATGAGCAGCTTGTCGGTGATGCTGCCGGCCTTCTGCTCGATGGCGCGGATCTCGTCCATCAGGATCACGGGGTCGATGACCACACCGTTGCCGATGACGTTGACGGAGTCCTTGCGGAAAATGCCCGAAGGGACGGTGTGCAGCACGAAGCCGTCGCCGTCGAAGACCAGGGAGTGACCAGCGTTGGGGCCACCCTGGAAGCGCGCAATTACTTTGTAGTCAGGGGTCAGGACGTCGACCACCTTGCCTTTGCCCTCGTCGCCCCACTGGAGCCCGAGCACGACATCGATTTTCTTCATATCAACAATAATCAGGTGTTACTTTCCAACCCTTAAAGGTACTAAGATTTTTCGGGACATGCAATTATTTGGCGGCCGTCTGGCTCAACATTTCGCGGACGGCGGCCTCGAGCTGCGGGTCCTTGCCCTCGAGCAGGGAAGCCGGGTCGTTGTAGACCAGGATGTCCGGCTCAAGCTGGGAATTCTCCAGGTAGTGGCCTTCCTTCACGTCCCAGGTGCCCACTTGCGGGAAACCGACGACGATCTGGCTGTTGATCTGGTTCTCCCACCACACGAGGGTCATCGTGCCGGGGATCGGCGCGCCGATGAGCTTGCCCAGGCCCAGGGCCTTGTAGGCGAAGGGGAAACCGTGCGCGTCGGAGTAGTTGTCCTCGCCGACGAGCACGCAGGTCGGCTTGGTCCACTTGCTGTACGGTTCCGGCGCCATATACTGGCCGCGCGGGCGGAATTCGGCGTAGAGCTTGCCGCCGAACAGGGTCACGAGGTCGTCGTGGAGCCAGCCGCCGCCGTTGTGGCGCGTGTCCACGATGAGGGCGTCGCAGTTGCGGTATTTGCCGAGGGCCTTGGAATAGACCTCGCGGAAGCTCGGGGAATCCATCCCTTCCACGTGGACGTAGCCGATGCGGCCGCCGGACAGGCGCGTGACCATCTCCTCGCGCTGGCGCACCCAGCGGCGGTAGAGCAGGTTGCTCTCGGAAGCGACGGGCTTGACGACCAGGTCCTTCTCCTTGCCGCCGACGCGGACGGTGAGGCGGATCTTCTTGCCGGCCTTGCCGGCCAGGAGCCGGATCCAGCTGGTGCCCCGGGTGAGTTTCTTGCCCTCGATGGCGGTGACCACGTCACCGGCCTTGATCTCGCTGTCGGCGAGGTTGAGGACGCCGCCGGGCAGGACCTCCGCTATGCGCAGGCCGTCGCCGGCGTAGTTCCAGTCGATCAGGATGCCGAGGCGGCCGATGTTCTCGCCCGTATTCGGGCGGAAGCGGGCGCCGGTGTGCGAGCCGTTGAGCTCGCCGAGCATCTCGGACAGCAGGTCGGCGAAGGTGAAGTCATCTTCGATATAAGGGAGGAAACGGGCGTAGTTGTCGTGGTAGTATGTCCAGTCGACGCCGTGCAGGCCGGGATCGTAGAATTTCTCCTGGGCCTGCTTCCAGACGTGCTCGAAGATGTATTCGCGCTCGCCCTTGGCCTTGAACTCGAATTCGCCCGCGAAGCTGATCTGCTTGGTCTGGCCGTTGTTCAGCGTGACCTTGACGATGCCGCGGTTGTTGGCGACATAGAGTTCGGAACCGTCCCGGGACGGGAAGATGCTGCCGGTGGCGTTGCGCGCGAGCACCTTGACGCTGCCTTCGCGCAGGTCCTTGGCCAGCAGGGCGTTGCCGCTCTCGGTCGGACCGACGTAGAAGAGCGTGCGGCCGTCCTTGGCGAGGTAGTAGTCGCCGTAGTTGCCGGCGCTGCCGGTCAGGCGGGCGATGCGGTCCTCGCGGCCTTCGAGCAGGAGCTCCAGCTTCTTGGGATTCTCCTTCTCGAGGCTGTCCTTCTTCTCCTGGCGCTCGAGCTGCTTTTCCGACTTGCCGGAGAGGGCCTTGGCGATCGCCTCGTCTTCGCGGTCCTGCAGGAACTCGGTCATCGCCGGACCGTCGAAGAACATGATGTAGATGTCCTCCTCGGCGCCCCAGCTGCCGTGGCTGCGGAAACCGTTCTTGTCGGACATCCAGGTCATCGCCTTGCCGCCGAGGGCCCAGCGGAAGGTGCCGTCGGAGTAGCCGCTCTCGGTCAGGTCGGTGAGCTTGCCGGAGTTGATGTCGATCAGGGCGATGTCGGCGTTGTTCCAGCGGCCGCCGCCCTGGTAGCCGGTCAGGAGGTAGCGGCTGTCCGGGCTCCATTCGAAGCGCTGGTCGCCGTCGCTGTAGGAATAGTTGGCGTCCTTGAGCAGGGACTTGGCCTTGCCGCCCTTGGTGGGCTTGATGACGAGTTCGGCGCGGTCGCGCAGGTAGGCGACCCATTTGCCGTCCGGCGACACTTCCGGCTGGAAGCAGGTCTCGCCCGGATCGGAGAAGAGCTCCTCCTTGAATTCGGTGGCGTAGGTGAAGAACTGCTCCTTCTTGTCGGTCAGGGAGGAGCGCCAGATGCCCCAGTGCCCGTCGCGCTCGGCGGCGTAGTAGAGGGTGCGGCCGTCGTCGCTGAAGCTCACGCCGCGCTCCTGGGAGGCGGTGTTGGTGATGCGGCGGGTGGTGGTGAAGTCCGTGGCGGTCACGAAGACGTCGCCGCGGATCACGACGGCGACTTCCTTGCCGTTGGGGGAGACGGCGAGGCCCGTGATGCCGGAGGAAAGGGTCTGCTTGACGATGTCGCGCTCATTCTCGTCGCGCGCGACGGTGATCGCGAGCTTGCGGGCGGGCTGCCCTTCGCGTAGGATGTAGAGCTCGCCGTTCTGCGAATAGGAGAGCGTGCCGTCCTGCGCCACGGAGAGGAAGCGGACCGGATCCTTCTCGGCGAAGGTCAGCTGGACGGATTCGCCGGGGTTGTCGACGCTGCTGCGGAAGACGTTGAGCGTCTTGCCGCCGCGCTCGCTCAGGTAGTAGAAGCTGCGGCCGTCGGGGGCCCAGACGGGCTCCCGGTCTTCGCCCGGGAAGTCGGAAAGCTTCTGGAAGCTGCCGTCCTTCCAGAGCCAGACGTCCCGGGTGACGGAGGAGGTATGGTGCTTGCGGAAAGGGTCTTCGTAGCCCTTGTAGTCTTCGTAAAGGATGGCGCCGTCCGCGCGGAAACTCAGTTCCTGCAGCGGCAGGGAAGTGAACAGCTGCGGCAGGCCGCCGTCGGGGCCGACCGTATAGACCTGGCCCTCGTTCGGGAAGCCGCCGTAGCGCACGTCGTTCTGGATGTTGGCGGTGAAGACGACGCTGCCGTCGGCGCGGACGGCCTTCGGCAGCTCGTTGCCCGGATAGTCGGTCAGCCGGACGGGCTTGCCGCCTTCGGCGGAAGTGCGCCAGATGTCCATGCTGCCTTCGCGGTAGGAACCGAAGACGATGGACTTGCCGTCGGGCGTCCAGACGGGGGCGGTGTCGTAGGCGGGGTTGCTGGTCACCTGGAGGGCGCGGCCGCCCTCGGAACTGACGACCCAGATGTCGCCTTTATAGGTGAATGCGACGGACTTTCCGTCGGGGGAAATGGCATTTCGACGCAGCCAGAGCGGAGTCTCCTGCGCGTTCGCGCTCCAGGCGAGGGCGCCGAGCAGCAGGAGGGGGAGAAGTTTCATTTTCATCCTCAGGTTTTTTGGTTTTTAAAAAGCGGGTGAAGTTAGCAATTTCGGGCGAGATATGAAAGTGGCGGAAAATGATTATATTTGTATGCTAAGACATAGCCGATATGAAGCATTTCCTTCCTTTCCTTGCCCTGGCCGCCGCCGTCGGACTGACCGCGGGCTGCCAGGCCGCCGGTCCCTCCCTGGAGGGGCGCGTGGTCGATGCCACCATCCATTCCGTCACCGTGGAGACTGAAGCGGGGGATTCCCTGACCGTGAGCACGCTGGGGACGGATCCGATGCTTGTCCCGGGCGTGCTGCCCGGCGACGCCGTGCGCATCTATTATATGACGCTGGACGACGGCGACACGATGCAGGCCCTGCAGCTGGACATCCTCGAGCCTTCGGCCTACCGTCTGCTTCCCGGCATCTGGCGCGACTGCTCCAGCGAGCAGGAAGTGGGCCTGGTCCTCGCGGAGGACGGCTCCGCCCAGGCCACGGGCCTGGCGACGCCCCTGCTGGACTGGTCTCTGGACGGTGAGCAGCTGTTCCTGACGACCCTCCTCTCCGAGGAGCCCCGGACCACCGGCACCCTCCCGCTGCAGATCGTCCGCCTGGACGTCGATTCGCTCGTCGTCAGCGGCCCTGATTGCCAGTACGGCTTTTCCCGCCAGCAATAATTTCTTATCTTTGCGCCCTCATGGCAGAGCGTAAAGATATCCTGATGGCCCGGCTCCGCGGTGGCGAACCGCTGAGCGGGGGTGAGCGTTTCAAGCTCACCCTGCTTCTGGCGTGGCCGTCGATCCTCGCGCAGCTGGCGATGTGCCTGATGAGCTACATCGACGCGGCGATGGTCGGGCGGCTCGGCTCCGCCCAGGCCGCCGCGGTCGGCCTCGTGAGCTCGACCGGGTGGATCTTCGGCAGCTTCTGCTATGCCAACAGCACCGGCTTCAGCGTGCAGGTCGCGCACCGCTGCGGCGCGCGCGACTTCTTCGGCGCCAAGCGCGTCTTCCGCCACGGCATCTTCGTGGTGATGGGCGTCATCCTGCTGCTCACGGCGCTGGCCGTCGCCATCCACGGCGCCCTGCCGCGCTGGCTGGGCGGCACGCCGGAGATCCTGGCGGACGCGTCCTCCTATTTCCTCGTCTTCGGCCTCTCCCTCCCGTTCTTCCAGCTCGCCGCCTACGGCGAGGCGACGCTGATCGCGAGCGGCAACGTCAAGGTCCCCGGGATGACCAGCATCGCGATGTGCGTGCTGGACGTCGTCTTCAACTATTTCCTCATCTTCGTGTTCGGTCTCGGCGTCCTCGGCGCCGCGCTCGGCACGGCCCTCGCGACGGCCTGTGCCGGCTGCTTCCTGTTCTGGTACGCGACGCGCCGCTGCGAGGAGCTGCGGCAGCCCGTGCGCTGGCTCCGGCCGGTCCGCCGGGTCGTGGCCGGCCTCCGCAGGCGCAGGCAGGACAGCCTCGACGCGGGGCAGCGGGAGATCCTGAAGAAGGCCTTCGGCATCACCTGGCCGCTCTGGCTGCAGAACCTGGTCACGCGCGGCGCGTACATCGCCGCGACCGTCATCATCGCGCCGCTCGGCACCATCGCCATCGCCGCCAATTCCTTCGCCATCATCGCCGAAGGCTTCTGCTACCTGCCCGGCTACGGGATGCAGGACGCCGCCACCACGCTGGTCGGCCAGAGCCTCGGCGCGAAGCGGCCGGACATGGCCCGCCGCTTCGCCTGGCTGTCCATCGGCTCCGGCGCCGCGATGATGGGCCTGCTCGCCGTCCTGATGTGGGCGTTCGCCCCGCAGATCATGGGCCTGCTGAGCCCGGATCCGGAGGTCGTCGTGCTCGGCGCGAAGTGCCTGCGCATCCAGGCCTGGGCCGAGATGCTCTTCGGCGTGAGCATCGTCGCCTACGGCTGCTGCGTGGGGGCGGGGGACACCCTGGTCCCGTCCGCCATCAACCTGCTCAGCATGTGGGTGATCCGCCTCGGCCTGGCGCTCTTCCTGATCCCGCGCTACGGCCTTCCCGGCTACTGGATCGCGATGGCTACTGAGCTCAGTATCAAGGGAATCATCTTCATCATCCGTATCGGCGGAGGCCGCTGGATGCGGACCAGGCTCACATCTTCCGAAGCCTGAGCGCCTTCCGGTGCGCGCCGGTGGCGTTTGTTGATAAGTTGTTGAAAAAATCAGATCTCCTGACGGGCTTTTGCCGGGCAGATGGGCTAAATTTGTACACCGGACGCGTAGCCAAGCGGCGTCCCCCGAACCACAGAATTCAACCTATAGCATATGGACGTACGTAAAACCAACGGCTCTTTTGAAGAGTTCGACAAGGCCAAACTCGCCCGTGGCATCCACGAGGCTTACAAAACAGCTGGAGAGTATTGCGACGATGCGATCGTCGTCTCCATCATCAACAACCTTTATGTATATGAAGGCATCACCAGCCGTGAGATCCGCCGCCAGGTGGAAGACTCCCTGATGTCCGTCAACAAGAAGGTGGCCCACGCGTATATCGACAAGTTCGACGCCGACCTTGACCTCCGCAAGAAGCGCGACTTCATCAAAGACTATATCAAAGCGTCCAATGCTGCGACGGGCTCCAAGTTCGACGCCAACGCCAACGTCACCCGCAAGAACATCGTGACGCTGGGCAACGAACTCTACAAGGAGAACAACATCAAGCAGAACCGCTACATCATGCAGGACAAGATCAAGGCCCTGTACGGCCGCGCGATGGCGGACCAGTACATCAAGGACCTCGAGTCCCACGTCCTCTACAAGCACGACGAGAGCGGCACCCCGGGCTTCCCGTACTGCGTCGCCATCACGATGTATCCTTTCCTCGTCAGCGGCCTTCGCGAGCTGGGCGGCGTGTCCATAGCCCCCACCGACCTCAAGAGCTTCTGCGGTGAATTCATCAACCTCGTCTATTCCGTGTCCTCGCAGTTCATGGGAGCCGTGGCCACGCCCGAGTTCCTGATGTACCTCGACTACTTCATCCGCAAGGACTACGGCGACGACTACCTCGCCCACCTCAACGACGTCGTCGAGAACAACGTCAAGCAGCGCACCCTGGTCAAGGTCATCGACAACTACTTCCAGCAGGTGGTCCACTCGATGAACATGCCGGCCGGCAACCGCGGCTACCAGACGGTGTTCTGGAACATCGGCTACTTCGACAAGCCCTACTTCGAGGGCGTGTTCGGCGACTTCGTGTTCCCGGACGGCACCAAGCCGAAGTGGGAGACCCTCGACTGGCTGCAGCGCCACTTCATGAACTGGTTCAACGAGGAGCGCAACAACTACATCCTGACCTTCCCGGTGGAGACGATGGCCCTGCTGACCGACGGCGGCGACGACTTCGCCGACAAGGACTACGCCGACTTCACGGCCGAGATGTGGTCCAAGGGCCACAGCTTCTTCTGCTACCTCTCCAACAGCCCCGACTCCCTGTCCAGCTGCTGCCGCCTGCGCAACGAGATCCAGAAGGAAGACGGCCACAACCACACCACGCACCAGTACTCGATGGGTACGGCTTCCGTGGCCACGGGTTCCAAGTCCGTGATGACGATCAACCTCAACCGCCTCATCCAGGACGCCGTCCGCCGCTACTTCCTGGAGCGCCGCGGCGTCAACCTCGAGGCCGGCAAGGCCCTCGACCCGGTGTCGCACTTCTATGACAAGGAGGACCTCTACAACAACTATATCGACAAGGACATCCGCGAGATGACCGAGCGGGTGCACAAATACCAGATCGCGTTCAACGAGATCATCAAGGACTTCCTCAAGGCCGACATGCTCGACGTCTACAAGGCCGGCTTCATCGATATGAAGAAGCAGTACCTCACCGTCGGCGTCAACGGTCTGACGGAGGCCGCCGAGTTCCTCGGCCTCAAGGTCTCCCCGAACCCCGAGTACGGCGACTTCGTCAACACGATCCTCGAGACCATCAACATCGCCAACCGCAAGGACCGCACCCCGGACGCGATGTTCAACACCGAGTTCGTCCCGGCCGAGAACCTCGCCGCCAAGAACTACAAGTGGGACAAGAAGGACGGCTATTTCGTGTCCGAGAAGCACAACCTCTACAGCTCCTACTTCTACAATCCCGAGGACGACGGCGTGTCGATGATCGACAAGTTCAAGCTCCACGGCGAGGACTTCGTGAAGTACCTCGACGGCGGTTCCGCCCTGCATATGAACATCGCGGAGCACCTGACCCAGGAGCAGTACCGCAGCCTGCTGAAGACGGCCGCCCACTACGGCACCAACTACTTCACCTTCAACTGCCGCAACACCGTCTGCAACGACTGCGGCCACATCAGCAAGGACACCCTCACGACCTGCCCGAAGTGCGGCAGCACCAACCTTGACTACCTCACGCGCGTGATCGGCTACCTGAAGCGCGTCTCCTCCTTCGCGGAGCCGCGCCAGATCGAGGCCCAGCACCGCTTCTACAATCCGAAGAACGTTCCGACGGAATGATCAAGTATATCCCGGAGCTCACGGACATCGTCCTCGAGGAGATTCCGGACAAGGTGACCCTGGCAGTTGAGATAACCAACTGCCGGGGTTCTTGTCCCGGGTGCCACTCCCCGTTCCTCAAGCTGGACATCGGCGAGGAACTGACCCCGGAGATCGTGGACCGGCTGATCGCCGACAACTACGGCGTCAACTGTTTCCTGCTGCTGGGGGAGGGCAAGGATCCGGAGGCCCTGCTGGGGATCGCGGAGCACCTGCGCCGGGCGCATCCCGGCCTCGAGCGCGCCGTCTATTCCGGGCGCACCGAGGTGGAGCCGGAGATCTACGCCGCCTTCGACTACGTCAAGGTGGGACCGTACATCGAGGCCCGGGGGCCGCTCAACAACCCCAACACCAACCAGCGCCTCTACCACCACGGCGAGGACATTACCGCGCGGTTCTGGCACAGGGGGCTGGAAGAAAAAAAATGATTCCGGGAGGCCCGGAATCATTTTCATTTATCGGATGATCAACACCGCTCCGTCGTCCTTCGGGATCCGGAGCGGTTTTTTCGCGGCCGTGCCGCGCTGCAGGCCGTCCTTGCCGGTGCTCAGCACGCTGGCGGTGCCGCCCAGGCGGGCCTCGATGGCGCGGACGTCCAGCGTCAGCGGCTCGTCGTCTGCGTTGATGGCCGCCACGTACCAGGTGGCGCCGCAGCGGCGCGCGAGCACGATGTTGCGGCCCGGATAGCCGTCGATCAGGCGCGTGTCATCCCAGGTGGTCGGCACCTCGCGTAGGAATTCCAGCGCGAGCGCGGGAGCGTCCGTCAGGTTGTTGGGCGTGAGCGCGAAATTCTGGATCGGGTTCTGGTAGAGCACGGCGACGGCCAGCTCGGCCGCGTCCGTGGTCCGGCGCTGCGTGCCGAAGACCCGTCCGCCGGGGCCCGGCTGTCCGTTGGCGCGGTTGAGGCGCTTGTTGAGGAAGACGCCGCCGAATTCCATGCAGCCGACCGTGTTGCGCAGGAACGGGTGCAGGGCGGCATATTTCGACTCCAGGTCGCAGTGGTTCTGCCCGAAGATCATATTCTCGGACGCGAGGACGGCCTCGCTGCCCACGTAGTTGGGATACATCCGCTCCCAGCCGCGCGGCAGGGTGGCGCCGTGGAAGATGCACATCAGGCCGTGGTCGTCGGCATCGCTCAGGATCGCCTCATAGAGGCGGATCGTCTCCTGCTTGTCGCCGCCGAAGAAGTCCACCTTGATGCCCTTGACGCCGATGCTTTCCATCCAGCGCATCTCCGGCTTGCGCGCCAGCGGGTCGCACATCACATTGATGGGGCTCTGGACGATGTCGTTCCACCAGCCGCTCGAGGAATACCAGAGGAACACGTCCACGCCCTTGCTGCGGGCGTAGGCGACGAGCTCCTCCATCCCTTCGTGGCCGAATTCCTGGTCCCAGCCCGCGTCGATCAGGATGTAGGGCCAGCCCATCGCGGACGCCAGGTCGATGTAGGCCACCTGGTCGTCGCGGTTCATGCTGGCGTCCTGCCAGACGATCCAGCTCCAGCTGCTCTTGCCGTAGCGGTAGCTGCGCGTGGTCTCGTAGCGCGGGCGCACGACGTCGAAGGCGATGGTCGTCTCCACGATGGGGGCGAGGTCCGCGCCCACGGTCAGCGTACGCCAGGGCGTGGCGCCGGGCAGCGAGAACGCCGGCTCCACGGTGCCGTTGCCGTTGTTCTCCTCCGGCATCGGGAAGGCGACGGTGTAGCCCGTGGCGGGGTCGTAGTCGGACAGGTGCGAGGCGCAGTAACGGCTGTCCACGCCCGTCTCGCTGACGAGCACCCAACCGTCGGTGCCCACCCGGAAGAGGCCGGGGAAGGTGTAGCCGTGTCCGTATTGCGAGCGCCGGTCGAGCGGCGCGTCGAAGGAGTAGAATTCTTCATAACTGGGCTTGCTGCGCTTCCAGCCGATCATCGCGTCGCTCTGCGGCGTCAGGAAGCCCGTCGTTCCCTCCGGGAACTGGAACGCGCTCGCCTCGGCCACCACGCGCACGCTGCCGGTCTCGCCCTCGCGGGGCAGCAGGTAGCGGAACGCGGCGTCGTTCGCCGTCAGGTGCCATTCGATGTCGATCTTGCGCCCGTCGGGGTTGGTGCAGTGCAGCACGGCGCGCAGGGCGGCGTGGTCGATCCGGGAGGCCTTGATGCGGTCCAGGACATAGGTGTCGCGGACCTGCTCCGTGTCCACGGACGCGACGCTCAGGCGCGTGTAGTCGGCTTCGTTGGTCTGCAGGCCCAGGCGGGACGGGGCCACTAAGGTCTTGCCGTCGTAGGTGACGGAATAGGTGAGCTGGTCGCCGGCTTCGCCGAACGCGACCTGCAGGCGGCCGTCGGGACCGGACAGGACCGGCAGCGCGACCGCGAGGAGGAGGGTGAGTAGATGCATCTTATACGGTTAATCTTTAAGGTTCTTGACGAAGGTGGAAGGCGAGATGTTGAACTGCTTCTGGAAGCTCGTCGCGAAATAGGACGGGGAGGAGAAGCCCACCATATAGGCCACTTCGTTGATCCGGTATTTCTGCGACGAAAGCATCTCGGCGGCCTGCTTGAGGCGGCACAGGCGGATGTACTCGTTGATGTTGAGGCCGGTGTTGGCCTTGACCTTGCGGTACAGCGTGGACTTGCTCGTGCCGATGAGGTTGGTCAGGGTCTCGATGCTGAGGTCCTGCTCCGCCATATGCTTCATCACGATGCCGTGCAGCTTCTCCATGAACTCCTCGTCCATCTTGCTGGTGTTGACGCTGTTGAAGTGCGTCAGCGGGGAGTCGGTGAACTGGCGGTAGGCGATGTCGCGGTTCTTGAACAGGCTGGCGATGTTGGCGCGCAGCAGCTCGATCGGGAACGGCTTCTCGATGTAGCCGTCGGCGCCGACCTCGAGGGTCTGCAGACGGGTCTCCATACCCACGGCCGCGGTCAGCAGCAGCACGGGCAGGTGGCTGAACTCCATGTTCGTCTTGATGTAGTTGCACAGCTGGCAGCCGTCCATCAGCGGCATCATGATGTCGCTGACCACGAGGTCGACCTTGTCGGACTGCAGCTTCTCCACGGCATCCTGGCCGTTGGCGGCCGTGATGATGTTGTATTCGTCGGAGAGCTCGCGGGCCAGGTAGCCGCGCATCTCGGAGGAGTCCTCCACGATGAGCAGCGTGTGGCGGCTGCTGTCGTGGTCGGCGCTCGGGCTTTCCTCGGGGGTGTAGGTCTCCTCGACGGTTGCCTCCATATTGATCGGGGCCTGCTGCTCGACGGGCAGCTCCAGCACGAAGGAATTGCATTCGCGGACGTTCAGGTCCAGATAGAGCTTGCCGCCGTGCAGGCCGGCGAGGGTCCGGGCGTAGGCCAGGCCGAGGCCGGTACCCTTGCTCTGGTGCTCGGAATCGCCCATCTGGTAGAAGATTTCGAAGATCTTCTCGCTCTCGCGGGCCGGGATCAGGTTGCCGTTGCTGTTGACGCGCAGGATGGCGGTCTTGCCGTCGTCGGAGCGCCGGAGGCTGACGCTGATCAGGTCGCGGGTGTATTTGACGGCATTGGAGAGGAGGTTGCCGACGATCTTCTCCACGGAGTCGCGCACGCACATGATCTCGAACGGCTCCTGCGGCACATCCACCTCCAGGGCGGTCTTCTGCTCGGTCGCCATCTGCTCGAAGTGGTTGCAGGACGTGCGGACCAGGGCCGCGATGTCGTTCTTCAGGAACACGGGCTTGATCTCGTTCTTCTCCATCTTGCGCAGGTCGAGCAGCTGGTTGGTCAGCGAGAGCAGCCGGTTCGCGTTGGCCTGGATGGTCAGCATATCCTTCTCCGCCTTGGGCGTGTATTCGCCGGCGGCGATCAGCTTGTCGAGCGGCATCTTGATGAGCGTCAGCGGCGTGCGGATCTCGTGCGTGATGTTGGTGAAGAAGTTGATCTTGGCGTCGTAGATCTCTTTCTGCTTCTCGTTCTCGAGCCGCGTGATGTGGCGGGCGCGGTCGCGGCGGCGCTTCATATCCAGTTCATAGAAGAAGATGCCGAGCAGCGCGAGCAGGATGAGGCCGTAGACGATCTTGGCGCCGGAGCTCCATAGGAACGGCGCCTGGATGTCGAATTCCAGGCTGCGGCGCGCATTGGGGGAGTCCGCGCCGAGGATGTTGACGTCGAAGCGGTAGTGTCCCGGCCGGAGGCCGGTGAAACGGACGCTGTTCTCCGCGGTGCGGTCGGACAGCAGGGCGCGGCCGCCGCGGTAGAGCGTATATTCATACGTAATGTGCTGCAGGATGGAATAGTTGGGCGCGGAGAAGCTGATGGACAGCAGGGCCGCGTCGCGCGCCTTGACGCGCAGGCGGTTGGAGTTGATCGCGCTGTGGTCCGGCTCGTGCAGGCGCATCGTGTGGCCGGCGCTGCTGGCCTCGATGTTGGTGATGTAGAGCGGGTGGCTGAGCGCCGATTTCTTCATCTTGGCCGGCGAGAAGACGACCAGGCCGCAGGTGTTGCCCATATAGATCGTCCCGTTGCGCGCGACCATCGCCGCGGCGTAGGAGAACTGTGAGCCCATGATCTGCTGGCGGTCGAAGAGGTAGTCGCGGATCTCGGTGGTCTCGCCGTCGATGCGGACGATGCCGCGGGTCGATGAGACCCACAGGATGCCGCTCTCGTCCTCGACCACGGCGCAGGTTACGTTGGAGGGCAGGCCCTCGGCGCGCGTGATGGCGTTGACCCGGAGGTTGGCCAGGTTGGGCATCGGGTCCGTATAGCAGAGGCCGCCGCCTTCGGTGGTGATCCAGATGCGGTGCCGGCTGTCTTCGAAGAAGGAGGTGATGCGGTCGGCCGTCAGGCCGCGCTCGGAGGCGACGGTCAGGTGCGACAGACCGTTGCCGCCGCTGTCGCGGCAGAAGACGCCGTTGCCGTAGGTGCCGATCCAGAGGTTGCCGCGGCTGTCCTGGAAGAGGGAATGGACATAGCCGCCGCGGAAGCTCTCGTCGTGGACGAATTCGTCCGCGACCGGGTCGTAGTAGTACAGGCCGCTCAGCGTGCCGGCGATGATCTGGCCGTCGTGCGTGCGGATGCCCACGCCGCTGCTGCGGTGCACGTCGTAGTGCTTGACGGGCTGGCGCTTGATCGGGTCATAGAGCCAGATACCCTTGTTGAAGGTGTATACCCAGAGGCTGTCGCCGGACATCGTCAGGCCCTGCATATTGAGCTTGGGCTCGATCTCGTAGGCCTCGCCGCCCCGGCGGTCGGGGCGGAGGCGGTTGAGGCCGCCGTCCTCGGTGCAGAACCAGATGCCGCCCTCGCTGTCCGGGACGATGCTGCGGACGATCGAACCGATCATCGAGCGCGCCGTCACCGGGTTGGGGTAGTAGATGGTGAACTCGTCCTGCTTGTCCTGCCAGATGTTGAGGCCGTTGTAGTAGGTGCCGATCCAGACGTTGCCCGCCTTGTCCTTGCCGAGGCTGGTGATGTAGTTGGCCGACAGGGAGTGGGGATCGCCGTTGTTGTGGATCTCGGCCACCTCGCCGTCGCGCAGGAACACGACGAACAGGCCGTTGTCCGTACCGATCCAGTATTCGCCCGGCTTGCGCTCCAGGATCTGCCGGACTTCGCGCTCACCGGCGTCGAACACCTGCGTTACCGTCATGTTGATGGTCTCGATCAGCAGGACCTTCCGGTCGCGGGTCGTGGCGAGCATCCGGCCTTCTTCCGCCGGCTGGATGTCGGACAGCCGGTAGGGGAAAGGGGAGAGCTCGAACATGTCGCGGCGCTTGTCGTAGCTGTAGAGGGAGCCGTCGCCGAGGATCACCCAGACGGAGTCGTAGGAATCCACGGCGATATGCGACGGGCTGCTGCCCGGGAAAGAATACTCCTGGATGCGGCCACTCGCCTTGACGTAGCGGTAGACTTTGTCGCCGGCCACCCACACGCTGCCTTTCATATCGGGCTGCAGGTCGAACGTGAGGCTGATGCCCAGCCGCCCGAGCGACTCGGTGTGGCCGGTATAAGGATTGTACCAGCCCACGCCCGAAGACGTGGCGAACCAGATCAGACCGTCCTCATCCTCACCGATATCCATGCTCGCCAGGTTGGTCATCAGGTTGGCTCCGGGCTCGGTCGGGCTGTGGAAATCATAGCCGTCGAAGCGGGTCAGGCCGTCGCGCGTTCCGATCCAGACGAATCCGAACCGGTCCTGATAGGTGCAGTGGATGGTGTTGGAGGGCAAACCCTCGTGGGTCGTATAATGCTCGAAATAGTAATAGGGAGCCGCCTTCAGAGAAACACTCAAAAGGAGGGTAAGTAACAGAGTGATAGGATGATAAGATTTCATCAAAAGCTGCGTTCTTAATAGCTCGCAAGTTAGTCAAAATTCCTTTAATATTTAGCTCATTCCCTTTAGATTTAGGCCCAAAAATTTATTTATAAACAGGACCTGTGTAAAAAAAATATTAAAAAATGGTGCGCCGATTTGAATAATTGTGTGAATTAAAAGTTATATTTGCAGAGTTCGTGTGTAACGGACGGGACCAAGCAACCCTTTTTTTTAACCAATATTTATTATTCTATGACCAAACAACTGTTTGCGAAAGCAGCAACGATTCTGATGATTCTTGCTGCCAGCCTTCTGGGCACGGGCTCAGCTCTTGCTCAGAATCCTGCCATTCGCGGTAAGGTCGTTGACTCCAGCAATGCTGGCGTCATCGGCGCTGCCGTCGTGGTGCCCGGCACCACAAATGGTGTTCAGACGGATATCGATGGTAACTTCGAGATCCGCGTTGCTCCCGGCACCACGCTGGAAGTTTCCTGCATCGGCTACACCACCAAGCGCGTGGCCGCCGCTGCCAACATGGTCGTCGTCCTCGAGGATGATGCCGAAATGTTGGAAGAGACCGTGGTGATCGGTTACGGTGTGCAGAAGAAGAGCGACTTGACCGGTTCCGTCGCGTCTGTCCGCGAGGAGGACCTCAAGAACCGCTCCACCTCCGACGCTGCCGCCGCCCTCCAGGGCAAGGCCGCCGGCGTGCAGGTCATCAACGCTTCCGGTGCTCCGGGTAAAGGCGCTGAGATCCGCGTGCGTGGTTACTCTTCGAACTCCGGCAACATCGGACCGCTCCTTATCGTCGATGGTCTGAAGGTTGACAACATCCAGTACCTGGATCCGGAAATGATCGAGTCCATGGAGATCCTGAAGGATGCTGCTTCCGCTGCTATCTACGGTGCCGAAGCTGGTAACGGTGTCGTCCTCATCACCACCAAGACCGGTAAGAAGGGCGAAGGCCGCATCTTCTACAACGGCCAGTTCCAGCTCTCCACGCTCTCCCGCAAGCTTGACATCATGCGCGCGGCCGAGTACATCGATTTCGGTAAGGCCCAGGGCTTCCTTTCCCAGGCTATGCTCGACAACGTCAACTACAAGGGCACGGATGTCGACTGGGGCGCTGACCTCTTCGTTCCGACCTGGAGCAACCGCCAGACGGTTGGCTTCTCCGGTGGCAACGACCGCGGCAGCATCTTCGTCTCCATCAACAATGTCCATAATAATGGTATCTTCCGTGGCGACAAGGATACGTACGACCGTCTGACCTTCCAGGTCAACGCCGACTACAAGATCAAGGACTGGCTCACCATCGGTACCAACAACTCCATCGAGAAGTGGGGCACCAAGAGCGTTTCCGAGGCCAACGACAACGGTTCCGCCCTCCTGTCCGCCATCACTTCTTCCCCTCTGTTCCCGATCCGCGGTGGTGAGGATTGCCTGAGCTCCGCTCAGAAGAACTACCTCGCCGGCGGCGGCAAGCTCCTGAAAGATCCTGAGACCGGCCTCTACTGGACCGTTCCTCTCATCGGTGAGACCCAGTCCGGTCACCCGTACGTCCAGCGTGACGCTACCGACAGCCACAGCGGCGGTTTCTCCGTCCGTGGTGTCGCCTACTTGAACTTCATGCCGTTCAAGGGCTTCGTCTTCACGTCCCGTTTCGGCTACCGTATCGCTCAGAACACTTCTCACAGCTACACTGAGCCGTACTTCTCCACCGCTACGATCAAGGCCGACAACTACACCCTGAGCGCCGGTGCCAACACCAGCTACTACTATCAGTGGGAGAACTTCGCCAACTACAACCGTACGTTCGGCAAGCACGACATCTCCGTGATGGCTGGTATGTCCTATATCGAGAACAACTGGGACAATGTCTTCGGCCAGGCTGTCGGTCCGGACATCCTCAAGGGTTACGATCCTAACTTCCAGTATCTCTCCTACCTGAAGTCCAGCGACTCCACGGCCAAGACGATCACCAACGATCCGGGCCGCAGCGCCAACCTCTCCTACTACGGCCGTGTCGCCTACAACTACGACAACCGCTACCTCCTCCAGGCCAACTTCCGTGCCGACGCGTTCGACTCCTCCAAGCTGCCTGCCGAGTCCCGCTGGGGTTACTTCCCCTCCGTGTCCGCCGGTTGGACCATCAGCAACGAGCCGTTCTTCAAGGACAACGTCAACCGCGACGTGATCAGCTTCCTCAAGCTCCGCGCTTCCTACGGTGTCAACGGTAACATCAACGTCCTCAACAACTACCCGTACAGCACCAGCATCATGCTGAACCGTGTTTGGTACCAGTACTCCGTTGACAAGGCTACGATGGACTACGGTTCCCTGCCTTCCGGTCTTTCCAACCCGAACCTGAAGTGGGAGACCTCCAAGCAGGTCGACGTCGCTCTCGACGCCCGTATGTTCAACAACCGCCTGACCGCCAGCATCACCTGGTACAACAAGGACACCGACGGCCTGCTCGTCGACGTTCCTCCCACCATGGAGGTCGGTACCCCGTCCTACTACGAGGGTGGTCCTAAGGCCAACACCACGATGAACGCCGGTTCCGTGAACAACCACGGTATCGAGCTCGAGCTCTCCTGGCGCGACCAGATCGGCGACTTCAGCTATGGCATCAGCGCCAACGCAGGCTGGGTGAAGAACAAGGTTACCTACCTTGACCCGTACGTGGGCCGTATCTCCGGCCGTACCGTCCAGGGCACCAAGCTCACCACCACCTTCGAGGAAGGCTACCCGGTGTGGTACATGCTCGGCTACCAGGCTGAGGGTATCAACAGCGACGGTCGTGTGGAATACACCCACTTCGACGCCGACGGCAACCGCATCGGCACGACCATCACCCCGGACAACGTCGACCTCACCTACATCGGCAAGGGTATTCCTGATCTGACCTACGGTCTGACCATCAACCTCGCCTGGAAGAACTTCGACTTCACGCTCTTCGGCAACGGCGTTGCTGGCAACAGCATCTACCCGACCGCTTATCGTGTTGACCGTCCTTCCTGTAACACCTATGCTTATTATTGGAGGAATTCCTGGAAGAAGGCCGGCGACGAGGCTACCGCCAAGTTCCCTGCTGCCAACTTCTGGAGCACCGAGGCCTTCAGCTCCACGCTGACCGTCTTCAAGGGCGACTACTTCAAGATCAAGACCATCGAGCTCGGCTACACCCTGCCGAAGAACCTGACGAAGAAGATCAACATCAACAACCTCCGCGTGTTCGCGATGCTGGACAACTTCTTCACCTTCTCCAACTATATCGGCCTCGATCCTGAGACGGCTACCACCGCCGGCAACGCCATCGGTATCGATATGGGTAACTACCCGACCGCCAAGTCCGTCATCTTTGGTGTGAACCTCGAATTCTAATATCCAATTGAACGCTTTATGAAAAAGATATTTATCGCACTTTCCGTCGCCTGTGCAGCTGTCGCTTTCACGGGCTGCGAGAGTCTGCTCGACATCCCGCAGAAGGGCGTCATCTCCATTGACGACTTCTACAAGACTGACGAGCATGCCGAGTCCGCCCTGGTCAACGTTTACTATAACGCCGGGCGCTTCCTCTCCAACACGATGGGTACCGAGGCCGGCTGGAACGAATGCCCGCTCCTCAACCCCTTCGAGTACGCTTCCGATGATATGTTCTGCGCCGGCGAGAACAAGGCCGACGGTGTGGAAGGCAACCAGATCGCCGCTTTCTGGTATGACGATACCAACCCTGTGATCACGGGTTCCTACCACTGCTATTATATGATCATCAACGCCTGCAACCAGGTGCTCGACCATTTCGCAGAGTCCGCTGACACCCAGGTCAAGAAGCGCTGCGTCGCTGAGGCCCGTGTGATGCGTGCCTACATGCACCTGATGCTCGCCATGGGTTGGAACAACCCGCCGCTCGTGGACCACGTCCTCGATGGTGCCGACCGTCCGGCGAACTGCGAGTCCCAGGCTTTCCTCCTCGGCTGGATCGCTGACGAGTGCGACAAGGCTCTCGGCGACCTCGACGAGCGCAAGGCTGCGACCGACAAGGACGGTGCCGTCAAGATCACCAAGGGCTTCTGCAACGCCGTCAAGGCCAAGGCCCTCATGTTCAAGGGCGACTATGCTGCCGCTATGACCCCGCTCAAGGCGATCATCAGCTCCGGCAAGTACGAGCTCGTTCCTTCCGACAAGATGTCCAGCCTGTACCACAAGTCCGGCGACGGCAGCTCCGAGTCCATCTTCGAGCTCAACCTCGTCTACGACGCCACTGTGGATGGTTTCTACAACCGTACCCAGCCGAACTTCAAGATGCTGTGGGGCTGGCGTTCTTCCCGCATCAAGCTTCCTGACGGAGCTGGTACCGAACTCCCGGGCGAAGGCCCTTGGGGCTGGTGCAACCCTTCCAAGAAGTTTGTTGACGCCATCATCGCGAACGACGGTAAGAACTCCGCCCGCCGCAAGGCCTGGATCAAGAGCTACGAGGAGATCCTTTATGAAATGCCTTACTCCAACGACGCTACTGTCGCTGACAAGAAGAAGGATCCCAACCGTGGTATCTTCGACGCCGCCGGTGTCTATGGCAACGTTGGTTACTTCATGTGGAAGCGCCTCTATCGTGTCGAGGACCGTACTCCGGACGCCAATGTCGAGTGGAATATGCTCGTCATGCGCTACGCCGAGGTTCTCCTGATGTATGCTGAGTGCTGCGCCCAGACCGGTTCCGAGCTGACCGAGGGTCTGAAGGCCCTCAACGAGGTCCAGAAGCGCGCCCAGGCCAACCACATCAGTACCGAGTGTACGCTTGCCGAGGTCAAGAACGAGAAGTTCCTGGAGTGCTGGCTCGAAGGCAGCCGCTTCCCTGACCTCGTCCGCTGGGGCGATGCCGAGAAGGAGCTTGCCGACAACGGTAAGTACCTCCCGAACTACTGCGACGCCATGTTCTCCAAGGGCGAGGCCGAGCACCGTGGCTACATCGACGAGTCCGATGCTACGTGGTGTACCACCACCCACCCGGGCATGGGCTTCCAGAAGGACAAGCACAGCTACTTCCCGATCCCGTTCGCCGAGAAGAACGTCAATCCTAACATCAAGGACTGGTACGTGAAATAATGATCAGCCCGGCTGATTGACAGCCGAACTGAAAAATCTTTGCGGGAGCCGCGTAGAAGCGCGGCTCCCGCTTTGGTTATCGCATCAGCCAGAGCATCGGTGTATCCGATACATTTTCTTGAAAGGGCGTGCATTGGGCACGCCCTTTTTTGTGCTAATCAGTCATCGGTTTTCAATATGCTTTCATGTTACACGGCTCCGCCGCGGCCTGGACGGGGTGAAAGAAGATTGATTGTAAATGGTCCGGTAGTGAAATCCTTATTGATAAATAGATTATACTTTTGTATTGGATAAATATCTACGACGGGGTGTACACCCGTAATCCCCGCCGCTTATTCATACCGGGTGGTAGATTTTGGTTAATTGTATTGTGGGAAACGGGGTCCGCGTGATGCGTACCCCGTTTTGTCTATCTGCCACTTATTATAGATTTGTATAGCGTAAAACCAACATAACCGCAAAATGATCAATAAACACTTTTCCACTTGTCTGGCGGCGCTGCTCCTGAGTGTGGCGGCGACGGCCCAGATCCTCCCGGGCGAGCAGGCGCCGCCCGCAAACCCCGGCCAGAAAAACTTTGGCGGCATGATTTCTTCCGCGCCCCGCGACACGACCGGCATGGCCGAGCGGATGCGCAGGATGCGCGAAGCGCAGAACCGCATCCGCGTCGTCCCCTTCGAGGAGCTCTCGATGAGCGATCCCTACATCCTCGCGGATGAAGGCACCAAGACGTACTACCTGACCAGCTCCGGCGGCCGGATGTACAAGAGCAAGGACCTCAAGATGTGGGAGGGCCCCTACAACATCATCGACATCAAGGGCCTGTGGCTCGAGAAGGCGGGCTTCGCCGCCGCGGCCGAGATCCACAAGATCGGTGACTACTACTATTACGCGGGTACGTGGAGCGACCACTCCGACCTCATCCAGCAGGTCCCGCGCCGCTACAACGTGCCCCACAACCAGACCTATCTGCTCCGTTCCGACAAGCCGGAAGGACCTTATACCTCTTTCGCCGTGACGCCGGGCTACGACTACCAGCCGCGCGAGTGGGACTGCATCGACGGTACGCTCTATGAGGAGAACGGCAAGATCTATATGATTTTCGTCCACGAGTGGACGCAGATCATCGACGGCACGATGGACTACATCGAGCTGTCCTCCGACCTGAGCCGCACCGTCTCCGAGTGGCCCGTGACGATGTTCCGCGCCAGCGAGGCCCCGTCTTGCGGCGAAATGAACGGCCTCGGCGAAGCCACCTTCGGCCTCAAGATGCCGGGTTGGGTGACCGACGGCCCGCAGATGTTCCGCACGCAGACCGGCAAGCTCGGTATGCTCTGGAGCACCTGGGGCAAGGAGCGCTACCTCCAGGAGGTCTGCTACTCCGAGTCCGGCACCATCGCCGGCCCGTGGATCCAGGAGCCGGAACCGTTCCTGGCCAACAACTCCGGCCACGGCATGCTGTTCCGCACCTTCGAGGGCAAGCTCCTCTATGTGGTGCACCACGTGGAGAACGACGGCCCCCGCAAGCCGCAGTTCTGGGAGGTCGACGACAGCGGAGACAAGCTCGTCCTGCTCAAGCGTTGGTATCCCTAATCGTGATTGAATTTCCGGGCTCGTCCCGGAATCGTTTTCCGGCTCGCGCAGTTATTGCGTGAGCCGTTTTTTTGTGTATATTTGCCCCAATATGAATATGGAGATCTCTCAGCGAGCGCAGAATATGCCTTCTTCCCCGATCCGGAAGCTGGCGCCGTATGCCGACGCAGCCAAGCGCAACGGCGTGCACGTCTATCACCTCAATATCGGCCAGCCCGATATCAAGACGCCCCAATGCGGTCTCGACGCCCTCAAGGCCGTCGACCGCAGCATCCTGGAGTACAGCCCGTCCGACGGCTACCTGTCCCTGCGCACCAAGATGGTCCAGTATTATGCCGAATACGGCATCTACCTGTCGCCGGAGGAGATCATCGTCACGACGGGCGGCTCCGAGGCCGTGCTGTTCGCGTTCCTGGCCTGCCTCGGGCCGGGCGACGAAGTCATCGTGACGGACCCGTTCTACGCCAACTATATGGCGTTCGCCATTTCCGTCGGCGCCGTGATCAAGAGCGTCAAGACGCGCATCGAGGACGGCTTCCGCCTGCCCTCGGTCGAGGCGTTCGAGGAGCAGATCACCCCGCGCACCAAGGCCATCCTCATCTGCAACCCCAACAATCCGACGGGCTACCTCTACACCCGCAAGGAGATGCAGCGGCTGCGCGACATCGTCAAGAAACACAACCTCTTCCTCTTCAGCGACGAGGTTTACCGTGAATTCATCTACACCGGGATGCCGTATATCTCCGCCTTCCATATGGAGGGGATCGAGGAGAACGTCGTCCTGTTCGACTCCGTGTCCAAGCGCTATTCGGAGTGCGGCATCCGCATCGGCTGCCTCTGCACCAAGAACCGCGCGGTCCGCGACGCGGTGATGAAGTTCTGCCAGGCCCGCCTGTCCCCGCCGTTGCTGGGCCAGATCGTGGCGGAGGCTTCCCTGGACGTCCAGAAGGAATACCTTCGCGGCGTCTATGAGGAGTACCTCGAGCGGCGCAACTTCCTGATCGACGGGCTCAACAAGATCCCGGGCGTGTATTCGCCGATCCCGATGGGCGCCTTCTACACGATGGCCAAGCTCCCGGTGGACGACGCCGAGAAATTCTGCATCTGGTGCCTGCGCGACTTCCAGTACGAAGGCGCCACGGTGATGATGGCGCCCGGCGCCGGCTTCTACACGGAGCCGGGGGAGGGCCGCCAGGAGGTGCGTATCGCATACGTTTTGTGCAAAGAAGACCTTGCCCGGGCCCTCACGGTGCTCCAGAAAGCCCTGGAGGCCTACCCGGGTCGACAATAGCCGCCCCTCAAGGCGACGACACTGAGTTGCATACCCCGCAACTCGAGGTTAGGTAGTAGTGCAGCGCGGGTTCCCCCCTTCCGGGACCCGCGCTTTATTTCTGCCCGCACCCCGTACCCCGCACCCGTGGCCTTCCGGTGGTGCCCAGCCCTGCCTCAAGGGGGTGCCACCCACCTTTACCCGAGTCATCCTCAAAATTGGGGTTATTTGAGGATGAGATGACATTTTCCCGTCTTTCGTCCTCAAAATTGGGGTTATTTGAGGATGAGTTGGTGTTTTTCGGCCTTTCGTCCTCAAATTAGGCCAGTTTTGAGGATGGGAAGGTGGTTTCCCCTCATGTCGTCCTCAAAATGAGGTGTTTTTGAGGATGGGTGGAGGAGGCGGAGGGGCTATGCGGAAACGGGGCGGGGGAAGAGGGTGTTGACGAGGGTGGGCGAGAGCTTCAGGATCCGCTGGATCTGCCTGGGCGAAGCGTTGTAGTCGAAGCGCATCCTGCGAGCGACCTCCAATTTCTGGTCGCCCGTGAGCAGGCCGGGCTGCGGCGAACCGAACTCCCTGGCGCTGAGCGAGCAGACGGCCCCGAAGAGTTCGTCGTCGGTCAGGAAGATGCGGTCTCCGAGCCGCCGGGCCACTTCCGCGTAGGCTTCATTGTCCCGACAGAGGCTGCGGAAGTATTGGTGCGCGTCGTGGAAGTAGGCCTCCGCTTCGGGAATCGCGCAGAAGCTTGGCGGGAACAGCATCGGCCCCGGCGCAGATGTCCCGTCGGCGCTGAACCCGGTCAAGACGCGGTAGTAATCCGGCAACGAAGCGTCCCGGCAATGACAGAGGGCCCGCTGTTCGCGGAGTGTCAAAGCCGAATAAGGTTGGGTCGGAAGCATCATCCCGACCGGGTTGAAGAAGTAGACCCCGGCGCTCCACCAATAGGAGAACGGCGTACAGTCCGGATGGACCAGATAACCGTTTCGGTTGACATAGACGATCTCGTTGCGCAGCGTCTGAAGGCTGGGGATCTGAAAAGTCTTCGCCTGGAAGCGGTCCATCCGACAGATGCGGCCTTGTCGCGTCAGATATGTGCCCAGGCGGGATTTGAACAATGCGAACAAGGCGATCACGTCGGGGTGGGGCCCCGCAAGGATGATGTGCAGATGGTTGCTCATCAAAGAGAAGGTCAGGATCCGGCAGCGGGGGAATGCTGCCGCGCAGATGCCGAGCAGGGCGATGCCGAAGACATAATCCGCCGCGCAGGTGAAGATGATCTCCATCGTTTCGCCATCCGTATAGAGATGCCAGAAAGGACCGCCTCGGGAAAAGGCGGTCTCGCAGACAGGATCCGGTCTCATCGTATCCTGCCGCTTCTGCGTGAAACTCCGGCCTCGTCGCCGAGGTCGATGCCCAGATGCTCCAGCCGGAGGCGCAGGGCGTTGGCGTTGCGCCCAAAGCGTTCGGCCAGCCGGTTGAAGTTGGCCTTCCGGCCCTGCGCGGTCTCCTCCTGGTAGGCGGAAAGGAGGGCGGCGTCTTCGCCTTCCTCCCATTTCATAAACGCGCGCGGGAAACGGGCCCGGAGTTCCTGCATCTGCAGGGCACTGAGGTTTAGGAATTGTGAGATGATGATGCTTTTGTTGCCGCCGGCATCCGCCGAGAGCCATTCCGCGAGGTCGCCGGTGTCGTGGTGCTGGCGGATCAGCTGGAGGGTCTTGGTGGACAGGCCGCTGACCGGCTTGTCCGGCAAGGTGTTCGGAGCGCCGGGGTTGTCGGTCTGCGAAGAGAGAATGACGCCGATTTCGAGAAAAGCTTCGTGCATCAGATCGTCCAGGGCGTCGTGCGCAAGGGCACGCTGCTCGCTCAGGACTGCTTGGATCCGGGCTTCCCTGGAGGGGGCGCCGGAAAGCGAAGTGTTGAAAGAATCCATCTTTAAAGTTTTTTAGTTTACATTAGGCATCACTCCGGATACAAGGATACGACATTTCCCCGAAAAGAAAAACAATCAGCCGTCAGAAAAAACAAGTCGTCCTCAAAACAAGGCGTTTTTGAGGACGAGATGGGGGGAAACCACCTTCCCGTCCTCAAATCAGGGCCTTTTTGAGGATGGGGGCCCATGGAGGGCGGGGGTGGGGAGGCTAGCGGCCGGCGAGGGCGTCGATCTCGACGCGGGCGCCGAGGGGGAGGGCGGCGACCTGGTAGCAGACGCGCGCGGGCTTGTCGGTGGGGAAGAACTCCGCGTAGACGGCGTTCATCGCGGCGAAGTCGGCGATGTCCGCGAGCAGGACGGTCGTCTTGACGATGTCGGCGTGGCCGAGGCCCGCGGCGGCGAGGATCGCGCCGAGGTTGCGGAGCGCCTGGCGCGTCTGGGCCTCAATGCCTTCGGCCATCCGGCCCGTGGCGGGATCGACCGGCAGCTGGCCGGAAATGAAGAGGGTGCCGTTCAGCTCCACGGCCTGGGAGTAGGGGCCGACGGCCTTGGGCGCGTCGGCGGTCGCGATGATTCTTTTCATAGGGCGAATATACGAAAAATCGGCTTCTGCGCGGATATGCGCCCTTTTTTTCGCATCTTTGCAGTATGAAACACTTTGCGCTGGCCGTTCTGCTGCTGCTCGCCGGGCTTTCCGCCCGCGGCGGCGAACCGTATGTCTGCCTGCAGCCCGGCCGCACGCTGGTGTACGAACGCCACAAGGCGAACGGCCGCCTGGAGCGCACCACCACGATGGAATACACCGCGGTGCGCGAAAGCGGCGACGGCCGCCTGGTCGACTACATCTTCACGCTCCGCGGCCCGGGCGGCGCCGCCCTCTACGGCGGCGGCGCGCCGATGACGACCGCCGTCGCCGCCGACGGCACCATCAGCCAGGACCTCGGCGCTTCGCTGCAGGTCGTCCTGCACAACATGTTCCCGGGCGTCGACCAGTCTGTCGAGACGGTCCCGGCCCTGATCCCCGCCGAGCTGAAGCCCGGCGACAAACTCCCGGACGCGCGCTGCACCGTCAAGACGGGCATCATGACCCACACGATGGCCATCACCGAGCGGAAAGTCCTCCGCTTCGAGCGCATCCGCGTGCCCGCGGGCGAATTCCAATGCGTGGTGATCCGCGAACACAAGGTCGAAAAGGGCCTTGGCCGCAACCGCGAGACGGTCTCCGACAGCTGGTACGCGGCCGGAATCGGCCCCGTCCGCCACGACACCTACCGTTATTCCGGCGGAAATCTGAAGCTGGAAGCTTCGGAAATTCTGAAAAAATATTAAATTTGCAGAATTCGAGGTTCGAATAATGAAGAGACTTACCTGGCTTATCGTATTACTTCCACTCCTGACGCCTGTGACGTCGGTTGCGCAGGAAGCATCTCCGGTAGACAGCCTCTTGCTGGAAGAATCCCGTGCCGCCCAGGCAGCACGCCGCCTCGTCGAGGCCGGCTTTATGAACGTGCGTTCCGTCGAGACGCCCGACTTCACCGCCTTCACCGTCGAAAACGACTACTACAAGCTCCCGGCCGACGGCTTCGTCCGCGCCGTGCAGATCCTCGAAGGCGCCGGGCTGGACGAATCCAAGCCGATCAAGCTCATCGGCACCTCCTATAAAGTTCCCGAACTCACGATCACATACGATCCCGAACAGGGCCGCTGGAGCACCACCAAGCGCCTCGACGCCTCGTGGGACGCCGTCCGCAAGCAGCCGAAGCTGAACAACAGCTTCCTGCGCACGGACATCACCGTCTATCCCGTCGTGTCGCTGATCAACCTCATCATCACGCAGGTCTATCAGTCCCTCTGGGAGCTCAAGCCCGCCCTCGAGGTCGAGCTCTGGCCCGGCGCGCGCTTCTCCTACCAGCTGGTGCTCCCGGTCTACACGGACTTCTTCGAGACGCAGTACCGCTACATCCATCCGGGCGTGATCTCGCTCTCGCAGCGCTTCCGCGACCCCTGGCACCTGGGGATCCAGGGCAAGTTCACCATCGGCCAGTTCACGGGCAACCGCTACGGCGCGACGCTCGAGGCCGCCTACTGGTTCCCCAACGAGCGCTTCTGGGTGGACACCCAGCTGGGCATCGTCTCCGTAGCGGGCTTCCGCGGCTTCCGCTGGCGCTACTACTGGGAGCCCGTCTTCGCGTGGAATGTGGCCGGCAACTACTACAACGCCGCCCTGCAGACGCAGTTCACGCTGCGCGCGCAATGCTTCCTGTATGGCGACTACGGCCTCAAGTTCGAAATGATCCGTCACTTCCACCACGTCTCCGTGGGCTTCTACGCCGAGCGCGGCCTCCTCTTCGACCAGACGGGCCACCTGGTGGCCAAATCTTTCCAGCCGCGTACCAATGCCGGATTCCGTATCCACATCTCTCTTCCGCCCTACAAAACGCGCCGCTACGGCCGTGTACCGCGGATTACGACGTCCGGCCAGATGACTTTCGACTATAATGCTAACAACGAGCAGGTTTACTACAAGGAGTTCCGCACGGAAGCCGCTGACAACCTGGTTAGCAAGAACTATTTCAACCCGTATTATATTAATAGTAAAATTGAGAAAAGATGAGGTAATTGATTGACTTAAGGTGAAAAACTCCCGAAAATATTTGGTTTTTCGGTTTTTGTAAGGTATCTTTGTCTCTCGTAGAGTGGTATGCCGTAGAGTCAGCACCCTGCTTTACGGGCAAGAAACAGGAATTAAGTTTAATGTTTAATATTTATTTTAAAGAAATGAAAAAGCTTTTTTCACTCATTGCGTTAGTTGGTGTCATTGCCGCTTGCACGCCTGAGCAGATCGACACTGCTTTCAAACTGGCAGGTGGTAAAGTCACTGTGAATGTTGATGTTATCGACATCATCCACGGCGGCGCCTATGCTGGTACCTACACTGTGAACTCCAACTTCGGTACTGTTTCCGGTAACACCATTACCTATCAGGCTGGCGACAGCCAGGGTGTCACCGCCGGCGATTACAAGATCACCGTTTCGGGCCCGAAGCTCGCCAAGGACTATGAGGCTACTTTTGCTGTCCCTGAGGTTCTCGCCGGTGGCGAGGCCGTCATCCGTGCTTCCGTCTTCGTGGGCGAGCCGCTCAACGGCTGGACCGTCGCTGTCTCGGTCGATGAGGAAAACGTCGAGGAAGGTATCGACACCTACTTCCTGGCCAACACCCATTATCCGACCCACGCCTACTCCCACGCCGGTATCGACACCTGGTACTACAACAACTCCGAGTTCATGCTCGAGGGTACTGCCATCTACAACGATATTTGGTGGGATGATGTGATCACCAACCTCGTCGACAACCAGATCCTCGGCTTCGAGGGCATCGTCGACAACGTGGCTGAGTCCAACACCGACTCCTGGATCTTCGAGGATGAGGAGTACGACTTCGTCGTGTCCGCCTGGGCTATGTGGAACGTCACCCAGTACAACTACTGGTACAAGCTGCCTGTCACCGTGTTCGCTTTCAAGGATGCGGATGAGGATGGCAAGGTCGGTGCCAGCGAGGAGACTCTCGATCTCGGTTCCTTCGATTGGACTGAGTACGAGACCGTTCTCGTCCAGGTTCACGAGCTGCCTTATCCGGGCGCCCCGGGCCACGCTCACTATCAGCACGGTCACGGCAAGGACGCTCACGGCTCCATGGCCAACGCCGGTGGTGGTATCTCCTACAACGAGTAATCCTTGGATTCCCCATCATCTTATCAGTTAAACGAATCTAAAAATTATAACGATATGAAACTCAAAGCTCTTGCACTGTCTTTTGCTCTTGCTGCCGGTATCTTCGGCGCAAATGCTCAGACTGCTTATAAGGGGAATGACGTTTTCGTCGGCGTCGGTGGCGGTATCATCTCCGTCTACAACGGTGGCTTCAACACTCCCTCTGTCTATGGCAACATCCAGGTCGGTAAGTACATTACTCCGGTTTGGGGTGTCCGTGCCGTCATCGGCGGTCCTTTCCAGACCCTCGACAAGAAGGACGGTAACGCTACCAACTTCGGTCAGAACAATGAGCTCTTCTCTGCCAAGAACAAGCTCTTCGGTGAGATCAACCTCGACGGTATGGTCAACTTCAGCAACATCTTCGCTGAGGACCTCGCCAAGTTCGATGTCTATGGTTTCGTCGGTCCGACCGTGAACTTCTCCTCCATCGGCACCGAGTTCGCCAACGGTGCCCAGACTGGTTCCAAGATGCTCGTCCGCGAGGCTGACGGCCTCAAGGCCCGCTTCGGTGCTACCGCCGGTCTCGGTCTCGGCTACAACTTCACCAACGCTTTTGAGCTTGCTCTCGAAGGCCGCTTCGGCATCACCCCGTCCGTCTTTGGCGACGCTTCCCAGTATCGCAAGGGTGAGGGTACCGGCCGCGTGACCCTCAACGCCATCTGGACCATTGGTGGCAAGCATGGCAAGTTCGCCCGTGCTGCTGCTGCCGCTGCCGCCGCCGGCTACCTCTCCAAGGAGGCTGCTGACGCCCTGGCCCGCGACTACGCCGCCAAGAACCCGAAGATCGTCGAGAAGGTGGTCGAGAAGGAGGTCATCAAGGAGGTCGAGAAGTACATCAACAAGGAGATCCCTGCTTCCACCGCTGTCTTCTTCGAGCTCAACAAGGCCGTCCTCTCCCAGAAGGACAAGGCTCGCCTCCAGCTCTATGCTGAGGAGATCAAGGATATCGAGGGCGTCATCTCCGTCGCCGGCTACGCCGACAAGAAGACGGGTAGCGTCAAGCGCAACCAGACCCTCTCCGAGCAGCGTGCCAAGGTGGTCTACGACTTCCTCATCAGCCTCGGTGTCCCTGCCAGCAAGCTCGAGACCAGCGCCAACGGTGGCGTCGATCCGATCTTCTTCAACAACGATGTGCTGAGCCGCACCGTTATCCTCAAGCCGAAGAAATAATTTTCTCTTTAGATAAATATTATTCTTCCCGAAGACCTGCGATCCCAACCTCGCAGGTCTTCTTTTTTTATGTACTTGATGTTTTGCGATTAATTGTTTATATTTGCCTATGTATTTTAGGTATCATCTGCGATGCTCGAAGATATCAAGTCAAATATCGCCAAGTTGGTTGCGCTGTACGAGGCCGAGAGGCAGCGGGCGGATGATTTGGCCGGACGGCTTGCAGCGAGCGAGGAGAAGTGCCTGCGATACAAGGAGCAGATTACTGATTTGAACCAACAGATAGACAATCTCGAACTGATGCGTGCGTTTCAGGCATCCGGAGACCCTACTGAGTCGAAGGAGCGGATTGACAAACTGATCCGGGAGATTGACAGATGCATAAAGCTGCTGGAGAGTTGACATGGCACAGGACATTACGTTAAAAGTTGCAGGCAAGCCCTATCGCCTCAGCGCCGCCACCCCCGAGATGGAGCAGCTGATGCGCCTTGCCGCGGCGGACGTGACGGCGATGATGACCAAGTTCGACGCCCGCTTCCCGGACAGCAGTCCGGAGGACAAGCTGGCTTTCGTGGCGATCCAGGAAGCCGCAGGCAAGCTCTCCGCGCAGAAGAAGATGTCCCGCCTCGTCGAAGAGGTCGAGGCGCTCCAGGGAGATGTTTCTGCCTATCTGGAGGCGATGGAAAAGTGATAAGCCGTCAGGCCCATCTTCTGAAAACAACAAGTTCTTCGGAACCGGGTCTACTCGCGCTGAGGAAGGCAAGCCCGCTACGACGGGAAGCCCGGGACAGTACGGAGCCCAAATCATATTCAGAGGCTTTCTGAAAGCTCGGCTGACGGCTTTTTTCTAAAATTACAGTATCTGCCCCGCAAGGACGGATACTGTAATTTTATATATAAACCTATGTTTCTGTACTACATCCTAACAGCGATTGCAGGTGCCGCACTGGCCCTCGCGATTTATATACTGGTCAGCCGGTCCGCTTCGAAGGGGCGCGCGAACGCCATCATCGAGAAGGCGAACCTGGAGGCCGAAAGCATCAAGCAGCAGAAAATCCTGCAGGCCAAGGAGAAATTCCTCCAGCTCAAGACCGAGCACGAGGACTTCGTCGGCAAAAAGAACAACGAACTCCGCGACCGCGAAAACAATATCAAGTCCCGTGAAGGCCAGCTGAAGCAGCAGCAGAGCGAGCTGGACCGCCGCCAGCACGACCTCGACTCCCAGAAGGGCCAGGTCAACGCCCTCAAGACCAAGCTGGACGCCAAGATGGAGGAATGCGAGCGCGTGACCGCGCAGGTCAACAAGGAACTGGAGAACATCGCGGGAATGTCCGCCGAGGACGCCCGCAAGATGCTGGTTGAAAATATGAAGGCCGAGGCGCGCAGCGAGGCGCAGGCCTACATCAACGATACGATGGATGAGGCGCGGCTCAACGCCGCCCGCGAGGCGAAGCGCATCGTGATCAACACGATCCAGCGCACCGCCACGGAAACGGCGATCGAGAACGCCGTCACCACCTTCCCGATCGACAACGACGAGGTCAAGGGCCGCATCATCGGCCGTGAGGGCCGCAACATCCGCGCCCTCGAGGCCGCGACGGGCGTCGAGATCGTCGTGGACGACACGCCCGACGCCATCCTCCTCTCCGCCTTCGACCCGGTCCGCCGCGAAGTGGCGCGCCTGTCGCTGCACCAGCTGGTGATCGACGGCCGCATCCACCCGGCGCGTATCGAGGAAGTCGTGGCCAAGGTGAGCAAGCAGCTCGAGGACGAGATCCTGGAGACCGGCAAGCGTACCTGCATCGATATGGGCATCCACGGACTCAACCTGGAGCTGGTCAAGCTGATCGGCCGTATGAAATACCGTTCGTCCTACGGACAGAACCTTCTGCAGCACTCCCGCGAAGTCGCGAACATCTGCGCCATCATGGCTTCCGAGCTGGGGCTGAACCCCAAGATCGCCCGCCGCGCCGGCCTGCTGCACGATATCGGCAAGGTCAGCGACCTCGATCCTGAGCTGCCGCACGCCATCCTGGGCGCCAAGCTCGCCGAGCAGTACAAGGAGCGTCCCGAGATCTGCAACGCCGTGGGAGCGCACCACGAGGAAATGGAGATGACGTCCATCTACGCACCGCTGGTGCTCGTGGGCGATGCCATTTCCGGCGCCCGTCCGGGTGCCCGCCGCGAGGTGATCGAGTCCTACATCAAGCGTCTGAAGGGTATGGAGGATCTGGCCGCGTCCTATCCGGGCGTGACGAAGTCCTACGCGATCCAGGCTGGCCGCGAGCTGCGCGTGATCGTGGGCGCCGAGGAGGTGTCCGACGACCAGGCGGCGCGTCTGTCCACGGATATCGCGCAGCGGATCCAGGACGAGATGACCTATCCGGGTCAGGTGAAGATCACGGTGATCCGCGAGACGCGTTCGGTCGCCATTGCCAAGTAATTTAGATGATTGCACAACTTTTTGTATCGCTGGTCCTGCTGTTGCAGGCCGTGCCCCAGATCAACTGGAAGTCTGAGGTGAAGCAGTCCCCGGAGGGCAACAAGATTGTCCTCACGGGCGAGCTGGAGGAGGGGATTGACCACGTTTCCGGTACGGTGACCTATATGCCCTGCCGCGGCGACGCCTGCTATATGCCCGTCGACTGGGACTTCGAGGAGTTCCTGGAAGCAGTTCCGGCAGATGGAGCTGTCGACCCGGGAAACGTCTCACTGCGTGAGACCCTTCCCACCGCTGAAAGCGGCGGGCCCCTCCCTCTTACGAAGCCGAGGGTGGCTACGGTTTCCCAGGTCGACACTCCATCTGCCGGAACCGAAAACAATAGCCTCTGGGCGCTGATCCTGGAGGCGATCCTGTGGGGATTTGCGATGCTGCTGACGCCGTGCGTGTTCCCGATGGTGCCGATGACGGTGTCCTTCTTCATGAAGGGCAGCGACAACGCGCGCCAGGGCCGCCTGAAGGCGTCTCTTTACGGCCTGTTCATCGTCCTGCTCTATACGGTCCCGATCTGCCTGATCATCGGCATCACCTGGATCGTGGGCGGCAGCGGCGTGACGGCCGACATCTTCAACTGGCTGTCCACCCACTGGCTGCCCAACATCCTGTTCTTCCTGGTGTTCATGACCTTCGCGGCGAGCTTCTTCGGCGCGTTCGAGATCACGCTCCCGAGCAAATGGACCAACAACGCCGACAAGAACAGCGACCGCAAGGGCCTGGGCGGCATCTTCTTCCTGGCCCTGACCCTCGTGCTCGTCAGCTTCAGCTGCACGGGCCCGATCGTCGGCACCGTGCTCATCAAGAGCACCCAGGGCGAATTCTGGACCCCGATGGTCACGATGCTCGCATTCAGCGTCGCCTTCGCCCTGCCGTTCACCATCCTCGCACTTTTCCCGTCCCTGCTGAAGAAGCTCCCCAAGAGCGGCGGCTGGCTCAACTCCGTCAAGGTGGTCCTGGGCTTCATCGAGATCGCCCTCGGCCTCAAATTCCTCAGCACGGCCGACCAGACCTACCACTGGCACCTGCTGGACCGCGAGGTCTATCTCGCCATCTGGATCGCGGTGTTCACGCTGCTGGGTCTCTATCTGATCGGCAAGATCCGCTTCAAGCACGATACGCCGCTGGAGTACCTCGGCGTGCCGCGCCTGACGCTCGCCATCGCCGTGTTCTCCTTCGTCGTGTACCTGATCCCGGGTATGTGGGGTGCGCCCCTCAAGGCCCTGTCGGGCTACCTGCCGCCGATGGAGACGCAGGACTTCGTATTGGACGCTTCGCGTACGCTCAGCATAACGGGCGGGAGCGCCGCCACGGCAGGGGAGTCCCAGCCGGGCACGATCACCATCGCCCACGGCCTGCAGGCCTACGACAACCTGCCGGACGCGCTGGCCGCGGCCAATGCCGCCGGCAAGCCGGTGTTCCTGGATTTTACGGGCTACGGCTGCGTGAACTGCCGGGAGATGGAGGCGCGCGTGTGGTCGGATCCCGAGGTGCTGCGCCGCCTGCGCGAGGACTTCGTCATCGCCGCGCTGCACGTGGACGACAAGACGAAGCTGCCGGAAGAGAAATGGGTGAAGAATGAGCGCGGAACGCTGCTCAAGGATGTCGGGCGCGTCAACTCCTACGTGGCGCTGCACGACTTCGGGGTGAATGCCCAGCCGAACTACTTCCTACTGGACAGTGACGGCAACCGGATAGCTGGCCCCCGTCCCTACAATCTCGATGTACAAGGATTTATAGAATTCCTCGACCTGGCTCTCTAGCGGTCGGGGAATTCTTTTTTATTCGTAATCCGCCTCGCCGAACCCTTCTGCGGTCCGCTGGGGGATTTCGCCGTGGAAGCAGGTGTCGCGGATGTAGGCGACCACCTCGTTCAGACCCTCGGCGAATTTCTCGAAATCCTCCTTATAGAGGAAAATCTTATGCTTGTCGTAGTTGAAGCTGCCGTCCGGATTGGTGCGGCGCTTGCTCTCGGTGATGGTCAGGTAGAAGTCTTTGCGTCCCTTCGTGGCTTTGACGTCGAAGAAATAGGTCCGTTTGCCGGCGCGGACGGGCTTGGAGAACACATCCTCGGCATCCCGGCTTTCGTAACGAGAATCGTAATCGTCTCTGTACATGCTTGCGATTTTAATGTATATCTTATTACAAAAATAGGATTTTTTATCGATTACTTACTATCTTTGCAGATAAATTTGTTTGAAAGTATGCTCAACCGAAGAATTCTCCGTATCAAGGCTTTCAAGGCCGTCTACTGCTACGCAGAAAACCACGGTATGACTCTCAAGGAAGCAGAATCCCTCCTGGATGTTTCGTGCGAGTCCACCCGGGACCTGTATCTGTTTCTGCTCGCCCTGGCGGGACCCCTCACGGAGGAGGCCCGCGCCCGCATCGAGGCGGCGCGCGCCAAGTTCAACCCTACCGAGGAGGAGCTTCACCCCAATCTCAAATTCGTCGAAAACCGGATCCCCGCGCTGCTGGCGCAGGATCCCGACTTCACCAAACTGACGGGCAAGAAGAAACTCTCCTGGGACCAGTACGACGTGTTGCTGCGCCGCCTCTACGAGCGGATCCGCGGCCGTAAATATTTCCAGGAATACCTCGACAGCGGCGAGAGCTCGCTGGAGGAAGATGCGCGCCTCTGGTGCCGCATCTACGAGCGCGAGCTCGAGGACAGCCCCGAGCTGGCCGACATCCTGGAGGACCTGTCGATCCACTGGAACGACGATCTCGGCTACACCCTGGGCTGGTGCATCCGGACGATGCGCTCCCTGGGCCAGGGCGAGCCCTGGCGCCTGCCGGCGCTGTACCAGAGCGACCTGCCCGGCAACGAGGCGCTTGAGAGCGACAAGAAATTCGTGGTCAACCTGCTGCGTACCGCCTACGCCAATTATGACGATTTCTGCGCCCAGGTGGCCGAGCTCACGCCCGGCTGGACGCGCGACCGTCTCTGCACCACCGACCTCAGCCTGATCGCCTGCGGCATGGCCGAGGCCAAAATGTCTCCCGCGGTCTCCCCGCGCATCATCATCAACGAATACGTTGAGATTTCCAAGTATTATAGCACGCCGGAGAGCAGCGGCTTTGTCAACGGACTGCTCGACAAACTGATTAACCAACACGAATAGAATATGATCAACGTGATTTTACAGGCCGGCGCAGCCGCCGGTCAGGCCGGCCAGACCGGCAGTAGCTGGAGCTTCCTTCTGATGCTTGTCCTGATGTTCGGTGTGATGTATCTCTTCATGATCCGCCCGCAGCGCAAGCAGCAGAAGCAGCTCGAAGAGATGCGCAACTCCCTGAAGAAGGGTGACAAGGTCATCACCGCCGGCGGCATCTACGGCACCGTGGCCGACATCGACGGCAACACCGTGCTCGTCAAGGTGGACGGCGAAGTCAAGATCCGCGTCGACAAGAGCTCCATCAACCGTGATATGACGGGCGAACAGCCTGCCCAGGGCGAGAAGAAATAAATCCCCGTGAAGAACTGGGTCCAGTTCCTGCTCTGCCTGCTGTTCTCGGCCAGCATCTGGCTCGTGCTCAATCTGTCGCAGAACTATGTGGCGATCGTGAGCGTGCCGATCGTGGCCCGGAGCAATATCGAAGGCCGGGCGGCGGTGTCCCAATCGGAAGCGACCGCTTCCGCGCAGGTCTCCGCCACCGGCTTCCGCCATATCCTGATGGGCCGCGCCCATAGGCGTGCAAAGCAGGTCACCTTCGCCTCCACCGACTTCCGTCGGGTAGGCGGGGACCGGTTCTCCCTCTCCAATACGGCGCTCTACCGCTACGCGTCCCAGCTCTACGGCGACGGCGTGACGGTGGAGAGCTTCATTTCCGAGGACCTGGAATTCACCTTTGCGGAGGAGACCTACAAGAAGGTGCCGGTGCGCCCGGCGCTGACGGTCCTTTTCCTGCCGCAATACATGGCCCAGAAGCCGATGTCCCTCCAGCCGGACTCGGTGCTCGTCTATGGCGAGCCCGCGCGCCTGGAGAACATCACCTCCGTCCCGACCAAGCCGCTGGAGCTGGCCGACGTGCGCAGCAGCGTGCACGGCAAGATCAAGCTCGAGACGCCCAGCGGCGTGCGCCTCTCGCACGACGAATGCGTCTATTCGGTCGAGGTCACGCGCTACGTCGAAGTGCGCGCGGAGGTCAAGATCGAGACGCGCAACGTCCCGGCCCACGTGGACCTGGCCGTCCTGCCTTCCACGGCCACGGCCGTGTTCCGCTGCGTGTTCCCGACGGCCACGGACCCTTCCGTGCAGGCGCATTTCTACATCGACTACCGGGATTTCACGGGCTCGCGCAGCGGTCGCTGCGTGGCCCGCTGCGAAGGCCTTCCCTCCAACGTGATCGACTACACGCTCACGCCGGAAGTCTTCGACTGCCTGGTCAAATCCGCTGAATAATGCGTACGGTCCTCGTCACTGGCCCCATCGGGAGCGGGAAGAGCGAAGCGTGCCGTTATCTGGCCTCGCTGGACTTCCCGGTCTATGAGTGCGACGCCCGCACCAAGATGCTCTACTCGATGGTCCCCGGCCTGAAATGCAGCATCGAGGAGCGCCTCGGCCTGCCCTGGTCGCAGATCGGCCAGGTCTTCGCCGAGCCCGACAAGCTCCGGACCCTCGAGGAGATGGTCTATCCCTACGTGGTGGAAGACCTCAAGGCCTGGAAGGCCGCCCAGACGGCCCCCATCCTCTTCATCGAGTCCGCCATCGCGCTGGACAAGCCGCAGTTCGACGGCCTCTACGACACCGTCGTGCTGGTGGACGCGCCCTATGGGACGCGCGTCCGCCGCAACCCCAAGGCCGCGGAGCGCGACGCGCTGCAGGCCTACGATCCCGCCCGGATCGACCACGTCGTCGTCAACGACGGCACCCCAGAAGAATTACAACTTTTAATCCGACAACTGATATGCAAACTGATTTAGCACGGATCCTGTCCGTCTCCGGCCAGCACGGCCTTTATCAATACATCGCCCAGGCGCGCACCGGCGCCATCGCCGAAAGCCTCGAGACCAAGCAGCGCAAGGTGTTCTCCGCCTCCAGCCGCATCTCCAGCCTGGCCGACATCGCCATCTACACCAGCGAAGGCGAGCTGAAGCTCGACCAGGTGTTCCTGGCCATCAAGGACGCGCTCGGCGACGCCGAGGCTCCCTCTCCCAAGGCTGCCGACAAGGAGCTCATCGCCCTCTTCAAGAAGGCCATCCCCAACTACGACGAGGACCGTTTCTACGTGTCCCATATGCGCAAGGTCGTCGACTGGTACAGCCAGATCGTCAAGTACGCCTCCCTCGACTTCGTCAAGGAAGAGGAGCAGAGCGATGCAAAAGAAGCTTAAGGTCGTCACCCTCGGCTGTTCGAAGAACACCGTGGACACGGAGCATCTGCTGGCCCAGCTGCCGGCGGATGCTTTCGCCATTGTGGAGGACGACCAGCCCGTCGACAGCCTGCTGCTCAACACCTGCGGCTTCATCGGCGACGCCAAGGAAGAGTCCATCGAGGCCATCCTGGCGGCCGTCGAGGAGAAGAAGCAGGGCAGGGCGGGGGAGGTGGTCGTGTTCGGCTGCCTCTCGCAGCGCTACCTCGCCGAACTGCCCGTCGAGATCCCCGAGGTGGACGCCTGGTTCGGCGCCCGCGACCTCGCGCCCGTGCTGCGGCACCTGGGCGTGGAGCCGGGCCGCCTGACGGCGCGCCGCATCGCCCGCCACCAGGGCTACGCCTACCTCAAGATTTCCGAAGGCTGCGACCGCCGCTGCTCCTACTGCGCCATCCCCTTCATCCGCGGCGCGCACCGCTCCGTGCCGATGGAGGACCTGGTCGCGGAAGCGGAGTCGCTGGCCGCGCAGGGCGTCAGGGAGCTGATCCTGATCGCGCAGGACACGACCTACTACGGCCTGGACCTCTACAAGCGCCGCGCGCTCGGCGAGCTGCTGGAGCGCCTCTCCGCGCTGCCCGGCATCGAATGGATCCGCATCCACTACTCCTACCCGGCCGACTTCCCGGAGGACGTGCTGGCCGCGATGGCCGACAACCCGAAGGTCTGCCGCTACCTGGACATCCCGCTCCAGCACATCGCCGACGGGATGCTGGAGCGGATGCACCGCCACGTGGACGGCGCCTGGACGCGCGCGCTGATCAAGCGTCTGCGGGCCGAGGTGCCCGGCGTGGCGCTGCGCACGACGATGATCGTCGGCCATCCGGGCGAGACGGAAGAAGAATTCGCGGAGCTGCTCGACTTCGTGCGCGAAGCGCGCTTCGAACGCCTGGGCGCGTTCACCTACTCCGAGGAGGAGGGCACCTGGGGTGCGGAGCACCTCAAGGACGACGTCCCGGAGGACGTCAAACGCGAACGGCTCGACCGCCTGATGGCGGTCCAGCGCGACATCTCCCTGGAATGCAACCGCGCCCGCGTGGGCACGGAAGTGCGCGTGATGGTGGACGACTTCGTGAACGGCAACGCCATCTGCCGCAGCGAGTTCGAGAGTCCGGAGGTGGACGGCGAAATCCTGCTGCAGAACCCCGCGCCGGAACTGCGCGTCGGGGATATGGTCCGCGTGCGCATCGTGGCCGCCGAAGAGTATGACCTGATAGGAGAACAGATTCGCTGATTTTTCCTATATTTGTCCCCGACTAAAACCAAAACCGTATGCCTGACAGTATCCAGGACCGTCTCATCGACATCGACAAGATCATCGCCGCCAAATTCGGGGCGGGGAAGGTCCCCGGTTTCGCCGTACGATTCATCAAGCGCTTCATCCACCAGGACTGGATGAACGGGATCCTCAAGCGGGGTCTCGACGGCGCCGATTTCTGCGACGACCTGCTGCAGTATATGGACGTCAAGATCGAGGTCGAAGGCCTGGAGAACGTCCCCGTGGACGGCACGCGCTACTGCTTCGCCTCCAACCACCCGCTGGGCGCCGTCGACGGCATCGCGCTCTGCTCGCTGATCACCCGCCAGTTCGGGCCGATGAAGATGCTGGTCAACGACTTCCTCCTCTACATCAAGCCCATCGCGCCGCTCTGCGTGCCCATCAACAAAGTGGGCGGCCAGGCGCGCAACCTCCCGCAGATGATCGACGAAGCCTACCGCTCCGACAACCACCTGCTGATGTTCCCTTCGGGCAGCGCCTCGCGCAAGGTCAACGGCAAGATCCAGGACCTGCCCTGGACCAAGACCTTCATCACCAAGAGCGTGGAGACGGACCGCGCCGTGGTGCCGGTCCACTTCGTGGGCCGCAACCCCGCGCGCTTCTACCGCGCCGACTGGTTCTTCCGCAAATTCTTGAAAATCAAGTTCAATATCCCGATGCTCTTCCTGCCTGACGCGTTCTACCACGCGCAGCACAAGACATTCAAGATTATCTTCGGGGCGCCCATCCCGGCCGCGACCTTCGACAAGTCGCGCAAGCCGGCGGAGTGGGCGGCCTGGGTGCGCGAAAAGGTTTATCAACTCTGATGCGAGATGGACGAAAAGATTATTGACCCGATCAGCCGCGAGCTGCTCCTGGCGGAGCTCACGCCCGACAGGAAACTGTGTGACACCAACAAGGCCGACAACGAGATCTACGTCGTCGACTGCAACGATGCGCCCAACGTGCTGCAGGAGATCGGCCGTCTTCGCGAGATCGCCTTCCGCGACAGCGGCGGCGGCACGGGCCAGGCCGTCGACCTGGACGAGTTCGACCTGGACCCGGCCCACCCGTACAAGCAGCTGATCATCTGGGACCCGGACGCGCAGGCCATCCTGGGCGGCTACCGCTACATCCTGGGCACGGACGTGCAGCTCCAGGCGGACGGCCAGCCGCACATCACCTCCGCCCATATGTTCCACTACTCGGACCAGTTCATCCGCGAGTACCTCCCGCACGTGATGGAGCTGGGCCGCTCCTTCGTGGCCCCCGAATACCAGAGCTCCAAGGCGGGCGCCAAGGCGATCTTCTCCCTGGACAACCTCTGGGACGGCATCGCCGCGGTCATCCTCCAGCACCCCGGAATTATGTACTTCCTGGGCAAGATGACCATCTACCCCAGCTACGACAAGTCCAGCCGCGAGCTGATCCAGCATTTCCTCTGGAAGCATTTCCCGGATCCCGAGGAGCTCGCGCGCCCCAAGAAGCCCGTCCCCATCGAGACCGACGAGCGTCTGCTCGACCTCATCCTCCACGACGACGACTACAAGGCGGACTACCGCAACCTCAAGGACGCGGTCCGCAAGCTGGGCGTCAACATCCCGCCCCTCGTCAACAGCTATATGAACGCCTCGCCGACGATGAAGATGCTCGGCACCGGCATCAACGACGAGTTCTTCGACTGCTACGACACGGGCATTATGATCAGTTTCGAGGAAATGTACGCCGACAAGCGCGACCGGCACAAGGAGCCGTACATCAAGTACCTGGCCCACCGGATGCTGCGGCGTTTCCCGAGCCTCCGCACGGAGGCGGAAGACCTGGTCGCCCGGATCGGCGCCAAGAAGGAGAACGACCGCAACAAGCACTTCGCGGCGTTCCTGAACAGGCAGAAAAAGGAAATCTTTGCGGCGGAGAAGAAGCTGCTGCGCCGGGTGCGGCGCAAGAAAAAAGAAAAGGTGGAGCCGTAAGCCGGTTTCTGTTCACGGATTTTCTGTCATTTATCTTCGCAACCTACCCCCTGGCATCGGACGGGCCGTCCTCGTCTGCCAGTATATTTGGTCTTGCAGGTCCCGGTGTCGTACCCGCACGGCATCGCTGACGTGCGTCGTGGGCTCTTACCCCGCGTTTTCACCCTTACCTTGCGGCGGTCATTTTCTGTTACGACTGGCGTGAGGTTACCCCCACCTGCGCTTTCCGTAGCGGGATGCCCTGTCCTGTCCGGACTTTCCTCCCTTGCGGGCGACAGATCGCCCCACCTTATCTTGGGCCGGCAAAGTTAGGGAAATCTTTTAAAGTACACAAATTTGTATCTTTTTGGTCTTATCCTGCAAGGAATGATACACAGGATGCGGTAAATTTGTTTCCGGCCTTTGGCTGACGTTTACTAGTTTTACTGACCGCATATGAAAAAGACTCTCATTCTTGTTCTGTCCGTGCTCGCCCTGTTCGGGTGCACACGGCCCGCGAGCACCCCGGTCCTCACCATCGAAGGTGGCCAGGTGCAAGGTGTGACGACGGATCTTCCGGGCGTCATTGTCTATCGGGGTATCCCTTATGCCGCTCCGCCTATCGGCGAGCTCCGTTGGAAAGAACCGCAGCCCGTCGTGCCCTGGGAGGGCGTGAAGCTCTGCGACAAGTTCGGCCATCCGGGCTACCAGGCCGTCCACTATCCGGGCGGTTACACCACCGAGTGGGGTTATGGCGACGAGTCTCCGTACAGCGAGGACTGCCTCTACCTGAACGTCTGGACCAAGGCCTCCGGCAACACGGCGAAGAAGCTCCCCGTGGCTCTCTGGATCCACGGCGGCGGCTACCGCGAAGGCTGGGGCTCCGAGCCTGAGTTCGACGCCCAGGAGTGGGGCGCCAAGGACGTGGTGATCGTCTCGATCAACTACCGTCTCGGCGTGTTCGGTTTCCTGACCCACCCCGAGCTCTCCGCCGAGAGCCCGCACGGCGTGTCCGGCAACTACGGTATCCTCGACCAGATCGAGGCCCTCAAGTGGATCAAGAAGAATATCGCCCAGTTCGGCGGCGATCCCGATAACGTGATGATCTTCGGCCAGAGCGCCGGCGCCGGCAGCGTCAAGACGCTGTGCGAGTCCCCGCTGGCCCGCGGCCTCTTCAACAAGGCCATCATTATGTCCGGTGGCGGCCTGACCGTCCCGCAGCCCGCTCCCGCAGGCGCTCCTGCCGGCCGTATGGGCCGTATGGGCGGCATGTTCCGCCAGATGTCCCTGCAGGATTCCGAGCAGCAGACCAAGGAAGTGATGGACTGGGCCGGCCTGACCGACCTCAAGAAGATGCGCGCCGCCTCCACGGAGACCATCTATAGCCTCGGCAACATCTACAACGCCGCCAGCGGCAAGTTCGCCTTCCTGACCGCGATGCCGATCGTCGACGGCTACGTGTCCAAGGAGAGCTTCGACGACGCCGCCAAGGACGGCTCGCTCGCCGACGTCCCTTATATGATCGGCTACACGCTCAACGATATGGGCGACATGGCCGGCGGCATCGCTGCCTTCTGCCTCAACCGCGAGGAGAAGGGCGCCAAGGCCTGGGCCTACGAGTTCGCCCGTCCGCTCCCGACCGACGGCCGTCCCAACGTCCTCTCCGGCGCGTTCCACTCCTCCGACCTCTGGTTCGTCTTCAAGTCCCTGCAGCACTGCTGGCGTCCCTGGACCCAGGGCGACTGGGACCTCTCCGAGAAGATGCTGACCGCCTGGACCAACTTCGCCAAGACCGGCGATCCGGGCCTCGGCTGGGAGCCGTACACGAAGGACAACAACCAGTTTATGCTCTTCAAGCTTGACGCCGACGACAAGGAAGCTTCCGAGGCCGGCGCTCCGATCAAGCCGTAAAGGTAGAATCGTGTTAAACATATTTCGCAGGAAGTCCTGGCACCGACCCGGTGCCGGGACTTCTTTTGTGTGCGAAAAATGCGCAAAAGCGTGCTACAATCGCGTTTTTTTGCTATATTCGTAAATTCGTAAATTCGGAAATTGTGGCGCTGCCACGCCGAACAGACTCCCGGACACGGTCCCTGGATAGGGACACGCCCGCGATCGGACTAACCACAGCCGACGGAGCCCGCTCACCCGGGACGCTACTACTGCATACCCCGGGGAGTAGAGGCGTTTGTCCTAAACGAGAGAAGATGAAAAGAAAGACAATACAGACCATCATACTGGCAACGTTCCTGCTCCTGCTTGGCGCTGCGCCTGTGCGGGCGCAGTTCACCGACAGCAGCTCAGGCCTCCTGCAGATGCCTACTGCGGATATTCCGGCGGACGGGACGTTCATGATCACCAACAACTACCTCAACAAGCACGCGCTTTCGGAGATAAGGTGGGGTTATGATACCTTCCAGTATGGCTTCTGCATATCCCTCTGGGGCCGCTTTGAGATCGGTTATGTCTGTACCATCATAGATGGAAAACGCCGTCCGAACGCTTCCGCCCGCGACAAGATCATGTTCAACCAGGACCGTCACTTCACGGGGCGCGTCGCGCTCCTACGCGAAGGAGATTTCGGTCTGGACTGGATCCCCGGCCTTGTCGTCGGTGTCAGTGATCCGACTACCGCTGCCGGCGGTGGTGAGTATACTACTGCGGATGTGAGCAAGGGTAACGGTTATTTCAACCGTAACTTCATTGTTCTCACCAAGCACTTCCAGACGGCTTGGGGAGAGATCGGCGCCCACGCCGGATACCAATACAATCGCCGAAAGGACTACTCTCTTAATGCACCTTGCGCCGGCATCAACTGGCACCCTGTCTGGCTCCAGCAGCGCGGCTTCCTGGACGACCTGAACGTGGTCGCGGAATTTGACGCCCGCACTGTCAACCTCGGCTTCATCGCATCTGTCTGGCAAGGCCGTTTCGATGCGATGTTCGAGCTCCAGAACTTCCGGTGGGTCAATTTCGGCCTTCGCTTCAAGCATCGCCTGAAGAAATAGCGGGGATTTCCCCCTCCTCCCTTAGTCTAAATCTATTCTATGTGGCTGTCCCGGTGTCTGGACGGCATTTGCCGTTTCCGCCCATCGGACTAACGTGTAGCAAATCACCTGAAAAAACCTGATATGAAGAAAGTAATGCTGGTGTTCGGAACCCGCCCCGAGGCCATCAAGATGTGCCCGCTGGTCAAGGAGTTCCAGAAACACCCAGAAGCATTCGAGACGATCGTGTGCGTGACCGGACAGCATCGTGAGATGCTGGACCAGGTCCTCAGGATATTCGAGGTCAAGCCTGACTATGACCTCAACATCATGAAACAGGGGCAGGACCTCTACGACGTGACCGCCCGCGTGCTGACCGGCATGCGCGACGTCCTGAAGGAGGTGAAGCCCGACGTCGTGCTGGTCCACGGCGACACGACCACCAGCACCGCCGCCGCCCTGGCCGCATTCTACCAGCAGATCCCCGTCGGACACGTTGAGGCGGGCCTCCGCACGCACGACATCTACAGCCCCTGGCCGGAAGAGATGAACCGCCAGATCACTGGCCGCATCGCCGCTTACAACTTTGCCCCCACGCCGCTCAGCGAGAAGAACCTCCGCGATGAGCAGGCGCAGGGGCAAATCTTTGTTACGGGCAACACCGTCATCGACGCCCTCCACATGGTCGTGGACAAACTCAAGAGCGACAAGGCCCTGGCTGACGAGCAGATCGGCGTCCTCAAGGCCGCCGGCTACGACGTCACCCGCCTCGACGGCGGCAAGCGGCTGGTCCTGATCACCGGCCACCGCCGCGAGAACTTCGGCGACGGCTTCATCTCGATGGTCACCGCGATGAAGGACCTCAGCGAGAAGTATCCCGACGTGGACTTCGTCTATCCGATGCACCTGAACCCGAACGTCCGCAAGCCCATCCACGAAGTGTTCGGCGAAGACCTGACCGGATATC
>Ga0265298_10000450_pt1 | contig 61113 bp, 52 predicted proteins | sample AusTroGonzalo_MG_3_FD_193486 | JGI IMG/M metagenome (GOLD analysis project Ga0265298, IMG submission 193486) | Bovine rumen microbial communities from tropical cattle in Woodstock, Queensland, Australia - Gonzalo_01 | ecosystem: Host-associated > Mammals > Digestive system > Stomach > Rumen ... | reverse complement strand
GAGCCAGCGCATTGTCGCGGTTCCCCTGCAAGCCGGTATCGACGATATAGGCTTTCTGGTTGCGTATACGTTCCTTGCTCTTGAAGGAATGGCGCGTGAGCAGCTGTATCAGGAAAGCCTGACTGAGGTAATCCACATATTTCTTCACCGTCTTGTCTGCAATGCCCAACATGCCTGACAGCTCGTCGTAGTTGACTTCTTGGCAGGCGTTGTTGATAAGGTGGTGCGCCAGCTTGCGCAACGCCTCGATGTTGCGTATTTTGAAGCGCTTCTGAATGTCCTTCCGCAGGATGGCCTCGATGAGGCTTTGCACGTAGGCACGCTTGTTGCGAAGTCCCTGCATCTCGGGAAAACCACCGTCGTGGATGTAATCCATGAAAGCCCGCTTGCGGTCGGCATCGGCCTTGGTGGTGATGCCCTTGGTGTCGACTTGATGGTATTGGCAATACTCCGAAAAAGAGAACGGATAGAGGTGTATCTCGTTGTAACGGCCGGTGAGATGTGTGGCCAGCTCGCCACTGAGCAGTTTGGCATTGCTGCCTGTGACGAAGATATGCAGGTCGGTGCGCAGCAAGCGGTTCACAAAGAGATACCATCCGTCCACATCCTGTATCTCGTCGAGCACCAGATAGGGAATGTCGCTGCCATAGAGCTGATAGACGCACGATAGTACTGTGTTGAGGTCTTCGGTCTTCATATCCGCCAGGCGGTCGTCGTCGAGGTTGACATAGCCGTAGCGGATACCTCGCTCCAGCAACACCTTATGGCAGATGGTGGATTTACCGCTCCGGCGCACACCGATAACCACTTGCGCCATCTTGGTGTCGAACTCGAAGAGCGACTCCTCTTTGCGAGCTATCCACTTATGTGGCTTGTAGCTCTTGATTTCCTCTTGTTGCTCAGCCAGTACCTGAAGTATTATTTTCTCGTCTATCATAGCATTTCAATTTGGGTGCAAAGATACAAAATAAATTATGAATTACGATAAAATGCAAAATATTTTTTCTTACAATACGATAAAATGAAAAGTTTCTATTGTCATAATACGGTATTTTTACTCCTTCAGCGCAAGAACGACGGTAAGTGCAGCCGCACCGTCCCGCTCCCCCCAACCGTCGGCATTGCCCCCGCACGCAGCGTTTTTCTCGCCCTTTTCCCATGATGGAAAAGGACGCAAAAGATCTAGCCGACGGTAAGTGCAGCCGCACCGTCCCGTTCCCCCCAACCGTCGGCAGGGCCCTCGCACGCGTCGTCAGGGCATGGTAACAGAGCTTTGCTGGACGAATGCATATGTTGAAATGTAGGGACGCGATTCATGCGTCCGTCCTGCGTGTCGGCGTTGCCTACGCACGCGGCGTTTTTTCGCCCTTTTTACTTATTTCAAAATCGTTTAGTTGATTAACCGATATTTTTAGAAAAATGGTTGTTGTATTAACCTTTTTTGTATCAATTTGCAGCCAAATTGAAAAAAATGGAAACGCTTTTCAAAAAACACCAAATGCTGATTTCGCAGGTGAGCATGGACATCGTCCGCGAAACCATCAACACGATCTCAAGTCGGTAACCCGTTTGCAGAAGCCTGATAAGATTTATCTGCACAACCCCAACATGTTCTATGCCCTAGGGCAAAGCAACAAGATAGGCACCATCCGCGAGTGTTTTACCGTCAACCAGCTCTCGGTGAAGCATACGGTGGAGTATGGCAAGGCTCAGGGCGACTTCCGCGTTGACGGACACATTACGGTTGAAGTGGGTGGACAAGATAAGACCTTTGACCAGATAGCCGGCATCCCTGATTCCTATATCCTGGCCGACATGATGGAGTATCCCGTAGGAAAGAAGCTACCCTTGTGGCTGGCTGGTTTGACCTATTAATTTTTTACAGCCTGAAGTCCCGGGACACACTACCATGTCTACTTGTGATAGTAGCGTGTCTCTGACACGCTTGATTATAGAGGCTGGTCTCTGTTCCCCATACTGCACTCCGTTTGTATGGGGTTAATAGAATTACGTGCATTCTGCACGTTTTTAGGCCGATATGTAATGTAGTACACCACTTAATTGAGAAACCCCTTGCTCCGTAAACACATACGGAAGTGCACGACGGTCGCCGCCTCTTACGTTTGAAATGCCAAATTGGCACTTCAAAGCTTCCCATTCCTCCTTGGTCAACTGGAACATGAAATCCTCAGGGAAACGACCAATATTGCGTTTTACTTGTCTGTTCAATTGTGCTGTCTCCACTTTATAAAATACCGCCAAGTCCCTGTCCAGCATCACCTGAACGTCCCGAATCATACGGAGGCGGCTGCGTCCCGCAGGCGCATGCAGGCCGTTAGGTCTGCAGAGTTTGGTAGAAGCAGCCGCACAGGCCCGTTCCCCCCAACCGTCGGCGTGGCCTACGCACGCGTCTTCAGGGCAGGGGTGTCTGACGATTGTAGAGACGGTGCATGCACCCTCAAAAAGTGGTATACTTTTCGATTACTACCTGGTATATTTTTCAATTATTATTTACATACGATAATAAGTGGTTGAAAATTAGTGTGAAAGAAAAAATGAAAAAAATGTCGCTAATAATAGTATTTTTACTATCTTTGCAATACTAAAAAAAGTGCAAATGAAAGTTGTAAAGACCAGCAGGATTCTGAAGATGCTGAAAAATGATGGTTGGTATTTGGTGGCACAGCGAGGAAGCCATCGTCAGTTCCGTCATCCGGTAAAGCCCGGTAAGGTGACGGTAAACGGAAAGCCTAGCGATGACACATGGGGCGATGAATTGAAGAGTATTGAAAATCAGTCGGGGTTGATATTCTAAACCCTGTAAAAAGATAAAAAACTATGGAAGAGGTTATTATTTCAACATCAAGAACCGAAAAAGGCTTCAGTGCAAGTTGCGAGTTGTTGCCCGGATGGGTGGTGGCCTACACAGGGAATTTTACGGGTTTTGTGGATTATGTGAAGGAAAGCATTGATTTTTATGTAGAATGTGCTCAGAAGGACGGTGATGAGTATCCTGCCGTGTTTGATGGAGAGTATAAGCTTTCTTTCAAGATGAACATCCGCAGCCTTCTATATTGCTATGACAAGATATTGACCAGGGCAGCATTGTCGCGCCTAACAGGAATCAACGAGCGCCAGCTCGGCCATTACATTTGTGGCAGGAGTAAACCGAGAGCCGCCCAATGCGGAAAAATCGTCGATGCGCTCCATTCGCTCGGTCAGGAACTCCAATCCGTCTGTGTGTAATCATTTAATGGTCGGTCTGGCGAGAAACAACGTCCTGAAAGGCCGGCAAGCAATGGCATCGGCATATATGGAGGCGGCTGCGTCCCGCAGGCGTAGGCAGGCCGTTAGGTCTGCCGAGTTTGGTAGAAGCAGCCGCACTGGCCCGTACCCCCAACCGTCGGCGTGGCCTACGCACGCAGCGTCAGGGCAGGGTTTGACGATTGTGGAGACGGTGCGTGCACCGTCTCTGCCTGAGTCTCGAAGAGACTATATTCTATTAACCTCACACTAAGGCCGACAGGCCGCAGTGTGGGGGATGGCGAGTCTCTCATGCTCCCTCGTGTGTCGAAGACACACTACCATGTCTACTTGTGATAGTAGCGTGTCCTCGACACGCTTGATTATAGAGGCTGGTCTCTGTTCCCCATACTGCACTTCGTTTAGTATGGGGTTAATAGAATTACGTGCATTCTGCACGTTTGCAGGCCGTTAGGTCTGCAGAGTTTGGTAGTGCCAAAGGCACGATATTATCAATTGCTTTTTCCTGCTGATGAAATGCATGTTTTCCGTTCAAAACATGCAGTTTTCTGTCGAGAACAGGTATTTATGACATGTTTCTTCTACCTGTTTACCTGTTCTCAGCGTTTTTGTGCATTTTTTCGAAAGAAAAGTTGCAGGTTATGATTGTTTTTTTGCTATTTTTGCAAGGTAATTCGTAAATTGGGAAATACTATGTCCAAAGAATCACAAGACGGTTTTGTCTATATACTCACCAATCCAAGCTTCAGAGAAGACTGGGTAAAGATAGGTAAGAGTTCACGGCCAGTTGATGTTCGCTCTAAAGAGTTGGACAACACTGCAGTGCCCCTACCTTTCGAGATATATGCTACGATGAAAACAACAAAGTATGCCGAGGTTGAACGTATTGTCCATAAGCAAATAGACCGCCTCACGGATTTGCGTATTCGTCAGAACCGAGAGTTCTTCAATGTGCATCCGGCACAGGCTCTTGATATCTTACTGGATTTGGCTGTGGCCCTTGATGATGCTATCATTATGAAATATGAAGATGGTCAGCCTTATCAGGTGTATCCGCAGACGGAAGAATCCAAAAACAAGAAAACAATAGAGAGGAAAGAGATCCGTAAGCCTTTTGATTTCGATATGATAGGACTAAACGTGGGTGATACGGTTGTTTTCGATGCGCTGAATCTTCCCGTGAAAGTGGCAGGTAAGAACAAGGTGGAATACGAAGGTCGTCTCTGGAGCCTCTCCGCCTTTTGCGGCACCTACCTGCCCGAAGAAATGCACAATAAGAGTGAGTCATATCAAGGCCCAAAGTATTTCAGCTATCAAGGGAAAACGTTGTGGGAGATTAGGTTGGAAAGAGAGAAATAATTTGATTGTGATTACTACTGTATAATTATGGATAAATTGTTAGCAACATATTCGCTACTTGGATACTTAAAAGAAACATCTTCGTCTAGGGCTGCTATATCAGAATTATATATTCCTCTGGTGAAGAAAGCTTTATCTGAATATGCTAAAGAACACGGACTTATAGAATATAAGGGACGATCACTAACAGAAATCTCAGATAAAATATTTGCTGTATTTGAAATTTCCATTCCTCTGCCGATACTTGGCAAGATATTAGAGAGCATTGAATATCAAATAAATGATAAAAACATATTCGAACTATTTAATGATGGTTCATTCATTATTAAAAGTTATGTGTTTAATGATATTGACGAATTGTTCGAGCAAGAAGGACAGAATATTAATCTTTTAAAAGATGATTATTGTGTCTATTGCCAAGAAAATGGTTATCAGTCTGATTTTGAGGATTTAAAGAAATTTATTCTTGCCCAAAATATGGAGTTATTTTCCGACAAACGTTCGGATTTACTGGATTTAGATTATTTTGTGCCAAAATATGTTTCTGAACGGCTTGACAACCCCTCTATATTTGAATTGATGGGTAAGATCTATTTAGGTAGTATTATTGAGTCTTATTTGAAACAAAATATCACCACAAAAGTTACGGATGCTGAATTATTATTAGATACCAACTTCTTTATTAGTTTGATCGACCTTAATACGGAAGATGCTTTCCATACTTGTAATCAAGTATTCGATTTGTGTCGTCAATTAGGTTATCGATTTTCTATGCTTTATAGTACTTTTGACCAGATTCAAATATTACTTAGCAACCGCATCAATGATTTTGCTAACAAAGACTATATAGGGTCTGTGAAATGCGCAGATGTGTTTAGCGCTTGTATTCGAAGAAATATAGACAAAACCACTCTTGAAAGGATAAAGGATAATGTCTTTAAGACAATTTGTGATAAAGGTATTACTATCATAAAGGAAGCTCAGATTAGGGAAATTGTTGAAAAAGCAAGTAAATCAAGAGAATATAAAGATCTGATTCAAAGTAGACAAAACAATAAAGAAAGTGCTCTTAATGATGTGGTGGCAAAATATTATGTTGAAAAGAAAAGAGGACAAAATGTAAAAGAATTTGTTGACGCAAAGTGTTGGTTCCTGCATAACTCGTATTCTCCATACGATTATAGTTATGGAAGGAAGATACATGACAGGTATTTGATAAGTGCTAATGAATTATTGGTGTTATTATGGTTGTCAAATCCGTCACAGGGACAAAACATTTCAATCAATGATATAACCAAAGGAGGATTGGCTTCTTATGTGACAAAATATAGAAGGTCAAAGATGCCAACAAGAGAGACTTTGAAAATAATAAAGAAACGAGCTGATGATGCTTTGTCAATAGGCAGTATTACCGAAAAAGATAGTTTTAATTTATGCATTCGAATGGCTGAAGGCCATTTGACACAAAAAGAGGTTGACGAATCATTACTTGCAGATAATGTGACAGATGATCAGTTCGCTAAAAAGTTGAAAGAATATACTTGTGAGGAAGAAAACCTCAAACTAAAACAGAAACATGATGCAGAGGTAGAAATAAAAGGTCTAAATAAAAAGATAGAGGACAAAGATTCGCAAATACAAAGCCTAAATGAGCGTCTCGAAACACTAGAAAAAGCCAAATATCAAAAGGATAAAGATGATTTCGTTAATTCAAAAATGAGTAAATTGGCCAAGGATACATGGATAAATGTTATGCTTATTCTTGCAATCTGTGCTTTATGGTGTGTAAACGAATTTTATAAGTCTGCTTTTCCAACAAAATGGTCTATTATTATTGCAATTGGCGCTGCATTAGCAACGACATTTGGAACATTATTCTTAAGGAAGACAAAGTTTAAAGATTATTTTTGTCGTAATGGATTACGGAAACGATTAGAAAAAGAATATGACGAAAGTCATAACATTAAAGACAATTAACAATGGCAATCAAGAAATCACAATTATATAGCATGTTATGGGAGGGCTGCGATGCGCTCCGTGGCGGTATGGATGCAAGTCTATACAAGGACTATGTGCTGGTCATGCTGTTCTTGAAGTATATCAGTGACAAGAAGAAAGCTGGGGACGAGGATATGATGGAAGACTTGCCCGACGATTGTACTTTCGATGAGATTCGCAAATTGAAGCACAAGAATAATATTGGTGAGCAAATTAATGTGAAGCTGGACAAAATCGCCAGAGCTTTCGGACTTGACAATGTTTTCGTCAATGCCGACTTCGACAATGAGGACAAGTTGGGCAAGGGAAAGGATAAGGTTGATACCATCACGGGACTTGTTGAAGTCTTTGAAAACAAAAATCTCGATTTCGGTACTAACCGCGCTGGTGATGACGATTTGATAGGTGATGCTTACGAATATCTGATGCGCAATTTTGCATCGCAGTCGGGAAAGTCCAAAGGACAGTTCTATACTCCTGCCGAGGTAAGTCGCTTGATGGCTCGTATTATTGGCATTAGCAAAGACCATCGTCCGCAAATAAATATCTACGACCCTGCCTGCGGCTCGGGTTCGTTGTTGCTTCGTGCCAGAGATGAGGCGCCAAAAGAGGGTGTAAATGTCGGTATCTATGGTCAGGAGAAAGATCTTTCCACCATAAGTATGGCAAAGATGAATATGATTTTGCATGGCATGATGACGGCAGATCTTCAACGTGATGACACGTTGAACACGCCTTTGCACACTCATGGTGTTATGCTTGACCAGTTTGATTATGTGGTTGCCAATCCGCCGTTTTCCCTGAAAAAGTGGATGAAATCGGCCAAGGAAGACGATGTTTATGGACGGTGGAAAAAGGACATTGGTGTACCGCCAACATCCAAAGGCGACTATGCGTTTCTATTGCACATCATCGAGTCGATAAAACCAGATGGCATGGGGGCCTGCATTCTGCCTCATGGTGTGTTGTTCCGTGGCTCGGTAGAAAAGGGAGAGGCCGAAGCCAAAATTAGAAAACATTTGATTGACAAAAAGGTGATAAGTGGAATCATTGGACTTCCCTCAAACCTGTTTTATGGCACGGGTATTCCTGCATGCATCATCATTATTGACAAGAAAAACGCTGCAACCTCAAAAGGCATTTTTATGATGGATGCCAAAGAGGGATTCAAGAAAGATGGTGCAAAAAACAGACTTCGTGAGCAGGACATCCGCCGTATCAGTGATGCGTGGGAGGCCGGAAAGAAGATAGATCACTTTTGCCGCTTGGTGGAATGGGAAGAAATAGAACGAAACGGATACAATCTTAACATTCCACGCTACATCACACCACGCTCTACTGAAGTTGAGCAAAATCTCCATGCCCACATTCATGGAGGCTTGCCTTTGGCTGATGTCGATTCTTTGGAAACGTTGTGGAATGTGTGCCCATCGCTTCGCGACAAGATATTTGAACCCTACGAGAACGACGGCTATTTGCAACTGACCAAAGAAGCCGACAGCCATTTGGCCCAGCTTATTGAACAGGATGAAAGTTATCTGATGCAAGCTGACAACTACGGAAAAGCCTTTGAAACATGGCATCAGTTTATGCTCGACGAATTGCACACGTTGGGTGTTGGCAGTGTGCCCCGCAAGGCCATCATCCGTTGGAGTGATGAAATACTACGTATTTTCAAGTCCAGTCGTTCCTTGGTCGATGCATACGCTGTCTATGATGAACTGATGACTTACTGGAATGAGGTGACGATGCAGGACGACCTGTATCTGATTAGTCGCGATGGTTGGAAGGTGGCCGTGGAACTGCCGACCAATAAAAAGGGTGAAGTGAAAAAGACATATAGCTATGAGGAATTGACCTGTGACCTGGTGCCTCCTTTAATCCTTGTCAATCGTTATTTTGCCAAAGAACAGGCCGATGTGACCAATATTCGGCAACTGATAGACGCTGAACAGGTGGCAATGGAAACCATAATGGAGGAATATGCTGATGCTTTTGAGGATATTGAGAGCGACAAGGTGAATGCCAAGTTTTGCAAGGCCGTTGGCATTTTGTTGAAGGATGGTAAGAAAAATCCCAAGGAAAATGCTGACATTATACCTGTGTGGGAGGACTTTTTGAAGCACTTCAAGAAACAAGAGCAATTTAAGAAGGACTCGAAAGACAAAGTTGCTCAACTCACTGCAAATGTCTTGAAGAAGTACAAGGTTTTGACGGAAGAAGAAATTCGCACGATGGTGTTTGATGACAAGTGGATGCCCGACATGCAGAGTCGTTTGCAAGCCTTGATGACCGCTGAGCATCAAAACATCATCACCTCTATCACGGCGTTGAACGAACGATATAAGGTGACGCTACCACAGATGGAAGCCGACGTGAACCGTTATCGTGATATCGTGAAGGGATATCTACAAGAAATGGGTGTTGAATTTTAAGTAGATTGCTATGATTGAAACAAAATTCAAACAAACAGAGATAGGACTAATTCCTGAAGATTGGGAAATTACCAAACTTGGAAAACTTGGTTTTTTTTCTAAAGGAGCTGGTATTTCAAGAGAAGAAGCTCATACGGGAAATCTAGCAGCAATTCGTTATGGTGAAATATACACGTCGCACAATGATTACATAAGGGAATTCTATTCTTGGGTGTCAGAAGAAGTAGCTTTAACATCAAAAAAACTAAAATGTGGCGATTTGTTGTTTGCTGCTTCAGGAGAAACCAAAGAGGAAATAGGTAAATGTGTCGCATTTATATCAAAAGAGGATGCATATGCGGGTGGCGATATCATAATATTAAGCATAGATACTAACTTGCATGATTCTCGTTACTGGGGCTACTACCTTAATTCTGCACAAATTGTAAAACAAAAGGCTGCAAGAGGACAAGGTGATGCTGTTGTTCACATTGTTCCAAGAGAACTCGCAACAATTGAAGTTGCTTTTCCTTTAAGACAAGAGCAACAACGAATTGCAGAAGCATTGTCAGATACAGACAAACTGATTTCTTCTCTCTCAAAGACAATAGAGAAGAAACGCTTGATAAAGCAAGGCGCTATGCAGCAACTGCTGACAGGAAAGAAACGATTGCCGGGGTTTGATGGGGAATGGGTGGAGAGTGAGTTAGGAACAATTGTCAGTATCCAACGTGGAAGTATGTTGAAATCGTCAGAGTATCAATTTGGTAGTATTCCTGTAATTGCTGGAGGAATAACACCTGCCGGATTCCATAATATTGCTAATCGTAATGGTAGAACAATTACCATCAGTGCCTCTGGTGCAAATGCTGGATACATTTCATACTATAAAGAACCAATATTTGCGACAGACTGCTCAACAATATCGGAAGGCAATGATTACTTCATCGATTTTATTTACTATGTTTTACTGCTAAAGCAAAATGATATATTTCGATTACAAACGGGTGGGGCTCAACCACATATTCATCCCAAAGATATTGCTCCGTTAAAGATTAATCTTCCTTGCTTATACGAAGAACAAGTAGCAATTGCTAATATTCTCACCACGATGGATAATGAAATAGAATCTCTTGAAGAAGAACGAGACAAATATATACAGCTGAAAGAAGGCATGATGCATAAACTGTTGACAGGTCAAATTAGATTGGTAGATACAGCATGTAAAAAAAAATAAATATTCCGTTACCATGTCATACGACGATAATATAACCCAAAGTGAGCGCAAAACACAGGAGCAAGTGTTGAGGCTCGTTAAGGACAGGTTACCCGATTATAAATATATAGGCAACCTGAAAGAGGTGGAAAATACCAATTTGCGGGAAGATTCCTTGATGGTTTTTCTGACGAAGCGAAGTGAGCAGAAATTGACAAGTGAGCAAGCGAAGTCAGCTATTAGGAAATTGAAAGAGGAAATAGCAATGTGCTCAAACTTCGAGACACTGATGGAAACTAGCGAAAAGGTTTATGAACGGTTATGCTATGGCGTCAGTATCCACAGAGGCTTGAACGAAACCGACCTGACCGTACATTTGGTAGATTGGGATAATCCGAAGAACAATATTTTTGAGATTGCCGAAGAAGTAACAGTTCGGTGTGATGGCCTGACAGTGACAGAACATCGTCGTCCAGACATTGTGGTTTATATCAACGGCATTGCTATGGTAGTGCTGGAGTTGAAACGACAGGGTGTTCCTGTAGCAGAGGGAATACGACAAAACTACCGCAACCAGCAATCGGGTTATATTCCTCAATTTTTTACTACTTCGCAACTTTGTATGGCTGGCAATCCAAGCGAAGGGTTGTTCTATGGAACCACATGCACGCCACAGAAACACTATCTGCATTGGAAAGAACCCACCGGCATCAGTGACGATGAGAAACTTGATGTACCCACATTCGCGGATGTTCAGAATGAATTGGATCGTTCTGTGTTGCAGATGTTGGAGCCTACTCGATTGATACATTTTATTCAATATTGCGTCATTTATGATGGCGGCACAAAAAAGGTGGCGCGTCCCAATCAATTTTTTGCCCTTCGCGCGGCCATCCCTCGTATAGAAAGAAAAGACAGCGGTATTATCTGGCATTCACAAGGTTCTGGCAAGAGCCTCACGATGGTATGGCTGGCAAAATGGATCAAACAGAATGTTGAGAATGCAAGAGTGGTTATTATCACAGACCGTGATGAACTTGACAAGCAGATTACCAATGGCTTACGCAATTCAGGCTTACTTGACCTGAAGAATCATGAAATTGGTTTCTACCATGCCAAGAGTGGCAATGACTTATTGACAAAATTGGATGCTACGGCTCCCTGGCTGATAACCACGCTTATCCATAAATTTGGTGCTCCCTCAGACAAAGAGGATTTGGACGAATATCAAAAGATTGGGAAGCGTTCTATAGATCAATACTTAAAAGAGGTGGCAGAGAAGTTGCCAGTGGATTTCAAGGCAAAGGGGAATCTGTTCGTTTTTATCGATGAATGTCACCGTACACAAGGAGGTATGTTGCATAAGGCCATGAGGATGATTATGGGTGAAAACGTCATGATGATAGGTTTCACGGGTACGCCATTGCTGAAGAAAGGTGAACGCGTGACAAGTCAGGAAAACATTGGCCGATATATTCATTCCTACCGTTTCGATGAAGCCGTGAAAGATGGCGTTATTCTAGATTTGCGTTATGAAGCAAGAAATGTAGAAAAGGAGCTGCAAGATGCTGACAGACTAAATGCACTCTTTGAAGTACATACTCGGCAACTTACTCCAAAGGCCAAAGAAGCACTTAAAGACAGGTGGGCACAATTACAAAATATTTATAGTAGTGACCAACCCATGAGAAGGGTCGTTGCCGATATCTTGTTTGACATGGAAACGAAGCCTGCACTGACAGGTGGCTATGGTAATGCCATGCTGGTTTGTGAGAGTATCTATGAGGCTTACAAGTATTGGTCTTTGTTCAAGGAAGAAGGTTTTGCCAATCATTGTGCCGTCGTTTCTAGCTATGAACCTGATATTAATTTGGCTTCTGGTTTTGCTGGTGAAAAGAAAACGGAGGAAGAACTTAAATATAAGTGGTCAAAGGAGATGATGGGCGAGCGCACCCCTGAACAATTTGAGGAATGGGCAAAAGACCAATTCATCAATCGCCCTGCCGAGATGAAGTTGCTCATTGTGGTAGATAAATTGCTGACGGGTTTTGATGCACCTACTGCGACTTATCTTTATCTTGACCGCAAGATGATAGACCACAACTTGTTCCAAGCTATTTGTCGAGTAAACCGATTGAATGGTGAGGAAAAAGAATTTGGCTTTATCGTTGATTACAGAGGTTTGTTCAACTTTATTGAAGATGCCATTGAAAGCTATACAAATGGCGAGACGACGGAAGGATTCCAAAAGGAAGAAATAGCCGAACTGTTACAGTCTCGATTGAAGAAGGGACGTGAGGAACTAGAAAAGGCTTTGCAAAATGTTGAGCGATTGAGCGAGCCTGTAGAGTTACCTCGTAAGTTGGATAACTTCTTCGACTATTTTTGTTTCAAACCAAATACGCCTGCCGATGAACAGTCTGCAGAAGTTATTAGAAACGCAACAAAACGTGAGGATTTCTACAATGCCGTAAATCGGTTGTCCCGTCGTTATGCAGCCATTGCGATGGAGATGGAAGAAGCAGGATTTACAAAAGAAGAAGCAGAAAGCATCTATTGGAAGGTGAAAGATTATGACGAATTACGCCATGCCTTGATGCAGCGAAGTGGTGACTATGTGGACATGAAACTATACGATGCGCAAATGCGTAGTTTGCTTGACCGATATATTGTCGCCCCCAGAAGTGAGAAGTTGGTAGAATTGAATGATTTCTCTTTCCTTGATATTATCAGTATTAATGAAGTTACGGGAGATGTTGATGTTGACGAACAAGCAGAGCAAGAATTAGGTGGACAACGAGGTGTTGCAGAGACCATGACGGCGAATGTTCGTCGTGTTGTTAATCGTAAACGCGAACAAAATCCTGAAGAATACAGACTTTTTTCAGATCGTATTAATCGTTTGTTGGAAGAATTGCGGCAAGGAGTCATAGAATACAAGGAGTTTTTGATGCAGATCAAGAAGATAGGTGAGGAATTGAAGCAAGGCAATGTTGTAGATGCTCGTCTCGATACTGCTGCAAAGAGAAATCTGTGTGATAACTTGGGAGGGAACATAGAACTAACTTTAAGAATATATGCAACAGCTAAACAATTTGCTCAACCCAGGTTCAGGCAAAATATGCAAATCAAGAAGCAATTGTTAAGACAGCTAGAAAAAGCTTTGAAAGGTGAGGATTTCGAAGCAGAGAACATTTTAGGAATAATCACAGCTCATACTATAGAATTTCCTGATTGATGAAACTGAACGGAATAGAGATAGCGATAGAACGCAAGGACATAAAGAATTTGCATTTGGCGGTTTATCCTCCAGATGCCCGTGTTCATGTGTCTTCACCTAAATATCTTGATGATAATGATATTCGTTCGTTTATTATCTCAAAATGGGAATGGATTGAAGAAAAACGAAAGGAAGTGCTTGAACAAGCAAGACAAACTGAACGTAATTATGTGACCGGAGAGACTCATTATCATTTTGGCAAACGGTACCGTCTTCGTGTTGAGGAAAAAACGAGATGTAGTCATACCATTATCAAACAAGGCGATTGGTTAATAATGACAGTTCAGCCAGGAACGACAACCGAACACCGTGCCGAAGTGTTAAGAGAATGGCAAAGGAGAGAATTAAAATCATTATTATCGGAATTGGTTGCAGAATGGAGCTACAAGATGGAAGAGCCTGATGTTACATGGGAAGTCAAATTGATGCGTTCTCAATGGGGGAGCTGCATCAACAAGAAAAGGCATCTAATCTACAATTTGGAACTTGCAAGGGTTCCTCGTTCGTGTATTGAATATGTTGTGGCACATGAATTGACCCATTTGAAGGTCAAGAATCATAATAATATGTTTGAAGCTATCCTAACGCACTATCTTCCTCAATGGAGATTGAGAAGAAAGGAATTGAATGACTTTATCGCATTGCCAATCGCAGAAAATGTTGTGGGAGAGGAATCTAAGAAATAATAATGGATAAGGAGAAAACGAGATGAAAAACGGCATGGTTTTTGATGTGAAATAAGCTTGGTTATTGGAAAATATGCGTATATGAACAGAATAATTCTTATCGGCAACGGCTTCGATTTGGCACATGGCTTGAAAACAAGTTATGCGGATTTTATTGATTGGTATTGGAATGAATGGGGGGAATTATTACTAAGAAGCCATAAAAGGATAGAAGAGGATAAATTTTGTTCTTTCATACTACATGATTATATCGAAGGTAATTGGCATGGTGTATTTCACGATATATTTCGAGCCAACAATTCTTTAAAACCATGGACTGGGCATGAGGTGGTGGACTTTGTAAAACAGACAGATGACTTATGCGACTATCCTATCAATAATTCCTTTTTTAGCAAGATATGTAATGAAGTGGAAATAAAGAAATGGGTTGATATTGAGGAAGTTTATTACGATTTTTTGAAGAAAAATGCTAACCCGAAACAACTCAATGACGATTTGGATTTCATTAAAAACAAACTTGTTGAATATTTGACCTCGTTGCAGGATGTCCCTATTAATTATAAGATCAGAGAACAGATTTTTGGACTTATAGAAAAAGAAGATGTCGCAATCAGTTCTTCGGATAAGTGGGATGATGTCAGTTTACCTGATAATATTATGCTACTAAACTTTAACTATACCCACACGGCTGACAAGTATTTGCCAAAATTGGATAAATATTCAGTTAATAATATCCATGGTTCTCTTTCGAATCCTGAAAGTATAATTTTTGGCTATGGTGACGAACGTGACGATGAATATGATGTGCTGATGAAGAAAAATGACAACGAATACTTACAACATATCAAATCATTCCGGTATTTGGAGGCATCAAACTATCGTGACATGCTCGCCTTCATTGAATCTGCTCCGTACCAGCTTTGCATTATGGGCCACTCTTGTGGCCTTTCTGACCGGACATTGCTTTCCACGCTTTTCGAACATCCAAACTGCGTTTCCATCAAGCCATATTACCACAAGAAAGAAGACGGAAGCGACAACCATCGTGAGCTTGTCCAAAATATCGCCCGCAGTTTCACGGACCCGCGCCTCATGCGCGATCGTGTAGTGGGGAAAGACAGATGTGAACCGCTGGGAGTCAGAAAGGGGTAGGAGGGGAGTGTCGTCAAGCCCCAAACTCACGTTTGGGGATACTGAGAGTGTCGTGCCTTTGGGACTTTTTAGATTTTTTTGTGTTTATTATTAGAATTTATTGTATTTTTGCATCGCTATTTCTTCCTGAGAAATTAGGGAATAGAAGATAGAATTGAGTACGGTTCCAAATATTAAAAAGTTATGGAAAAGAAAAATCCAATTGAAGAAGCCAAGCGGTATGTGGCGAATGCCGAGGAGGTCATCAAGAAGGCTGAATATGACCCAGAATTGAATATTTACACTGATGGGAAATATATCAAAATGGCAGGTAATACCTTATGGAATGGCTGTCTTGTGGCCCTGGATGCCGCACTGGGAATAAGCAAGGGCAAAGGCCGTCCAGACATCGGAAAATATAAGGATGCCGCTGCTAAACGTGACAAAAAATTGATGGCTGCTATCGTGGCGGGCTATAATACAATGCATCTAAGCATGGGCTATGATGGCACAAAAGGCAAAAAAATCTGCGATGCAGGTTTTGAATATGCCAATGCCATCATCGATCGCTGTGCTCTGCTGATTCCCGAGCCTGCGTGCGCGTGATTCTCTCTTGCCCTGTCGCTATTTCAGTATGCAGGCGAGGAAGCGGATGTCTTTGCCACTGCGGTTGGCAATGCTGTGCCTGTCGCCATTGCCGGTGAACACCACGTCGCCGGCATGGATCACCGCCTGGGTGTCGTTGTCGGTCACAATGGCTTCGCCCTCCAGCATGTAGTAGATCTCGGCGTCGGGCTGGTGACTGTGCTCTTTGATGCGGCTGCCCGAGGGTAGGGTGATGATGTTGAACATCAGGGCTTTGTCTAGCATTTCCTCGGGGGTGAGGATGATGTCTTTGGTGATACGGCCTTCAATGTTACCGCTGTTTTCTACGGTGGTAAGGGCAATGTCTTTCTGGTATTTAATCATCTTTTCTCTCGTTTTAATTTCTGCTGCAAAGATACGTTTTTTTTAGTATCTTTGCAGATTCAATTATTAACTGAAATATTATCATGGAGAATTTGGAAAGAGTAGTACTGTTTAATACTAAAGGTCGTAGATTACAAGACTTTAAATCCATTAAAGAGGGTGAAGTGGGCATGTATTCGTGCGGTCCCACTGTTTATGGTAGAGCACATATAGGCAATATGCGTGCCTACGTTTTTGCCGACACGCTGAAAAGGGTGCTGATGTATGCAGGGTATAAGGTGAATCATGTGATGAATATCACCGATGTGGGCCATCTGACCAGCGATGCTGATGAGGGCGAGGACAAACTGGCTAAAGCCGCTCGCGAGAGCCACGAAACCGCTTGGGAAATCTCGAAGAGATGGACCGAACAGTTTTTTAAGGACACCAAGTCGCTGAACGTGCTGCCGGTGACCACCGCCTGTAAGGCTACTGAGCATATTGCCGAACAGATTGCCTTGGTGAAGAAACTGGAAGAGAAGGGCTATACCTACCGCACCTCTGACGGTATTTATTTCGATACCGCCAAGTTTCCGCATTATGGCGATTTCGCCCATCTGGACATCGAGGGCCTGCAGGCCGGTATCCGTGTGGATATGTCGGAGAAGCGCAACAAGACGGACTTTGCCCTGTGGAAATTTTCGAAACCCACCGAGAAGCGCGACATGGAATGGGATTCTCCTTGGGGAGTGGGCTTCCCGGGCTGGCATATCGAGTGCTCGTCTATGTCGATGAAATACTTGGGCGAAACGTTCGACATCCATACCGGTGGTATCGACCATGTGACCATTCATCACACCAACGAAATCGCCCAGTCGGAATGCGCCACGGGAAAGACTTTCGTGAATTACTGGATTCACTGCGAATTTCTGACCATGAGCAACGCCGAGAAGATGAGTAAGTCGCTGGGCAATGTGGTGAATATCGACACGCTGCGCGAGTATGGCATCAAGCCGCTGGCCTTCCGCTATCTGTGCCTGAATGCCCATTACCGCAAGCAGTTGCTCTACAGCAAGGAGATTTTGATGGGCGCCAACAATGCTTATAACAAGTGGTGCGCCTTTATGGATAATCTGAAAGCAGAGAACCCACAAGTGTTGCCTCTGAACCAGCTGAGCGAGGCTTCCCAGAAATATCTGGACGAGTTCAAACAGGGTATCTTCAACAACCTGAACACCCCGCAGGCGCTGGCCACCATGTGGAATCTGATTCATGATAAGGAGATCAACAAGGATGAGAAATATACCTTGCTGATGGAATTTGACAAGGTTTTCGGTTTGACCGAAGTGGAAGCCGAAAAACCTGCCGAGGTGGAGATTCCCGCAGAGGTAATGGAGCTGCTGGACCAGCGTAACCGTTATCGTGCCGAGAAGAATTGGGCACAGGCCGATGCTGCTCGCGATGCCATCAAGGCCAAGGGCTACGCCATTGTGGATACCAAGGAGGGCTCGAAGTTACAGAAGATTTAATCGAGAGCGGTTGATCATGAGCAGAGTGCTGAAAACCTGGCTGCTTACCGTTTCGCTTGTGGCGTGTGCTTGCTCGCATCCTGAGGATGCCGGTGTGGGTGTCGCTCAAGAGACTGCCGAACAGGCTGTCTGTGACAGTGGTGCGGGTGAAGCGATTCAGGAAGAGGACAGCCCTACGGAGGCAAAATTGCGTGCCATGGGGCTGGTGGATATCGCAGAGATGGATTCCTCTATTGCGGTTCACCTGGTATATGCCACTCCCTACAACTTCTTGGGTAAGCAACTCTATCATGATTTGAACAAGGCGTTTATTCTTCCCGAGATGGCCGAAAAGCTGGTGAAAGCCCAGCAGGAACTGAAAAAAATCCGTCCCGACCTAAATCTGCTGATTTATGACGCCTCACGTCCGGTGAGCGTGCAAAGGGAGATGTGGAATATGGTGAAAGGAACGGATAAGATGATGTTTGTGAGCAATCCTAACCGTGGCCACGGAATGCACAACTACGGGGCGGCGGTGGATGTCACCCTGATGGACTGTACGGGACAGCCATTGCCCATGGGCTCGGAATACGACTATTTTGGCGAGGAGGCGAAGACCACCAACGAGCAGCAATTATTGCAGGACGGCCGTATCACCAAGCGCGAGCTGGAAAACCGCCTGTTGCTGCGCAAGGTGATGACCGGCGCCGGGCTGCACACCATCCAATCGGAATGGTGGCACTTCAACCTGACTAATTCGGACACCGAACGCCAAAAACTTGAATTGATAGATTTTTAATTTACAGAATTATATAAAATATTGAAACTATGCTGACAAAAAGTAGAATCAAAGGTGTAAAACATATTATCGTGGTGGCTTCCGGTAAAGGAGGCGTGGGAAAATCAATGGTGTCGGCCAATCTGGCTATTATGCTGGCCAAGAAAGGTTATAAAACGGCGCTTTTGGATGCCGATGTGTATGGTCCGTCCGTTCCCAAAATGTTTGATTTAGAGGATCAGATGGTGGAGGTCAAGATGGATGAAAGCGGCAAGGAAATGATGGTGCCCATGGAAAAATATGGGGTAAAAATCAACTCCATCGGTTTCTTGGTGCCCAGCGACCGGGCAGTGATTTGGAGAGGCCCTTTGGCTGGAGGTGCGTTGACCCAGCTATTTACCCAAACCGAATGGGGTGAGATTGACTATATGGTGGTGGATTTCCCTCCCGGCACCGGTGATGTGCAGATTTCGGCCATCCAGCAATTCAGGATTTCGGGTGCCATTATCGTAACCACCCCACAGGTGATTGCGGTGAACGATGCCCGCAAGGGGGCCGAGATGTTTAAACCCGAAAATATGAATGTGCCTCTCTTTGGTGTGGTGGAGAATATGTCGTGGTTCACTCCCAAGCAACATCCCGAGGAGCGCTATTTCCTCTTTGGACAGGGTGGGGGACTGGCCTTGGCCCGCGAGTTTAACACTGATTTGCTGGCTCAGATTCCTTTGGTTCAGGAGGTGGGCGAAACCGCTGAAAAGGGTGGCAATCTGCTGGAACAGGATAACGCCCTCATCAACGAGGCCTTCAACAAACTGGCCGAGGATGTGGTGTATCAGCTAGAGAATGCCCCGATAGACGAGGTGGAGCACGAGCATGAGGAATGCGACCGCGAGGATTGCGAGCATTCAGACTCGTGCACGCACGACTGCTCGACTTGTGGCCATGCTTGTCATCATTAAAAAACTGCTTTTTACGCTCGCTTTATGAAAAGCTATAAGATTTTGATTTTCATGCTGTCGGTGATTGCCATTCTGGCGATTGTGGCGATGCTTTTCCCTAGAGAAGGGGTGAAGGTGGGCAATGTGGAGCTGCGCTTCCCCTCTATTGAGGAGGTGCTGACCAGAGAGCCTTTGGAGGCAGAGGTCACCTTGCCCGTACTCAGCCATGAGGATTCGGTGAAGATGGAGGAATTGCAGTCGCTGAAAGACACGTTGGCGCACTATAAAGAGGTCTTCATTGGAGATGCCGGACAGTTTTATTTTCCGGATGACAATGTGGCCTTTTTCGACCGTGTGTTTGACGAGATGAGCAGGGCACGTGCCAATAAGCGTGTAATCAGAATTCTGCATTATGGAGATTCGCAAATCGAGATGGACCGCCTTTCTGCCAACCTGCGCGATTATTTCCAGTCGCTGTTTGGTGGTGGTGGACCGGGGATGCTGCCAGCGGTGCAGACCATTCCTTCGGCGGTGGTGACACAGCGCGCTACGGGCGATTTGATGGCCTACGCTGCTTACGGGGATGCCGGAGAACGCACCTCGTCGGGCAATTATGGCATTATGGCCAAAAACTACTATATGGCCAGTTCGGCCACTGTGAATATCTATGCCTCCAATCATCATGCCGCCCGTGAAAGGGTGAAACATTTCTCTTCGGTGAAGTTGCTGGTGAACGACCGTAGCGGCCACTTTAAAGCGCAGGTTCAGGCCAAAGGCCATGCGCAAAAATACGACTTGGAGAGCCCAGGGAAAGGTATTCAGCTTCTTCAGTGTCAGTTGGATACCGAAGCTACCAGCCTTACCCTGCGTATGTCGGGTGCCTCTGATATCTATGGTATTATGGTGGATGACGGCTATGGGGTGAATGTGGATAATATTCCGCTAAGAGGCTGTTCGGGTACGATATTTACACGCATCAAGGATACCCTTTTGCAGCGCTGCTACGAGCTGTCGGATGTGGGGATTATCCTGTTGCAGTTTGGCGGCAACTCGGTGCCGGCACTTTATAACGAGGCTAGCATTTCGAAATTCAAGGAATCGACGGCTGCCCAGATTCGTTATATCAGGTCGTTATATCCCAAGGCAGCGGTGGTTTATATCGGTCCGTCTGATATGTCCACCCGCAAAAACGGTTCGCTGCGCACCTATCCCTGCTTGCCCGATTTGATTATCGCCTTGAAAGAGGCTGCCCACGAGAATGGTGCCGCCTACTGGGACTTGTATGGCGCTATGGGAGGCGAGAATTCCATGATTCAGTGGGTGAAGTCAGGATGGGCAGGACCCGATTATGTGCATTTTACGCCCAAGGGTGCGGAAATCATGGGTGATATCATGGTGAAATCATTTGAGGAAGTATATAACTTCTACAAGATGAGGAAAAATATGGATCAAAACCAACTGGATTCGTTATGGACGGCAAGGTGACGATATTGTTTTGTCTGCTCATGACCCTATTGGTGTCTGTCTCCGCTCAGATGTCAAAACGTCCGGTGGATACTTTGGAATGTGCCCATTATGAGGCCGACACTTTTGCCTTTGATGCCCAGACTTCTTTATTGGTGCCTTTTTTTCAGAAATTTGAGAGGGTGGTGGATACGGGTGAAGGAAATGTGAATATTCTTCATTTGGGCTCCTCGCATGTGCAGGCAGGTACTTTGTCGCATACCATCCGAAAGAACCTTTTGTTGTCGTATCCACATCTGGTGGCTCGCAGGGGGATGATTTTCCCTTATTCGGCAGCCAACAAATGCAACAATCCGTCTGATTATCTGGTAAAGCGCTCGTGCGAGTTTCAGCTGATTCGCAACGTCTATCAGGAGCATCTTACTCCCTTGGGAGCGACCGGAATCGGGGTGTATGTGCAGGGACAACCAGCGGAGATAAAAATCACCCTCAACGATGAGGATTTGGAATTTTGTACCAATAGGATTATCGTTTTGGGCGAGTCGAACGACGGGAAGGTGGTGCCGTGGATAAGAGTGGACACCACATATTATTATCCTGTGATAAAGGATGTTGAAATGAGAAGGTATGTGTTTGAGGTGAAGGATTTTACCGATTCGTTTACGGTAATCATGCCTTGCGACTCCTCCCAGCGTTTTACCTTGACGGGTGTGTTTCTAGACAACGATGCCCCTGGTTTGACCTTCCACTCGATTGGTGTTAACGGGGCCGATTTGGACGACTATCTGCGTTGCCCGTATTTTTCGATGGATATGGAGTTGTTGCAGCCCGATATGGTGATTTTTGGTATAGGAATTAATGATGCCAACGGCGATAATTTTGATTCGCTGACTTTCCACAATAGATATATGCAACTCATTCAGCGTATTCAGGAGGTGAATCCCGAATGCGCCTTTGTGTTTATCACTAATAATGATTCCTACAAAAAAATATCAAGACGTAATTACGCGGTGAACAAAAACAACTTGCAGGTACGAGAGGTGTTTTATCGTTTGGCGGCGGCTACCAATGGGGCTGTATGGGATCAGTTTGAAATAATGGGGGGCTTGAAGTCGATGGACAAGTGGCGCATCAATGGCTATGCCAAAACCGACCGTATTCATTTTACCGCCAAGGGTTACAAGCTTTTGGGCGACCTGTTCTTTAATGCCTTTGTGGATGCCTACGAGAAAGTGAATGGGGTAGTGGAAGAAATAAACTAAAAACGGAAGAAAATTGAAGACTGACCGAGAAACAAAGAAAAAACAAAAGGATACCACTCCCAAATCGCGTGGTTGGTTCTGGGATTCCTTGTTGAACAATCGTGTCAGTGCTTTTTTATATGATAAAAAGGAGGCTCTGGGCGAGTGGATGTGCAAATTTGTATATCCATTGGTCTCAAGTAAGAAGAAACAGTATGTCTTCTCTTTGATATGTGCCATTATATTAAGTATTGTATGCTATTTTAAGGAGAACCGTGCATTTTCGCATTCCGACAATTCCTTCTTGTTTTATGTTCTTGAGATGCCGATTCGTCAATGGACCCAGAAATCTGACCTTAATGTTCATTTTATCAACGTGAGTCAAGACCGTCAGCTGGTTTATCTGGACCCATACGACAGTACCATGGGGAATACGGATATAACCGACCGCCATAAGCTGCTTCAGTTTTTGCAGAAATTGGACACGGGCAATGTTCATTATTCGGGTATATTGATGGACCTTAGGTTCGACAAGGCCCATGTTACTGAATGGGATACCCTGCTGTTTAACCAGATTATGAGAATGAGAAATGTGGTTGTTGCAAACCACAAGGGAGATGCGTGGGACAGTTACGACATTGCTTCGGAAGAGCTGTTGAGCAAATCGGGTATCTCTGATTATCCTCAGGTGGCCTACATGACAAGTTTTTCAAAATATACTTTTCTACACAAAAAGGGTCCATCGCTTCCATTAAAATTATATGATGATATATATAATCAAGGAAAAACATCCATGAAACAATGTTTGGGATTACCTATGTATGTAAGTGGAGGACACCTATGCATTAATTCTCCCATGTTGCCTATTATTGGGGATGTTTATGACATATTCTCGGCTCCATCCGAGGAATCGGATGTGGACGGCTCGGTTCAGCTCTACAATTTTTACGAGAATTTGGGTGCTGACTGGTTAGCGATGGAGGGTCGATGCTGGACTGCTGACCTGGACGATTCGTATATTGTGATTGGAGACTTTGAAAATGATGTGCATGCTACTTATGTGGGATCAAGACCGGGAGCCTATATCACTTGGCTTGCTTACATGTACTTGTATGAGGGAAGACATCTTATCAGCTGGTCGTATATCATTGTAATATTTATCTTTTACGCTTTAATGATATACTGGATGTTTTTCTTGAACAATATTGCAAGAAGCCCCTTGTATAGTCATAACGAACATGCTCATTTTGTGCTTTCCCAGCTTCGTTGGTTGGGAACCATTGGACTGCTGTATTTGATGACATTTGTTTTTTATAAGATTTTTTCGGTGCGGTATGTTGTAGGTATACCTATGATGTTTATCGCCCTTGTTAATATTATTATTCACAAAGCAAACAAATATGAAGAGAATTTTATTGCTTCTAGCCATTGTACTGATGGTGATTGATTTAAGTGCCAAGCAGTATAAAATTTTGTCGGTGCGCAACCCCAGTAGTATTGATATTGGCGGCAAGGCGCATAAGGCTGGTGATTACTTCGACGATAGTGAGCCTATTACCTGGGCTGATGAGTCGCAAGTGATGGCTATTCAGAGCCAGGATGACAAACGTACCACTTACCTGACGGGCTCGTCTATGAAGTCGAAAAATGCTAAAACAGTCAAGGATTACATCATGCACTCGGGAAAACTCTCGGGCAAGGATGGTGAGAATTGGATTAACCTTGAAGCCAGAAACAAGGAGGAATTTACGGATAGGAGAATTGCATTGGTGATAGGTAATTGCAATTATACCAATAATACTCCTTTGCAGAATCCGGGAAATGATGTCACCGCTGTGAGTAAACAATTGCAACAGCTGGGCTTTGATGTGATTGTCTTATACGACGGATCATACGAGGAAATGAATTACGTGCTGGATGTTTTTCGTCACAAAGCGGTCAAAGGTCTTTATGACTTTGCCCTGTTTTATTACTCGGGACATGGAATACAGTATGGCAGCCACAACTGGCTTCTGCCTATCGACGCCAATCTGGTGCATCCTTCCGATTTGGAAGGCTCATGTGTGGAAGGTCAGGCATTGCTGTCGAAAGTAGAGGGAACCGAATGCACCAACATGGTGGTTATATTGGATGCCTGTAGAACCGAAAAAATCAACTGGGTGGATGAAACCGGCAAAGCTATAGAAAGCTCCACCTCGAGCCAGGTGAACATGGATCCACGTACGGGTATGCTGTTGGCCTATTCCACCAAATCTGGCAATATTTCCAACGATGTGCTTGACGAGAATCTTGCTATTGGCCCCTACGCAAATGCATTGACCAACTGTTTGAAAATTAAAGATCTTTCTTTGGATGAATTGTTTACCAGGGTGAAGGATTTGGTTGTAGAAGCCACCTCTCAGTCGCAGATACCTATATATACCAATAGCACCTTGAAGAAATATTATATCAATGGTAAAAACGCCATTGTGCCGAAATATGCATCGGGAATGGAGTCGTCGACTAATCAAAGTGCCTATTTGAGCTATATTATTGAACAAGCCAATGAGGGCGATAGTGATGCCGAATTCCAATTGGGTAAATGTTATGAGGATGGATTGGGTGATGTGACTAAGGATTATGCGACGGCGGTTCAATGGTATATGAAAGCGGCAAAGAAAGGGAATGCCGATGCCCAAAACAAAATCGGTATTTATTATTTTGGAAAGAAGGACTATAAAGAGGCGCTTAAGTGGTATGAATCCTCGGCTAAAGGCGGTAATGCCAAGGCTCGTTATAACATGGGCATGATGTTCATGAGTAAGGAGTATGGAATGCAGGATGAACAGAGAGGGCTTAATTGCTATTCTTTGGCGGCAGAGGCTGGACTTGCTGAGGCTCAGTTCGAATTGGGCTTGTGTTATTATTATGGAATAGGTACCATCAAATATAGTACAAAAGCCGTGATGTGGTTTGAAAGAGCTGCAAGACAGGGCTATGATGAGGCTCAGTACATGCTGGGTCATTGTTACCTTGCGGGAGATGGTGTGGAGAAAAACAATGCCCAAGCCTTCGACTATTTTAAGCAAGCTGCAGACCAGAATTTTGCCCCTGCCCAGTATTGGGTTAGCGAATGTTTCAATAAAGGATATGGTGTGGAGGCCAACCTTTCGCAGGCCATCCTATGGTGCAGAAAAGCGGCAGATCAGGGTTATGCCAGAGCGGTAAGAAAACTGCAACTTTTGGAGCCTTAAGGTTTAATACTTGGAATTTAACTTAACTAGTAAGGTCAATAAATTATAATATCATGACATTGAATCAAAATACAAAAACTATCAGGATACTATTGGTGGGGTTGTTGACAGGTTTGTTTTTATTGCCTGTGGGATTATTGGCTCAAAATGAATCAACAGAGAGTGGCTATTACAATCCATATCAAACAAAGACAAAAAATACTGAGAAACCCAAAGAAAAAAAATACAAGAGCCTTCCATCGTCTGTCTTTATGACTTTTCATGCGGGAGCAGTAGGGGATTATGGTCCCAAACTCTTCTTTAATTATAAGGCCCCTGTCTTTGGATTGAAAATAGGAACCATGAAAAATACAGGGTGGTTTCTTAGTTTGATGACCAACTTTAATTTCAAGGGAGCTTTCAATGCCTTAAAAGAGACTCCGGTTAATATTGAGAAAAGTTCATATTCTTATTTTGAAGGGACTCTCGGCTTGACGGGACGCTATTGCAAACCGGTTTCTTTCCATTTTGGTGCTGGTTATTTTTGCAGCACTCAGAATGTGAAACTGTCGGATGGGGTGTGGGGACATGAAAAGTCGGGGGTTAAACATGGCCCCGTGATGACGGCAGGTTTTATGTTCCATATCCGCTCATTTGTGCTTTCTCTTGAAGCCATGTGCAATTATAATATCGCTTCTATGGGAAAAGGCTTTGTTTTCCAAACGGATAGAATTGGTTTAGGAGCTAAGGCCGGTATCGGTTTCTGTATTCCCAGAAAGAAGAAACAGGTGAGCAGTAACGGTAACTCCAGAGATTTCTTGGATGGATATGGCAAAGATCTGAGAAAGCAGGTTCCGTTGTCCTGTGTAAATAGGTAGATTCCTGCCACGCAAAGTGGGTGAGATTTCTTGGTAAGCAGCCGACCAAATGGTCGAATAGGGTGTCAATTTGTTTTTGGCACGATAGTTGCCCATAGTGTTGTGTGTGGATATAAATAAATGATGATAATAAGTTAAAAACCAATAAAATATGAAAACTAAAGAGACTGTTGAATCAAAGGATGAGATGACTACAGAACAAACTTGTCAACAAGAACATGACAATTTGTCTGATAATACTGACACCACTCAAGCAGAAAACGACGAAAATGTAGATGAAAATAATACAAAACAGGAAGAGTCTTCAAATAAGGGTGAGGAAAAGAAGAAAAACAGGTCTTTCTTTGGTAAGAAAAAGTCGGAGGAAGAGGAGTTGAAAAAGCAGTTAGAAGAGGCTGATGTAAAATACAAAGAACTGAACGATAGATTTTTGAGACTCTATTCGGAGTTTGACAATTATAAAAAACGTACCAATAAGGAAAAATTAGACCTGTTGTCAACTGCTTCCGAGAAGGTGATTGTGGGCTTACTTCCGGTTATTGATGATTTTGAAAGAGCCATTGCTGCCAATGAGAAAGCAGAGGATGTGACCGCTATCAAGGAAGGTTTTGTGTTGATATACAATAAACTTTTGCAACTGCTGAAACGTTTTGATGTGGAGGAGATTGCGGCAAAAGGAGAGGAATTCAACACCGATTACCATGAAGCCATAACGCATTTCCCTGCTCAGAACGAGGAGGATAAGGGTAAAGTGATGGATGTGACAGAAAAAGGCTATAAAATTAAGGATAAGGTGATTCGTTATTCAAAAGTGGTGGTGGCCAATTGATGTAGAGGAGTTGATGACGAATAAAATATATACGCTTAGTGCAATTTAATGGCAAAAAGTGAAAAACAGATTGAAGTATGGAAAAGAGAGATTATTATGAAGTGTTGGGGGTCGAGAAGACGGCCACAGCAGACGAGATAAAAAAGGCTTATCGAAAGAAGGCAATGCAGTATCACCCAGACCGTAATCCGGGGGACAAGGAGGCAGAAGAGAAGTTCAAGGAGGCCGCCGAGGCATACGATGTGTTGAGCAATCCGGACAAAAAGGCCCGATACGACCAGTTCGGCCATGCGGGCATGAGCGGAGCTGGTGGCGGTTATAATGTCGATTTTGACTTGAATACCATCTTTGAACGTTTCGGTGATTTGTTCGGAGGTGGTTTCTCCAGTTTTTCAGGAGGCGGTTTCTCTGGCTTCAGTGGTTTTGGCGGTGGTCAGGGACAAGGTAAGCGTGTGCGCAGGGGTACCAATATCCGTATCAAAGTGAAACTGACGCTGGAGGAGATTAACTCTGGTGTAGAGAAGAAAATCAAGATTCAGAAGCATATTCCTTGTTCCCATTGCGGAGGAACGGGCGCAAAAGATAAGAATTCGGTGACAACATGTCCCACCTGTAAAGGTAGTGGCCAGGTGGTTTCGCAACAACGAACCATGTTTGGTGTGATGCAGCAAGTGACGGTGTGTGGTACCTGCGGTGGGTCTGGTGAGGTCATCAAAGACAAATGCCCGCATTGTGGAGGAAACGGAGTTGTACGCGGTGAGGAAGTGGTTACCGTCAATATTCCGGCAGGTGTGGCTGAAGGTATGCAACTGACCATGCGGGGCAAGGGCAATGCTGCTCCCAATGGTGGTGTGAATGGCGATTTGCTGGTGCTGATAGAGGAGCAGGAACACGAACTCTTTGAACGTAATGGCAATAATATTTACCTGAATTATTATATCTCATTCCCGCAGGCTGCTTTAGGAGCAACGGTGGAGGTGCCCACGCTTACGGGCAAAGCACGTATCAAGATTGCCCCAGGCACCCAAAGCGGACAAATTTTGCGTCTGCAAGGGAAAGGACTTCCCGAATTGAACAGCCGTAGCATAGGCGACCTGATTGTCAATATCAATGTTTGGACTCCCAAAACGTTGACGAAAGAAGAGAAAGCGGCTGTGGAGAAGATGATGGATTCGGACAACTTTAAACCGAAACCAGGCAAAAATGACCAGGGATTCTTTAGTCGTGTAAGACAGTTTTTTAATTGATAATAACAATAATCATCTGACTATCAATTGGAAATAAAAAAATAGTGCAGAAGGTGCAGGATAAAGAAAAAAGTTGTATTTTTGCACCCGCATTTGAGCCCAGATGGCGGAATTGGTAGACGCGTACGTTTCAGGTGCGTATATCGAAAGATGTGCAGGTTCGATTCCTGTTCTGGGCACAAAAAAAAAGAACTGCAAAACTGCAGTTCTTTTTTTTGTGCTTTCTGACAATCGATTAGAGAGCCATTTTGGCACCAGCTTTGAATTTTGGAAGTTTCTTAGCAGCAATCTTGATAGTCTTGCCTGTACGAGGATTGCGACCTTTTCTGGCTGCACGTTCGTAAACTGAGAAAGTACCAAAACCAATAAGGGTTACTTTTTCACCTTTTTTTAAGGCTTCGATGGTGGTATCCATCATGGCGTCCAATGCCTTACCGGCATCAACTTTTGTCATACCGGCTTTTTCTGCGATTGCACTAATTAATTCAGCTTTGTTCATGTTTAATTTTTTTGGGGTTATTTTACTATAAACATTTTATGCTGCAAAGATAATGTTTTTTTGATATAAAATGTTAGTTTCGCAAAAAAAAATCAAAAAAAAAATTTTTTTGCCAAAATTATGCCATTTTGGATACTTCCTTCACCTTGCTTTCATTTACTTTGAGGAGGATTTTTGTTTGCAGTTATCGTGATGGTGACCGCTGCAATTTCCGTGGTTTTCTCCGTGTCCACAACAACCTGAGGCCTGTGTAGCTTTCTTTTCAGCTTGGCAGCAAGCGGGCAGTTTAGCTCTTGCGGCAGGATCGGCCTTCACGTTGTCGGCATTGTATCCCAGTTTGCTGATTTGCTGACGCAAAAGGTCGGGATTGGTCTTTTTGGAGTCGTAGGTGATGGTCATTTTGGAAGTTTTTGGGTCGTAAGTGTAATCTTTTACACCTTTGAAGTAGGGAACATTCTCTTTGAAAAGAGCTTCACATTTCTCACATACGCCGTTGGTCTGGATGACCACTTTCTGAATGGAGGTGGCACTTGTGGTGGTGGTTGCGGTCTTCTGGGTTGATGTGGTTTTTGCAGTTTGTGCGGCTGCAGTGAAACCCATCATCACGACTAATACTAAAATTGCAATTTTCTTCATAGTTGTTTCTTTTAGGTTGATAAATATTAATATTGTTAATGTTGTTTTTATTTCATTGAATATCTGAAACCGATATATCCCATGACTCCAGTAATGGGGCTATGTATAATGGAGGCATCAAAATATTCTCCATACGGATTGTCAGCTGAGATTATTGGTTTTACCTGTACTTGGTTGGCAAGGTTCTCTCCGCCAATGTAGAATTCCCATCCTTTGTATTTCTTGGTGATTTGTGCGTTCAGCATAAAATAGCCTTTGGAAGGAGTTGGCTGATACTCTATGGGGTTTGACGACATGTCGGGCAGACGCATTTTGCTGTGATATTGCAGGCTGACATTGAATTTCCATTTGTCGAATTTGGTAGCGTAACTCAAACTCAAAAGGGCTTTATGGGGGCTCATCAACACTTTCTCCTGCAATTTTCTGTCGGTGGTCTGCATCACGTGGTTGAAACGGTAGGCCAAAATGATTTCAAATCCTTTGACAGGATTCATAATCAACTCGGCCTGTGCCGAATGTGAGAAGGATTTGTTGTTGTATCCATTGTACTTGCCGTTCAAATTATACACATGGATGGAATGAACATCTTGATCCATGTCGATGATGGTTTGGTTGATGAAATGTGTGTAATAATAGTCCACGCTAAAAGTAGATTTTCCTCCGGGCATTTTGAAATTCTGTACAAAGCTGATACCTGCGTTATATGCTTCCTCGGGTTGCAGTCCTTGGTTCACCAAAGTGGTACCGTCGTCGGCAATGGCATCATCGAAGACAAAAATGCGGTTGCTGATAAGTAGCGATTGGTTCTCTGTAATGACATTCGAAACGCGGTAGCCTTTGCCAGCCGACACCCTAAAGGAGGTGTTTTCGGCAGCCTGCCATTTCAGATGGATACGAGGAGTCCAGAACAGTTTTCGATAGGCTACGTTGTAGTCCAAACGAAAACCACCCATCACCACCAGTTTGTTCTCGATAGAGTATGAGTATTCGGCAAAAACTCCGGGCACCAGTTCCTGACGTTGAATGTTGGCGGCATCGTTGGGCAGGTTGGTGGCGAGTAGGTGTGCTCCCAGTTTCTCGTTTACAAAGTCCATCTGCATACTTCCTCCGGCAGTGATTTTGCTACGTTCCCGTGCCCCCAGCCGGTTAGAGTACAAAATGTTTATATAACCGCTTATCTGACGACCATTATAAAGCCTGTCGCCATATTGTGCTTCCGTATTGTGGAATGTGAATGAGGCGATGGTACCTATGCTTTCATGCTCTCCGGGCAGGAGTATGCCGTTTTTGGTGGTAAAATCAAGCTTGTTGGTCTTGATACGCAGTCCCCAGATACTATCGTTTAGGGTTTGCTCTAATGTCTGTCGTGGGTCGAAGCGCATCTGTCCGCCTATGCGATCCTCAAAAAGGTAAGAAATCCAGGTTCTGCCTTCCATTTTGCCGGGCACATTGTAGTCCCATCGGTTCATCAGGTTTACCTGGTAGTTTCTGGGTACATCCAGAAAGCCGTCCTTGTTCATGTCCATCTTGGCAAACTGACCCTCACCATGGGCCAGAATCATAGTGGATGCCAGTTTCTTCTTGCCCACATCAAAGCGGCTGTTCAAGTTGAGTTCACCTTTGCCCATGGTGCTACCGAAGAGGTTGATGAATAATTTCTCGCGATTGGTTTCGGGCTTCTTGTATTCCACGTCAATCTGTCCGGTAATGGCTTCATAACCGTTGGTAACGGAGGCCACACCCTTCGATATACTAATGCTCTCCATCCAGGTACCTGGCACAAAAGCCAGTCCAAATTGGTTGGCCAGTAGGCGGATAAAAGGTACGTTTTCCAATAGAATTTGCGAATAGATGCCTGCCAAACCCAGCATCGATATCTGCTTAGCACCCGTAATGGCATCGCTGTATTCCACATCCACCGCAACGGTATTCTCGAAGCTTTCTGCCAGGTTGCAGCATGCAGCTTTTCGCAGGCCTTGGGTGGTAATAACGGTAGTGAGGATGGGCTTGATAGACACATAAGAGCCGTCGTGTGCACTGACATCCACCGCACTCAGATTGTGGGCCGATGAAAGGAGGATATTTAGCTCTGTCTGACTCTTGGGCACAACAATGGTATCATTGTCGTAAGCCTGATAGATGACGAGAAGGGTGTCTGTTTTAGGACTACGCCCGAGGGTGTATTTACCCTCAGCGTCAGTGATAGTGCCCATGTCTGTCCCTTTCCACTGCAGTATGGCACCAATGACTGCAGTTTGTTGCTGGTTTTCTCCCAGTTCGGAAACTTTTCCTGTGAGTTCTTGGGCATTCAACAGGATTGTTAAACTGCATATAAATATGCTTAATACTAGTTTTTTCATTGTTACATTTGCTTTTAATTGATTGATATAATGCCAATAATACTCCCTTTGAGAATAAAATAGGAGACGAGAGGGCAGTATATCATAAAAGCCAATGCGCCACTAGATTGAATATGTCTGTATTGCCTTGATGAAATAGGCAATGACAGTAATCGAATGATTTAATGGGATTTTGGGCGACCAGTGTGCAACGATATAAAAGAATATCGGGCAGCAAGATGGGCGAGGTGATTATTGGTTTCACATCCTGCTTGGTACTGCTGTTGAACTGGTCGGTTATTTTAAATATGTATGTATTTTCGGTACAATGACGGTGGTCGTTAGCTTCGTGATGGTGTTTGTGGCAGCAATGATGGACGGTAATCACTAGACCTGACGAATAGACTAAAAACATCGTCATTACTAGTATTGATATGATTTTTTTTATCGTCGGTTTCATTTGCTTTGATTGAATTTGCAAAATTACGGAAAATTCTTGAATTATAAGCAATATGGTAAGTTTTTTATGACGATAATTATTTATTTGCATTTATCGTTAGTTTTTATGGGTATGAGGAACTTTTTCTTGAAAAAAATGTTTACTTTTGTAGTTTTTTAGATGAACAGGTGTCTAATATATATTAGATGAATTTAAATAATATAAAATATGAGGTTTGAATATCTTAAAATCAGCATTTTGATAGCATTCTTTGGGTGGTTTGGTATGTTGTCATTGTCGGCACAAAACTGCTCTATTCAGGGGACTGTTATGGATGGCATCTCCCAAAGTCCTTTGTTTTATGCTCGTGTCAGTCTGATGGAAAACGACTCCTCAACCAATGAATTGTATATGTCGTTTACAGGGGCTGACGGCAAGTTTGCTATCGAAAAAGTACCTGCGGGCGATTATGTGCTGAAATCTAATTTGGTGGGCTATGCAGTGCTTTCGTTGCCTATACATATCGACCAATCTGAGATGGTAAAGGATTTGGGAGTGTTGCACATGTCCCATGAGGGTAAGCGGCTAAAGGAGGTGACGGTGTCATCAGATAAGCCGGTTTACTTGATGGAAGGCGAGAAAACACTTTATAATGTATCGGAGGATCCCTCTATCCAGACTGGAACTGCTGCTGATGCTTTGCAGAATGCTCCGGGGGTGGAGGTAGATGTGGAAGGTAATATTACCTTGCGAGGTGTCTCTTCGGTGGAAATTTGGATTAACGGAAAACCCTCTCATCTCAATGAGGAGAGTCTGAAGGAGTTTATCAAACAATTGCCTGCTAATACTTTGGAACGTATCGAGGTGATTACCAATCCTTCGGCCCGTTACAGCGCCAACAGTGATGCGGGTATCATCAATATTGTAACGGCCAGCAATATCAAGAAAAACAGTTTTGTAAGTTTCGGTGTCCGTGGTTCCACCAAGCCTGATGTGGGTCCCTGGGTGTCATACGTGTGGGCCAACGAAAAGTTGTCAATCAACTTGTATGCGGGTATGTGGTATTCTCTTTGGAGAAGCAAGAACGAATCTACCGCATTGCGATTGGTGGATGCTCCCGACGGGGGATTGGATACTGCTAATTATGGTTATGCTACTTCTCAGTCGAACGACAACAACATGCACTTTAACCTCAATTTCAATGGCTCTTACAAAATCGACAGTATGAACACGCTTAGTTTCTGGATGGGTTCATGGCCCGGTTTTGCAAGAGGTAAGTCGGAACAGTTCAACTCAAGAACGGAGTTGCTGCCACCCACCGGTCCAGATCAGTTCGACTATACTACCCTCAATGATTACAAGTCGGTGAATGCGGGCGTTTATTATGGATTGTGGTATGAACACGATTTTAATACGAAAGGGCATAAGATAGAAGCCAATGCTGGAGGAAGTTTCCATTTCAATAGAAACAACTCCTATTTTGACCGCAAGTATAAGACGCAGGATTATTTAGACAAAACAAAATACGGCTTGAATAAGAGTCTTTCCTATAGTTTCGATGGTGGTATCGACTATACCCTTCCATATCATGAAAACGGTGAAATCAGCTTGGGTGTTAGTGCCGATTTCGAACGCTCTGGCAACCTGAAAAGGTATGATACACTAGTAAGGGGAACCGATGCCTATGCACTGGACTCTTTGCGCTACTATGATGCACATTCGAAGGAGGGGGCTTTTGATGCCTACGTTACCATCGAGCATCGCTTTGGCGGTTTCACCATTAAGGGTGGCTTGCGTTCGCAGTATATCCATTATGACTTAAATATCCATAATTCGCCTGCTGACAATGTGGTGAAGGGGTATTGGAGTCTATATCCTTCTCTTCATCTATCTTACCGCACAAAGTCTATGCACAACTTCAAGTTGAGTTATACACGAAGGGTGAGGAATCCCTCGGCCTCGCAGATCACCACTTTCCGCTCATACGACGAGGATGCTTTCTCTATGGGAAATCCAGACCTGTTGCCCACCTTTACCAATTCGGTGGAGGCTGGCTGGACCAAGTTCTTCAAGAAGTTCGGAAGTGTGGGTATTACTGCCTATTTCCGCAACTCTAAGAACGAAATCAACACCATGACGGATGTGATTTATGACCCCGTTTTTGGCCGAGTGGTGACCTATACGCTGCCTTACAATTCCAGCGACAGCTATTATACTGGTGGCGAACTGAATGTAACCTGGCGTCCTCAGCCGTTTATGAATGTGCGCATGTATGCCAATATCTATTACAGTTATTCCACCTTCCTGTTTCGCAACAATCAGATGGAGACAGTGAAAAATCTGGGTTATAGCCTCCGTCTGAATTTTTGGTCGAAGGTGTGGAAGACTTTAGAGATACATGCTTCCCTCAATTACCGCTCGCCGCGAAAGACCCTTTTCAGCACCACGCTGCCCACTTATTCTTTCGACTTTGGGTTGAATGCTGATTTTTTCAAGCGCAAACTATCTGTATATGTTAATGTGAACGACCTTTTCAATTGGAATGCACGTCGTAGCGAAGAAAACAATCCCTATTATATCTCCACAAGTAGCACTAAATATGTGAGTCGTTCTATCAGTGTGGGTATCACCTTACGTTTTGGTAAGATGGAACTCGAATCTAAAGCTTCTCAAGGTTCGCAGGGCGCTCAGGGACAAGGAGTTCAAGGCGGAGAAGTTGACTAATCATAATCCTTAAGCTTATCCTTAATATCCATTATGAGTATGAATATGCACGACACCATTTGTTCTATTTCCACACCCCAGGGTATTGGAGCTATTGCTATAGTTAGAATGTCGGGACCGCAGTCATTTGCCATTGCAAGCCGGCTATTTCGTTTCGATTTCGACAGCTTGCATCCGTACGAGGCCAAATATGCAGAATTGTTCGACCGTAATCAGTTGGTTGATCAGGTGATGGTGCTGAAATACGTAGCGCCTCATTCCTATACCGGTGAGGATATGGTGGAAATTTCGTGTCACGGGTCTACCTATATCCAGCAGAAGATATTGGAATTGCTGATAGAGCAGGGGAGTCGTATGGCCAATCCAGGTGAATATACCATGAGGGCTTTCATGAACGGTAAAATGGATTTGCCCCAAGCAGAGGCGGTGGGCGATTTGATAGACTCACAGTCAGAGGCTTCACATCATCTAGCAGTCAATCAACTTAAAGGGGCTTTTTCTGCTAAAATCAGCGAGTTGCGTGCCCGCTTTATGGAATTTGCCTCATTGTTGGAGCTTGAACTTGATTTTAGCGAAGAGGATGTGCAATTCGCCAACCGTGATCGCCTGTCGGAATTGCTTGACGAACTGAAAACAGAGGTATCGGGCCTCATCGATAGCTTCAAGACCGGAAATGCCATTAAAAGCGGTATCCCGGTGGTGATTATAGGTAAGCCCAATGTGGGCAAGTCGACGTTGCTGAATGCTCTATTGCGTGACGAGCGGGCCATTGTTTCTAACATTCCCGGAACAACCCGCGACACTATCGAGGATATACTTAATGTGGGCGGTGTGACTTTCCGCTTTATCGACACTGCAGGTATCCGCAATTCCGATGATGAAATAGAGAATTTTGGCATTGAGCGCACCTATCAGGCGGTAAGTAAGGCCGATATTATTTTATATATGGTAGATGTTACCGAAACATCGGTAGATGAAATTCGCGAAGAGATTGCTTTTCTGCAGGAAGAGGTAGATATGGCAGGGAAAAAACTGATGATTATAGCCAACAAGATTGACCATCTTACTGAGATGCCTCGTCATCTCCATCCGTTAATGGAAGACTACGACCTAGTTTATGTGTCGGCCAAACGGAAGGTAAATGTTGAAGAAATAGAGGAAAAGTTGCTGCAATGGGCTGATCAGCACAAACGAACTGACAGCACTATGTTAACCAATGTTCGCCATTATGATATCTTCCTAAAAATCAGAGATTCAATCAGAAATATTGAGAAAGGACTGGCAGACGGCATCCCCACTGATTTGGTAGCTATTGATGTACGCCAGGCGTTGCAGCTATTGGGAATGGTTACTGGCGAAATTGCCACCGATGACATCCTCAACCTTGTTTTCGGAAAGTTTTGTATCGGTAAATAAATAGTAGTTACAACTTATCTTGTAACTACCTTTAAAAAAACGGGAGCTCTTGTAGAGTTCCCGTTTCCATTGTATGATTAGTACAAAATCTATGTATGCTGTGTATTAGTAAGCAATACCTTGAGCAATCATAGCGTCAGCAACTTTGATGAAACCAGCGATGTTGGCACCTTTAACATAGTTGATGTAACCATTCTTTTCAGTACCATATTTCACGCAGTTTGCATGGATGCTGTTCATGATGCCGTGAAGTTTTTCGTCAACTTCTTCGCGGGTCCATGACAGGTGCATTGCGTTCTGGCTCATTTCAAGACCTGAAGTAGCAACACCACCAGCATTGGCAGCTTTACCAGGAGCGAAGGAGATTTTCTTCTTCTGCAGTGCGGCAACAGCGTCAGCGGTGCAACCCATGTTGGAAACTTCAACAACGTATTTAACCTTGTTAGCGATCAGTTTTTTAGCATCGTCAGCATTCAGCTCATTCTGAATAGCGCAAGTCATAGCTATTTCGCAAGGAACTTCCCAAACTTTTTTACCTTTGAAGAATTTAGCTGATTTGAACTTCTTGGCGAAGGGTTCAACAACATTGTTACGTGTTGCGTTCAGTTCGTCCATGTAAGCAATCTTTTCGGGAGTGGTGATACCTTCTTCATCGAGGATATAACCATCAGGACCTGAAATAGCAACTAATTTAGCACCGAGTTCAGCCAGTTTGAGGGCGGTACCCCATGCAACATTACCGAAACCAGAGATGATGCAACGTTTGCCTTTCAGTTTGTCTTTCTTAGCAGCCAGCATGCCTTCCAAGAAATAAACAGCACCGAAACCAGTTGCTTCGGGACGGATCAGAGAGCCACCCCATTCGAGACCTTTACCGGTGAGAACGCCAACGTGTTCGCCACGGAGTCTCTTGTATTGGCCATACATGAAACCGATTTCACGGCCACCAACGCCGATATCACCAGCGGGAACATCAGTATCGGGTCCGATGTATTTCTGCAGTTCAGTCATGAATGACTGGCAGAAACGCATAACTTCACCATCTGATTTGCCTTTGGGATCGAAATCAGAACCACCTTTACCACCGCCCATAGGCAGAGTAGTCAGTGAGTTTTTGAAAGTCTGTTCGAAGGCCAAGAATTTCATGGTGTCTTCAGTTACGGTCGGATGGAAACGAATACCACCTTTGTAGGGTCCGATAGCCATGTTGTGCTGTACACGGTAACCACGGTTTACTTGGATTTCACCTTTATCGTCAACCCAGGTAACTTTGAATTTTACGATTCTTTCGGGTTCCAGAATTCTTTCAACGATCTTGTATTGATCGTATTTAGGATGTTCATTTACGAAATCGCAAATGGTTTCCAAAACTTCGGTAGCAGCCTGGATATACAAAGGTTGTCCGGGATTTTTTGCCGTTACGTCGGCTACTAATTTTTTAAGATCCATAGTAATATGTTTTAAAAGGTTTGTGTTATAAGTTTTGAGATTGCAAAGGTAGGAATATTTTGTGAATCTTCCTACTATTTTTGAAAATATTTTTACGATTTAAAAATGAAGTAAACGGCCAGTACCAAACATACAAAACCGATAAAATGATTATGTGTAAAATGTTGATTTTTAAATAATAGTATTGAGAAGATGGAGAAGACGGTGAGGGTGATTACCTCTTGGATGACTTTGAGTTGCCAGATGGTGAAGGGACCACCGTTCTCAACAAAGCCTATTTTATTGGCAGGAACTTGAAAGCAATATTCAAAGAGTGCGATTCCCCAACTGATGAGAATGATGAGTGGGAGCCCCAAATTGCTGAACCAACTAAAATCTTTTAGTTTGAGATGGCCGTACCAGGCAAAGGTCATAAAGATGTTAGAAATGATGAGTAGGATGACGGTGTAGAAGGCTTTCATATCGTGTTCTCGTTAGCTCGAATGTCTTTGATATTGAGTTGTATAGTGGTTTTGTTGTTCCATGTGTTTTCTTCAACATGGTAAACGAGATCGAATTTTTGGTTGTTAGTGATCAAATCGAACTTCTCGTACAGGTTGTAGCCAATGCAGTCGAATGGTTGTGTGGCTCTGTCGGGATATAGAACTCTTAATTTTACATGTTTACCCTTGGTGCCCACAACCTTTCCGCTACCGTCGTCTACCACACCGTTGGTTTGGAAAACAGGGGCCATGTTGCCGGGTCCGAATGGAGCAAAGCGGTTGAGATGGGCAACAAAAGCGGGGGTAATTTCAGATAGGTCAAGAGGCAGGTCAACGTTGATTTCGGGGATGTAGGCGTCTTCTTCTATATTCTCGGAAACATATTGCTCGAAGCGTTCGGTAAATTCTTCCAAATTTTCTTCCTTCATTGAGAGGCCTGCAGCGAACTTGTGGCCTCCAAAGTCTTCTAGCAAGTCGGAACAGCTATCGATACCATCGTAGATATTGAATTCTTTGACGGAACGTGCGGAACCAGTAATCAGGCCATTGGAAGAACGGGTGAGCACTATGGTGGGTTTGTAGAACTCTTCCACTAATCTCGATGCTACAATACCAATGATGCCTTTGAACCAATTGGGGTTATATATGACGATACTTTTGCGTTTCTCGTATTCGTGGCTGGTCTTGATGGTTTGGATGGCTTCTTCGGTGGCATTGCGGTCTTTCTCCTTGCGGGCTTCGTTCTGGTTGTTGATGGTATTTCCTATATCGGCCGACTTGTCCTCATCTTCAACGATGAAGAGTCTGACAGATTCTTTACCACTTTTCATTCTTCCAGCAGCGTTGATGCGCGGTCCTACATAAAACACGAGATCTGAGATAGAGATGACGCGACTGAAGATAGTTTCTTCTTTTAGGGGGAAATGTATTTTAATACCAGCTTGTTCGAGTATGGATTTGATACCCATGCGTGGGAATTTATTAATCATTTCTAGACCGAAGTGTGCCAGTATTCTATTTTCTCCAGTAATAGCCACAATGTCAGAGGCGATACTTATGGCAACAAGATCCATGCGAGATAACCATAATTCATCGGGTAGTTCAAAGCGTTTGCAGTAGCCTTGGATGAGTTTGAAGCCCACACCGCAGCCGGATAGTTCCTTGTAAGGATAGGGACAGTCCTTGCGTTTGGGATCAAGTACGGCCACGGCATTAGGTAGAGCATCGCCTTCGAGATGGTGATCGCAAACAATTACATCAATGCCATATTTATTAGCAATATCAACCTTGTCATTAGCCTTGATGCCGCAATCAAGGGAAATCAACAGGTCTACACCTCTTTCGTAGCAGTATTCCACACCTTCTTCGGAGATACCGTATCCTTCAAGGTAGCGGTCGGGAATATAAAAGTCCACATATTTGGAGGCTTCGTTGCCAATGATGTCACACAAAAAAGAGTAGAGAAGTGCAACGGCGGAAGTGCCGTCAACATCATAGTCGCCGTAAACCATAATTTTCTCATTGTTGATAATGGCCTGTGACAGTCTTTCGACAGCCTTGTCCATATCCTTCATGAGGAACGGATCGTGTAATTTGGAAATGTCGGGGTTGAAAAACTCGTTGGCCTGTTCAATATTGGTGATACCTCTTGAGATGAGCAATTGAGCCAGAGGTTTCTCAATAGAAAGGCTATGACTTAGCTCTTCGGCAAGAGCTTCATCGGGAGGGTTTGCGGCTATCCATCTCTTATTCATCTTTTTTGATTTTAAGCTCGCAAATATACAAAAAATTATGATATGAGAATCAGATTTTCATTTTTTTCTCAATTTCGTCGATGGCATGTTTGATCCTCTTGTCGGTATCATACAAATTAGCGATGGTACGACAGGCATGGAGCACGGTGGCGTGGTCCTTGTTACCGCAATAGGAACCGATGGTTGATAGGGGTAGTTTGGTGTATTTCTTAGCGAAATACATACTTAACTGACGGGCTTGTACAATATCGCGTTTTCGGGTTTTTGCATTAATCATATCCGTTGTGATATGGAAATGGTCGCAAATTACCTTTTGAATGTATTCGATAGAAACTTCTTTGGCAGTACTTTTTACGTACTTGTCAATCATTTCTTTAGCCAAATCGACAGTAATCGCTTTACGGTTGAGGGAGGCCTGGGCTAGGATGGCAATCATAGCCCCTTCCAATTCGCGCGTGTTGGATGTGATACGCAACGCCAGGTAGTCGATTACTTCTGGAGGAAAATCAATCCCGTTGTTGTCGAGTTTCTTTTTCAGGATGGCAATACGAGTCTCCAAATCGGGTACCTGAAGGTCGGCGGTAAGACCCCATTTGAAACGAGACAGTAATCGAGGTTCGAAACCTGTAATTTCTACGGGCGACTTGTCGGCCGTAATGACTATCTGTTTGCCTTTCTGATGCAGATGGTTGAATATGTGGAAGAAAGCCTCCTGTGTTTTGCCTTTGCCTCCTGATATGAATTGTATATCATCTATAATGAGCACATCCACAGATTGGTAGAAAAAGATAAAATCTTGAGTGTTGCCATTTTTAACAGACTCGATATATTGCTGGAAAAACAAATCTGAGTTGACGTACAATACGGTTTTGTCTGGGTGGAATACCTTGGTTTGCAGTCCAATGGCGTGTGCGAGATGTGTTTTCCCAAGACCTACATCCGAGTATATGAACAGAGGGTTGAATGCAGTGCCTCCTGGATTCTTAGCAATAGCCCAACCGGCTGAACGTGCCAAACGATTACAGTCGCCTTCAATATAATTGTCGAAGTTTAGTGATTCAATCAGATTGGAGTTGATCTTCTGTTTTTTTAATCCCGGAGCCACAAAAGGATTAGGGATAGTTTTATTGGGTGAGTTGTAAACGTCAATAGGAGGTTTAGTGGCTGGGTTGTTGACGGCGGGTCTGTAGCTCGAGGGTAAGGTAATGGTCTTTGATAGTTCGGGTTCCGACTGTTTCTCCATCAGTACCTGATATTGTAATTTGCCTGTAACGCCAAGTTCTCTTTTGATAACCTTCTTTAACAGGTTGACATAATGTTCTTCTAACCATTCGTAGAACAAGTGGCTGGGGAGTTGAATTACTAAGGTTGAGTTCTCTAGTGCTACAGGCACGATGGGTACGAACCATGTTTTGTAGGCGGTCTCATCCACATTGTCCCTGATAATTGCTAAACAATTTTTCCAAACCGCTTTAAAATCCTTCGTAATTGTGTTCATCGCGTCTCTGTATTTTCTATTGGTTCTACTTTGTTGTATCTGAATAAATTAACAGTAATAACTTTCTCGTTTTTTGATGTTACAAAAATCAACAAAAAAAAGTTACTAAAAATCGACACCTTCTCTTGACTTTTAAAAATCTTTGTATATAGTGAAATGCGGGTTTTAGAAGATGGTGCTATGCAATTGATTTTGTCTCAGAACTATAGCTTATTAACAATGTTATATAACTACTTATGTTTTTGATTTTGAGCGTGTTATAATAATTTTATTAACATTTGAATTTGTAATTGAAAAATAATGTATTTTTGCATTTCAAATGCAAAAATAACAATACAATATATACAACAAAAACAATCTAAAAACAGTGTTATTATGAAAAAAAGTTTATTTATTGTCGCAGCGATTGCTATCGTATTCGCTTTCACTTCCTGTAACAAGGAAAACTCTTACACTGGCAAGTACAAAGGTACTTACACCTTCTTCAAAGCAGACGGTAGTGTAAACAATCCTGACTCTACCAAATCAGGAAAGACCGTTCCTGTTCTTCAGGTCACCAGCCAAACTGTTATGTTATATGATGTGATTCCATTGTATGCTGTTTCAGATGGTATTTATAAAACTACCGATTTGCAAGGTGAATTGTTGAGCACGTTATTGCAAATGACTGGAATTAGCCAGAATACTGCCGATCAGATTTCCAATGTTAAAATTGAAGCAGATCTTGCGCAGAAAGATTACTTATCATTCAAGGTGACGTATGATGTGCAATTATATGGATTGGCTACAGTGGAGGTCCGAATCTTGCAATTTGATGGCCAGAAACAGAAATAAGGGTAATACTATAATGTAATATATACTTATATGAAGAAAATATTTTTTTCATTAATTACCTTGGTAGCCAGTGTGGCTTTGTTTGCCCAATCGCAGCAGACCATTGCTTATTTCTCCTTTAACGGATTGAATGAGAGTCCCAACGTGCAGACCGTGATACCTGCTGATGGTGGACTTCAAACATCAACGGCAACTTTATACCTGGATGGTACTAATGGTTCTTCGTCATTTGCTTCGGGAGAATTGGGACGCTTTACGGGTAGTACTGTAAACCTGCTGAGTGGCTTTGATAAAGGATATGATCTGGCTCTGCAGACTGCTGCTTCAAACCAGAAGTCTGCGGTGTTCAAATTATCAACTTCAGGCTTCCAGGCTTTGGTTATGACATACGCATTCAAAAGAACCGCCCAAGGACATCACACTTGTTTGTGGTCCTATAGTACCGATGGAGTAAACTTTACTGCTCTTCCTACACCAGCAGACCAGCCTTATACTGGTGCTATTGACTACAGACTGGAAACGGTAGATCTTTCGGGCATTACTGCTTTGAATGACCAAGCTACCGTTTATTTAAAACTGTATGTTGATGGTTGCGAAGGTGCAAATAGCAAAATTCGTTTGGACAATTTTCAGTTCAACGCTTATCCAGGAGGCCCCGATATCTATCCTCCTCATGTTACCAGTGTGACAGTTACCGATTCAAATCATGTGACTTTGCTTTTCAATGAGGGTCTAGACCAATCGTCTTTGGATTTTGAAGATTTTACTTTTGACAATGGTTCGACGACGGTATCTGTAGGCGGAAGTGGCAATGTGGTAGTTGTGGGTGTTACCCCTGCTTTCCCCAATGGCATCCCATTTAATATGTTTGTTCAAGGTGTTGAAGATGTGGCCGGTAATGAAATGGCCCCCGATACTTTTGCTTTGCTTTATGGTATTCCTACTGAGTTTATGTGTGCAGATATTGCTACCTTGAGAAGCAAATTAAGTGTTACTGACATTTCCTCTATGGTTAAGGATTCCATAGAATACGAAATTACTGGTAGTGTGATTGTAACCGCTGTGGCTGAGTATAAGAACCAGAAAGTAATGCAGGATGAGACGGGCGCTATCTTGGTATTCGATGAAGGTGGCGTGTTTGGCAATCTTGAAGTGGGCGACGAGGTCAGCGGTATCTATGGCAAACTGACCAATTATTATGGTTTCTTGGAATTATCACCTACTCGTCCCTATGAGAACTTGGTTGGTTATTTCCAGGAAGTTGATCCTATGGTAATCACGTTGGCACAGTTGAACGACAATGATTTCATGATTGAACATCAGGCTGAATTGATTGAATTAGAGGATGTGACCATTACCTCCTCTGGTAATTTCGCAAAACTGACTCGTTATGATTTGTCTCAGGCTGGTGTGACCGGTTCTGCTTTGTTTGCTTATTTTCAGGATGTTAATTATCTGACGTTGCCAATCCCAACAGGCGTTGCTCAGAACATCACTGGTTTCAATTTCGCCACTTCCAAGATTGGTAGTAGCAACTTCGATTTCAGATATTACATTGTGCCCCGTTCAACCAATGATATGAGCGCAATGACCAAGGTGGCTGATTATGGCAAAATGAGGATCTCTGTATATCCTAACCCGACTGCCAATTTCGTAACTGTAGAAGATGTTGACGCTACTGATGTTGAGATATACGATATTAACGGCAAGAAGGTGTCTACTCAGAACTTGCAAAACACCAAGATGGTTTCATTGCAAAGCATGAGTGCTGGTAGTTATTTCCTCCGTCTGTTGAAAGATGGTGAGATTGTTGGAACAGCAAAGGTTATCAAGAGATAAAATTGAATAGAGATTTATTATTGAAAAACGGGACTGCATGCAGTTCCGTTTTTTTGTATCTTTGCGAACTCAAATAAAAGAATATGAACAGAAGAATTTTGTACGTAGCATTGTTGATAGGTTGTCTTTCCCTAGTGTTTTTTTCTTGCAAACATAAAGAACAAACTATTCAAGCGGTGACAATAGGAGGTGTTACTGTTCAAAATGGAGATTTGCTTTTTGTGGGATTGCCAATGGACTATCATCTGACTGATTCTGTCAGTATGGATCAGGCTATTGCGGAGGCTACTGGTACAGATGACGAAATGGACTATATCCATGTGGCTATTTTGGAGGTGGATGAGCATGATAGTCTGTGGGTTATCGATGCCACCATCAAACATGGTGTGGACCGTCATCCATTCGAAGTGTTTTTAAGTGATTTTACCTTGAAAGACGGTAGATATCCTTTGTTAAATGTGATGCGTCTTCAAGATAATGCCAATGTGAACAAATATGTGGATAATGCAAAGACCTATTGTGGTCGAGAATATGACATGCATTTTTTGCCTGACAATGATGCACAGTATTGCAGCGAGCTGGTACGGAATTCATATACGACAAACACTGGCTCATATATCTTCAGTGAATCGCCGATGAATTTCAAAAATGTTGATGGTGAATTTCCTCCGTATTGGGTAGAATTGTTTGAATTATTAGGAGAACCTATTCCTCAGGGTATTATGGGTACAAACCCGCAAGAGATGTCGCATGAGCAGTGCCTGAAACGAGTGGGGGAGATGAGATTTGATAATTGAGAATTAGTAATTGAGAATTGAAAATAAAAGTTGATATGATACATATTAGGATTTTGAGATATTGTGCAATTGCAATTCTGTTGCTCATGATTATGCCGATAAGAGCTCAAGAGAATAAGGGAGACCGTCTGTTGGGTACTTATCGTGTAGTGGAACCTGAAACCAAAGAGGACTCTAAGGTGAAAATATTCAAGACGGCAGATGGGAAGTATAAGGGGCAGGTGATATGGTTGGCTAAACCTACTATGAAAGACGGAACACCCAAACGGGACATTTTGAATCCCGATCCTAAAAAACGTAACACTCCTGGAGATCAAATAGTGCTGATGTGGGGATTTACCTATGATGCCGAGAAGGATATGTGGGTAGATGGGGAATTATACGACCCATGTCATGGGAAAACCTATAAATGTCGGCTGAATTTTGAATCAGCCACAAAACTGAAGGTGCGTGGGTATATTGGTGTACCAGCCTTAGGCAAGAGTATGTATTGGATTAAGATAGACTAAAAAACGGCGGTGATTCACCGCCGTTCCTGTTTTGTTAATCACATTATTTCAAGATCTTCATAAATTCAACGGTCAAATCCCAGCACATTTTCACGGTCTTGATTTCCAACTTTTCATCGGGAGAGTGTACTCCGCGTAAGGTTGGACCATAGGATACCATATCCAGTCCGGGATATTTCTCAGAGAAGAGTCCGCATTCGAGGCCGGCATGAATGGCCAAAACTTGCGGGGCTTTGTGGAAGAGGTTTTGATAGGCTTGAACCAGCACCTCAAGAACTTTAGAGTCGGGGTTTGGAGTCCATCCTGGATAACCGTCGCTGCTACTCACATCGTTGGCGCCTGTACCGCAGAAAGTGGCGGTAACCATATCTACAGCGTCTTGTTTCTTTGATTCCACAGAGCTACGCTGACTGGTAGTGACGATAATCTTTTCATTTTCAATCTTGACAGAAGCCAAGTTTGTAGAAGTCTCTACAAAATCTTTGATATTCTGCGACATGGCCAATACACCGTGGGGGCATGCATAGAGGCAGTTTATCAAGTCAACCTGAAGCAGCTCGTCCAAAACTTTCTTGGGCATCTTGGCACTTTCAAAGCACACTTCTACACCCGGGTCGGAAACGAGATATTCATGTTTGAAGGTGTCGTTTATGGTGTTGAGATACTGTTCGAAATCTTTGGCGTAGTTTTTGGGCAGTACTACAAGGGCAGACCCCTCACGGGCAATAGCGTTGCGCAGATTGCCTGCCTTGATGTCGGCAATGCGGAGACCGTATTCCTGATAACCGTTCCAAAGGAGACGATTGAGCAGTTTGACGGCATTGCCACGATTCTTGTTGATGTCGTCGCCAGAGTGACCACCTTGTAAACCTTTGATTGTTACTTGGTAAGCAACACTGTTAGAGTCGATTTCGTTGTCCCATTCACAGTCAAAAGTGGCAACAGTGTCTTTTCCACCAGCGCAGCCAATAAAGAACTGTCCCTCGTCTTCGGAGTCGAGATTGAGCAACATTTTGCCTTTCATAAAGCCGGGTTCCAGAGCAAAAGCTCCTGTCAGTCCGGTTTCCTCGTCCACGGTGAACAGACATTCTATTGGACCGTGTTCAATATCATTGGAGGCCAATATGGCTAAAGCCATTGCCATACCGATACCGTCATCAGCACCAAGAGTGGTGCCTTTAGCCTTCATCCATTCACCATCTACATATGATTGGATGGCATCTTTTTCGAAGTCGAACACAGTGTCGTTGTTTTTTTCGCATACCATATCCATGTGGGCTTGGAAGATGATGGGTGTGACGTTCTCTTTGCCCTTGGTTGCGGGTTTGCTGATGAGCACATTCCCTACTTTGTCGCGTTTGGTTTCCAACCCTAATTTTTTACCGGTTTCAACTAGCCAGTTGGAAATCTTGGTTTCTTTCTTGGAAGGACGTGGAACTTTGCATATTTCGTCAAAGAAATCAAATACAATTTTAGGTTCTAAGTTTGCCATAATCTTTTAGTGTTAAATCTTATGTTATTGAATGGGTTATTTTACATAATAAGTGAGACGCATATTGATGCTGGCTCTTTTTTGTTTGGAGCTGGTGTTGAAAGTGCCACCCCAAGAATAGTCTTCATTGGAAGAGTTGGGAGCAGTGATTTGGAATACACCCATATTGGCGGTTTTAAGTCCACCCAAAGTGGCACCTGCATTTTTGGCGATGGTTTCAGCACGATTGCGTGCGTCTTTAGTGGCATTGGCCAGCATTTCAATTTTTAGGTCGGCCAATTTGGTGTAATAATAAGATACATCATTCATGTCTACCTGGATACCTTGATCCAATAAGTCGCTGGCTTCGCGTGATACCTTTTCAACTTTCTCAACATCAGTGGATTCGATGCGGATACTCTGAGTTAGAACGTATCCTTTGAATACCTCAAAGCTGCGACGTGCGGTTTCGTTCCATTCCCAGTCGTTATCGGCGTAATGGGTGACGGCATTGAAAATGATTTCATTTTCGTTAATGCCCTTGCTTTTCAAGTATTCTTTCACCACATTGTTTTGTTCCTTTATAATGCTATACGCATCTTTCATATTCATATTACGAACGGAATAGCTCAAATCCCATACTATCAAGTCTGATTCAAAATCTTGTTCTGCCAGGCCTATAACCGACATCGTTTTGGCAGGTCCTTTGGTTTTGTAAAAATAGTGACCGGCAAGCCATACGGCTGCAACTGTTGCAATACAAGCAATGATTCCGATGATGATTCCTGTTTTTTTCATAATGATTATGTTTAAGGTTTAAGTACAAATTTTATCCTGCAAAGATAACGAAAAATATTATTTTTTATTTCTGTAGTTGAATTATTTTTATGTGTTTGTCAACTAGGAGTATGAGTTTGTTGCGATATATTAGTGCTTGTGTTACTTCATCAGGAAGTTCACAGATGGGGTGATTTTCTAAGTTTACATAGTTATAGCTGCATAGTTGATTGTTCTTTATATAAAAAATTTGTTCGTTGAGTAATTGTGTGGGATAGGGAGAATACAAGGCGATGTTTTTCTCGAAAGTGCCAAAACCATCGAAGAAGAATATACCTGATTGGCCATCTTGCATTAGCAACATGCGCTCGTGTATATCTTTTAGCAGAAAGGGATGAAATTCGTCAAAATCGTAATGGATACGCTCCTTTTCTTTAAAATAAAAATCCAGTATTACCAGGTCGGTGTTGGTCTCATCGTATATAATTAGATTGTTTTTGGTGGAGTATGTGGCTAGAGAGATAGTTGTAAAACCTTTGCTAAAGAGATCAATAGCGTCACCAATAGGTGTAAGTTTGTCATTAAGGAAAAGAATTGTGCCGGCATCACGGTAGAATACCATGATTTTTAGAGGATTGTCAACGTCGATAGAGGCAATTGAGCCCAGTATGTTGTTGGTGTATGTGTATTGTAGTGTGCCGTCTAGTTGTAATTTGTATAAAGTGGAGTTGTTGACTATATAGAGGCATCCTTGAGGGTCTATTGCCATCAAATCTGCATTTTGGGAAATGGAAACGGTGTCGCTCGTTTGTGCATGCGAGACACTAATCAGCGTTAAAATCAGGGTGATAAAGAGGAGTCTTTTCATGTTGTTATTGTTGCTTACTTTTGAACACCCATGTTCCGTAGTGAAACATTACATTTTCAAACGCAAAGATACAAAAAAAAGTCAGATAGAATCATAGGTGGCATACTTTGGTGGAATTTAATTTTCGCATTGAAAAAAAACTTATATTTGCAACTATAAAGTATGTGTTATTTTTGATTTTTTAACATTTAAAAACATTTCAAACTTAACCACTTAAATTGACATATTTGAAAATAGGTATATGAGGAAACTGAACTTTGAGATGAAAAATATGAAATTTATTGCCTGTCTATTGGCAGCTACTCTGATAATTGCTAGTATGGACTCGTGTCGCCGTAAACACAAACATGCTGATGCCTACGGTGTTTTTGAGGCTACAGAAATTACTGTTTCTTCTGAGAGCAATGGCAAACTATTGTCATTTGACGCAAAAGAAGGCAACACCTATAATGCGGGAGAGGAGATAGGTCTTATAGATACTGTTCAGTTGTATTTAAAACTCAAACAATTGGACGCTTCAATGAAGGCGGCCCAGGCACGCCGTCCCGATGTGCCGGCGCAAATTAAAACCTTACAGGAGAAACTCCTGACTTTGGAGAAAGAGAAAAAACGTGTAGAGAATCTGGTGCAGGCAAATGCCGCTGGTTCCAAGCAATTGGATGATATTGAAGCAGAAATCACGATGACCAGGAGTCAGTTGGATGCTACAAAATCCACTCTCGGAACCCAGGAAAAAGCGCTGTTGGGTGAGTTGGAGGCTATGAGTTTTGAGAAGTTGCAATTGGAAAATGCTATTGCCAGTTGTCATATTAAGGTTCCTATTACTGGTACTATCTTGAAAAAATACATCGAGCCCAATGAGTTGGCTTTTCAAGGGAAGCCTTTATTTAAGGTGGCTGATTTGACCAATATGTTCATCAAGGTTTATATCACTGAGGATATGTTGTCGTCGGTGCAGTTGAATCAGGATGTGGAAATCAGAATAGATGCACAGAAGGGTGAAGAGAAAAAGTTTAAAGGAAAAGTTGCGTGGATTTCTCCCAAGGCTGAGTTTACCCCCAAGATGATTCAGACCAAGAACGAACGTGTCAACCTTGTTTATGCAGTTAAGGTCGGCTTTACCAACGATGGCAGTGCAAAAATAGGGATGCCTGGTGATGTGGTTTTCAAGTAAAATGTCAACATGTCTGAAATAACCATTCAGCATATAAACAAACGCTTCGGGAAAATTCAGGCCCTCAAGGATATCAGCCTTTCGGTGGAAACCGGCGAGGTGTTTGGTTTGGTAGGACCTGATGGAGCAGGGAAGAGCACCTTATTCAATATCCTGACCACACTTCTTGTCCCCGATTCGGGTAATGTGGAGGTGATGGGCATGGATGTGGTGAAAGATTATTTGCAAATTCGTCAGGTGATAGGTTATCTGCCAGGGGTGTTCTCTTTATATCCAGATTTGTCTGTACAAGAAAATCTGGCATTTTTTGCCACTATGTACAAGAGTTCTATCCTTGATAATATATCGTTGATTAAACCTATCTGGAAGCAGCTGCTGCCATTCAAGAAACGTCCCGCTGGCAAATTGTCAGGAGGTATGAAACAAAAGCTGGCGCTTTGCTGTGCGTTGATTCATAAGCCAAAGTTGCTCTTCTTGGATGAACCGACTACTGGTGTGGATCCTGTATCACGGCGGGAATTTTGGGATATTTTGAAAGATATTCAACATAAGGGAGTTACCGTGGTGGTATCTACTCCATATATGGATGAGGCTACCCGATGTGACCGTATTGCTTTAATCCAGAATGGAGAAATCATTAAGATTGATACGCCCAGTAATATCGTTTCTAATTTCAGGGGGCATTTGTTCACTATGAGAACGAACGATATTTTTGGATTAATGCAATTAATGGAGCACTTCGAGTTGCGTTGCAACTATTATCCCTATGGTGAACATTTTCATATTGCTTTTTACGACGAGGTGGAGAAGGCGTTGCCTGCATTTGAGCATTTCATGCAGGAACATGGACGTGAACATGGTGAGATACTGCCGATAACTCCCAATATAGAAGACTGTTTTATAGAACTAATACAGATGAAATAAAAGATGCAGAGTATAGTAGCCAAAGATTTGACCAAAAAATTCGGTGATTTTATCGCTGTGAACCATATCAACTTTGAGGTGGAGAAAGGCGAGATTTTTGGCTTTTTGGGTGCTAACGGAGCCGGTAAGACTACCGCTATCAAGATGATGAGTGGATTGCTGTTGCCTACTTCGGGAGATGCTTTGATAGGGGGTTATTCCATCAAGACTGAGTCCAAACAGATAAAACGGCATATTGGATATATGAGTCAGCGTTTTTCGCTGTACAACGATTTGACCGTTTTTGAAAACATGCAGTTGTTCGGTACGGTATATGAAATCCCTCCGAAAGAGTTGAAACAGCGAATCTATAATAGTTTGGAAGACTTGCAGTTGCTGGATCAGAAAAATGCTTTAGTGGCATCGATTCCATTGGGTTGGAAACAGAAACTAGCCTTTGCTACCGCTATTTTGCACCGTCCGGAAATCGTGTTTTTGGATGAGCCTACCAGTGGTGTGGATCCAATTGTACGCCGTGAGTTTTGGAAACTGATTTATCAGGCTGCTGCCTCGGGTATCACTATTTTTGTGACTACTCACTATATGGACGAAGCGGAATATTGCCACCGTATGTCCATCATGTCTGACGGATGTTTGAAATTGATAGGAACTCCCGATGAACTGAAACGGCAAATGGGTGTGGATACCATTGATGAAGTGTTTGTGAAATTTGTGAAAAGATAGGAATATGAAGGAGTTGCGCATGATATTATACAAGGAACTAATCCACATTGTGAGGGATAAGATTACCCTGTTCCTTGTGTTGGCTATACCTATCATGCTGGTGCTTCTTTTTGGTTTCACCATCAGTACGGAAATCAGAAATGCGCAAGTGGCTGTTTTGGATCAGGCTAAAGACAGTCAGTCCGCCCTGTTGATTGACAAGATTTCTTCTTCAGGCTATTTTCAGATTGTGGCCTATCCGGAAACCGAATCTGAAATAGACCGTGATTTTAAGGAAATAGATATCAAACTGGCCATTATTATCCCTCCTAATTTTGAACATTCATTGGAAAAGGAGAAAATGGCTACTTTGCAGGTTATCAATGATGTTTCTGACTTAAATGTAGCTTCCATCCTTAATAACTATCTTTTGGCTATCACACATGATTATATTAGTGAGTATAATAATACAGGGGAGGTGGCCGGTTCGGTGGAGATTGTGACCAATATGCTCTATAATCCTGAATCAAACAGCGTTTATATGTTTGTTCCTGGTATTATCACTCTGATAATGATTATTGTAACCGCTCTCATGTCATCTATTACTTTAGCACGGGAAAAGGAAACTGGAACGATGAATATGTTGTTGATTACGCCAGTTAAGAAGGTGTATGTCATTATAGGCAAGGTGATTCCCTATATGTGTCTTTCGCTGATTAGCACCATCATGATTATTGTTATCAGTGTGTTTGTGTTCAAGATGCCTGTTAATGGTAGTATTTGGTTGTTGCTGTTGCTTTGCATTGTATTTATGTTCACGGCAGCTTCGTTTGGTATGATGATTTCGGCAATCAGCAAAACTCAGATAGATGCCATGATGGTGACGATGATGGGCTTGTTTCTGCCCACAGTACTATTGTCGGGTTTCTTATTTCCCTTGGACAATATGCCAATGTTTTTCCAGGTATTGGCAGATGTTTTTCCGGCCAAATGGTTTATTATTGCTATCAAGGATGTGATGATCAAGGGGTCCGGCTTTTTTGATATATGGGAATATTTGGGTATTTTGATCCTGATGGCTGTTGTATTGATTACCATCAGTTTGACTAATGTTGATAAAAGAAAATAACGATGAGAATTATTCTAATGCTGATAAAGAAAGAGTTTCTGCAGGTTTTTAGAAGCCCGCTGCTGATGAGTATTCTCATTGTGGCTCCTATGGTGCAGTTTATTTTGTTTCCTTTTACCGCCGACTACGAAATCAAAGTGCTTGATATTGCTTTTATAGATAATGATAACTCCACTTTGTCTCATAATTTGATTAATAAATTCAGCTCGTCTCAACATTTTAGGAGTAAGGGTGTGATTGATTCCAAATCGTATGCAGACAAGTTGATGAAGTCGGATAAAATTGACTTTTTGGTGGAAATACCCCAAAACTTCGAAAAAAATGTTATTGGCCAGTATGGTACTACGATTGCCATTACTGCGAATGCCATCAATACAGTGAAGGCGGGTATTGGTTGTGGTTATGTGCAGACGGTAATAGGAGAGTACCTCAAGGAGACGGCCGAAAATACAGGGATGGCATCCATGTCAGATAATGCTCAGTTGTTTATGACCAATATCTATTGGTATAATGAGCAGATGAATTATAAGAACCTTATAGTGCCGGGCATTTTGGTGATTTTGGTGACATTGATTGGTGCCTATGTGACCGCTTTGAATTTGGTGCGTGAGAAGGAAATAGGTACTATAGAACAAATTAATGTCACACCTATTAAGAAGTGGCAGTTCCTTTTGGGTAAGATGATTCCATTTTGGATTCTGGGTATGGCGGAGTTTATCATGGGACTTTTTCTAATGAAATTAATATTTGACATCAACGTACAGGGAAGTATCCCTGTATTGCTGACCATTACGGCTATCTACCTCTTTGTGATGTTGGGTTTGGGATTTTTTATCTCTGCGGTGGCCGAAAACCAGTTGCAGGCTATGTTCATCGTCTTCTTCCTGTTTATTGTTTTTGTGTTGTTGAGCGGTCTTTTTACGCCTACCGAGGGTATGCCTGATTGGGCTAGAAGCATCAATTATCTGAACCCGATGTCTTTCTATATGGATGTCATCAAAAAGATGGTGCTGAAAGGTTGTGAGTTCTCTGATGTGAAATACCAGACTATTGTGCTGAGTGTGATGGCTGTTATACTGAATACGGCAGCCGTGCTGAGCTATAAGGAGAGTAGCAAATAGGATGTAGGAGTTGGCTTGTGTGCTTAATCATTATATAATGATGAAATCAGTGATTAGAAGGTGTTTGCATGCTATTGTATTTACGCTGCTGTTTTTGTGGCAGTTGCCGCAAAATATGCTGGCTTTACTGATTTTGCTGTTTTCTAAAAGTGAAGGCATGATTGCCTATAGGCATTTTTGCTTTGCTTTGAAAACGAAATTACCACGTAAGGCTAGTGGTGTATCGTTGGGCAGTTTTGCTTTAGTTAGCCCTGATTGCGCACATGATGAAGAGACGGTGAGACATGAGTTGGATGGACATACGGTGGACTCCAAAATTTTTGGACCGCTATACCTTCTCGTAATAGGTTTGCCATCGGTGTTGCACTTGTTACATTATGATGGTCGCTCAGATTACAATGATTTTTACACAGAACGCTGGGCCAACAGACACGCCGGTTTGTGCTAATCGTATATAAACTCTCAACTTTTATTTTTTACAGTCCCCAAGCGTCTAATTGGTAACGGGCTTCAATTTGGTTCTCAATACTGTCATCCAACAGATGAAAAAAATCTATTCCGGTCAGTCGCTCAATCTCATCGATATTTCGGGCATAGTTGCGTAGGGGTCTTGTACCGGCTTCGTTTTTGAAATAGAAACCTATAGCCTGCCATTGACCGTTGATACGACACAATAGAACTTTGAAGAAGGCGTCGGGAACGGCTACTTTGTTTTTACCGATGGTTTCGTACCCCTCTTTGACAATGGGTCCACATACAACATAGATGTTGCCGTAGGTACATGCCCATATATTCACTTTTTCTTCCAACTGTTGCCATACGCCCGAATTGAGATTATGGTTCTGAGGGCAGATGTTGGAAGTGTAGAAACTTTCGTTCATGGCTTGTTGGTTCCATTTCATATTACCGGCGGGAGCCATGTGTCCACGGTCGTAGCCTGAATGCGAGTAGTCGAAGGTGGTAGGGGTACAATCGCTAAGCTGTGGATCAGGCTCGAAATTCTGTGAACGGGGAATATCTCCTTGCAATTCCTCTTCGGTTAGTTCGTAGGCTACCCAGTTGGGGATATGCCATTCGGGATTGAAATCAACGCTGTAGCCGGTGTGCATAATTTGTCGTCCCTTACGTTGAATTGTATAACGAGGAATTTCCATCATTGAGTCTGGATTATGTGTTGTTGTTTGAGTTACCTCATTGGGGTTGGCTGTTATTTCAGTGGAAGTTTGAGGGGAGGGAGATAAAAAGACGAAAGCTACGGAAAAGCAAAGAATAGCTATACTCACTAAGATGATAATTAGAGTTCGGTTGTTTCTGTTCATTTGGTTAAGTCTGTTTTTTTAATGCAAAATTATAAAAAAATCACTTGTGATGTAACGATTTTATGACTAAATGCGTCATTTGGATACAAAAAAGAGAGAATAAAAGAACCAGGGAGTTACATTAATAACTTAAAAATAAAAATGTTATGAAAAAAGTCTTTGCTTTAATTTTGGGTATGGCCCTTCTTTTTTTGTTTGCATTGTCTTTGTCTTCATGTAAAAAAGACAAAGTGGAAGAAATCCAGGAACCTGATGGTGATGGAATCATTAAGAATGCTGTCAAGGATTATGACGGAAATACTTACGATGCGGTCAAATTGGGTAAGCAGGTTTGGATGGCTTCTAATTTGCGTACCACTCACTTTGCCAATGGAAATGCTATACCTTTGGGTAATATGGTGACTAATGTTAGCGGAACGGAACCTTATCGTTACAATCCAGATGATAATGGTTCTACGGTTAATACCAATGGATACCTGTATAACTGGCCTGCCGCTATGAAGAAAGGGAATAGCAGTAGTGCATCGCCCAGTGGTGTACAGGGGGCTTGTCCTAACGGTTGGCACATGCCATCGGAAGCTGAATGGAATGAACTTACCGATTATTTGAGCAGTCAGACAAAATATCAAAGCGGAGGGAGTGCCAATATTGCTAAAGCGTTGGCGGCTAAAAGTGGTTGGGATCAGAGTCCAGTGGCCAATACTGTGGGTAACGATCAATCTTCCAACAATGCTACGGGATTCAGTGCTGTACCAGCTGGCGAATGCCACCAAACTCCTAATCACTATGGCGGATCCGCTTATTTTTGGACGGCAACACAACGAGGAAGCACAATGTTTGCTTATTATCGTATGATGCGTTATTATGAGGCTACCGTCACCGCTGATGAGGAGTTTAAGGAATATGGTATGTCTGTACGTTGTGTGCGTGACTAAAACATAAGGGAGTAAGCTCCTATAGTTGATTTTTTACGTTGTCAAAGGAAGTTGTCCGGTGATTTTCATTGGGCAACTTCTCTTTTAACTATCTTGGTCATGATGGGATTTTTGATACATCCCGGGATAATGGTTGAAAAAAAGTAGCTCAGGGGATTGATGATGATATGTTTTTTGCCCCGTAAGGTTCGACGGATACATTTTTGGGCAATGCTTTCCGTGGATTTTAGCGTGAATTGGCCTAGGAACCCCTGTTTCTCAATACGAGCGGTTACCTCAGGATTAGTAGCCATAGCCCCGGGTGAAGCGTAACTAATGCTTACAGAAGTGCCTTTGAATTCCTCTCTCATTCCGAAAGTGAAGTGTTTAAGAAAGGCTTTGCTGGCAGGATATACGGTTTTATATCCTGTAGCGGTGAAGGCAGCCATACTGCCGATGTTGAGGATATAGGAATGTTCTTGCTTCAGCATATTGGGTAACAACTCGTGAGTCAGTAGGGCAGTGGCTCTTATGTTCAGCTGGATAATGTTGTCGAGATAATCGGTGTCGGCCTCTAAAAAGGCACGGCTGCCTCCCATCCCGGCATTGTTGATTAGCATGAAGATGTCGTATTGATTGTTGATACGTTCTGCTAATGCCAATACTTCGTCCTTTTTACAAAGATTTGCAATGAAGGAAACCGAATGGGTATGATATTGTTGATTAATATCTTCGCACACCATGTTTACAGTGCTATTGGTGCCAACCATGATGGAACTGATTCCACGTTGCGCTAAGGTTATTACCAATTCTTTGCCCAAACCACGGCTAGCGCCGGTCACTACTGCGTACACATCTTTCATTATTTCTGACTGATATCTTTGCGGTAACAGCGTCTTCTGAAATAGGGCTCGGTTTCGTACTTTTTCCAGATATGTGACGCTACATTTGTCTCAAGTTGTTGGGCAGTGAAAGCGTATTCATAGCCTTTTGCAATGAAATTCTCATGCAACTGCTTGTGATACAATACATGAATTCCTGTGTGCATGTATTCCGGCAATACTCCGGTTAGGTACATGTCCACATACTCGTTTTTGCGAAGGTCTTTCAAAACGTGATACCAACCCCCTCCTGGAAACAGTTTGCCGTTGGCTTTACGCAAAGCTTGGCTTAACGAGGGTAAGCAGAATGCAAAGCCTACAATCCTTCCATTTTCGTCTTCCAATACCGACGACAGTTTGGTGTCGGCTACCTGAAAATCCTCTTTGATAGACCATTGGATTTCTTCGTCGGTCAGTGGGATGAAGTTAAAGATGTTGGCATAGCTTTGGTTCAACACGTGGAAAAACTCCATTCCACATTCCTTCAATTCGCTTCTGCTTTTAAGATTGCGAAGTTTTACTTTATATTTGCGGGAAAGAATATCCGCCAGACGGTCGAAGTTTTCAGGTAGGGTTTTGGATACTTTTACTTTGTACTGAACATAGTCCATCTCCTTTTCGAAACCGTATTCTTCAAGCAGAATGGGGTAGTAGGGGTAGTTATAGTCGGCGCAGATAGAGGGGGTGTGGTCGAAACCGTCAATAAGCATGGCTTGTTTTTCCATGTTGGAATAACGGGAGGGACCACAAATTTCTGTCAGTTGTTGTTCGCGTCCCCATTGTTCAACGGTGTCAAACAGTGCTTTCGCCACTTCAAAGTCATCGATAGTGTCGAACCAGCAAAAACGGATGCGCTTTTGATGTTTCAGTTCATTGCATTTGTGGTTGATGAGACCGGCAATACGGCCCACAATCTTGTCGTCCTGATAGGCCAGCCACATGCGCAAATCGCAGAAACTCAAAGCAGGATGTTTGGTAAGGGTATCATATTCCGCTTTTTCCAACGGGGGAACATAGTGGACACAGTCCTTGTATAGCTCTTTCGGGAAGTGGATGAATTCCCGAATTTCTTTATCCGTTTTTACCTCTTTGATGTTCATGCTAGTAGTATAGGTGTATGTGACTTATTCGGTTTTGCGTAAGTGACTCAGATGCTGTTCCCATTTCCATGCTGACTTCACCATGTCGTTGATATCGTAGCGGCAATGCCAGTCAAGAAGCGTGTTGGCTCGATGGCTATTGCTGTAGATGGCCGGCACATCGCCCGGACGACGTCCACCGATGGTATAGTTCAGTTTTATCTGGTTTACTTTCTCAAAAGCATCAATAATCTCTAGCACAGATACACCATTGCCGCTTCCCAAATTGAATGTTTCGCAATTGCTCTCATTCTTGCTGGCCATCAGGAATTGCAATGCTTTTACGTGGGCGTTGGCAATATCGCATACATGGATGTAGTCGCGTATGCACGAACCGTCGCGGGTGTCATAATCTGTGCCGAATACGGTGAGCTGAGCCATTCTGCCGATGGCCACCTGGGTTACTATCGGCATTAGGTTGTTGGGCTTGTCGGGGGATAACTCACCGTTCAAACCGCTCATGTCGCCACCAACGGGGTTGAAATAACGCAAAATCACACTCTGAAGTTCGGGGTGAGTATCTGCAAAGAAGTGGATCATCTGTTCGCCAATCTGTTTGGTGTGGGCGTAGGGACATGCAGGAATGCCAATAGGGGTATCTTCACTCACGGGAAGTTTTTTTACATCCCCATAGATGGAAGCAGAAGACGAGAAAATCAGACGCGGAATATGGTAACGCTCGCAGGCCTCCAGCACATTTTCCAGTGAACCAAGATTATTGCGGTAATACATCAAAGGCTGCTCCACCGATTCGGGCACGCTCTTGAAGGCGGCGAAATGGATGATGCCGGCTACTGGAGATTCCTGTTCAAGCACCTTGAAGAATGCGTTTTTATCACAAATATCTACTGCATAATGTTTAACGCGTACACCTGTGACCTGTTCAATCCTGTCGATGGTTTCGGGTGTGGATCTGATACAGCTATCCACTGCAACCGCTTCAAATTCACCGCTTTTAATAAGCTCAATAATGGTGTGAGAACCGATGTAGCCTGTGCCTCCTGTAACGATGATTTTCTCTTTCATTTCCTTTGCAAATATCTATGATTGTATATCTTCTCAATACGATTTGCAAACTTACGTAAAAAAATGATATGTAGGTGACTTTTTGAAAAAAATAATTGTATTTGAGGGATTGCAGATTCCTTGCGCTGCCGCGGGCATCCTTGCATCTTCGAACTTCCAGTCGCAACCAAGCTGCGCCTGACTTTTGTTTTTTTTGCTCCTTCTTATGCCAGCATGCTGTCAACGAAGTTGCTCAAAACAAAACAGGAGCATGCGATAGCGTGCTCCTGTTTTGTTTTGAGCTGCGGAAAGTGAGGGATTCGAACCCCCGGTTTAATAATCCCCACTTTTTTGCTTAATCTAAAAATATAAATCGCTGGTAGTTAGTATTTTATATTTTTGTACTGATGTGATTTTTTACTTGTTTTGTCTCATTTCTGTCTCGATACAAAGCAAAATAAAAAACTGATTTTCAATCAGTTATCAGCGTTCTTAAAGTTTGATTTTTTGCTGAAAAATCAGACTTTAATTTTATGGATTTCAAAGAACACGAAAATTTTTTTTTCAAAACTTGTTGTTTGTATTTGTAATTTAACTAACTTGCAATCAGCAAATTACAAACATTTTTTGCTGCAAAAAATGTAGCAAAATTTGCAACATAATTTGCTGCAAAAATACATGTTTTTTTGGAATTAAACAACTAAATTCCAAGCTTATGATGAAAAAAAAATTAGTGTTTTTTCAGCTCCTCGTTGAACTCATCTAAGGTTAGGATTGTGAGTTTAGGAAAAGGTATTTGCTTGAGAATGTTAAAATGTGTGTCTTCTGTAACAATATAGTCGGCATTGGCCGTGATGGCGCAATCCACGAATTTGTCGTCGTCTTTGTCCACATCTGCCAATAACCGGAACCGATAGAATGATTCACGGTAATGAGTTAAAGGATGACGGGCAATAGCCTCTACAACATTATGGGCAACTTCAGCGGACGTATGTATGGAAAGTATCTCCTCATACTCTGATAGTATCTCGTTGCTCACACAAAGACGGTATTTCCCAACAAGAAAATCCGTCCAAATTCTGTGATAAGGGCTTTTGGTCGGAAGTGCTTGAATCAAGGCATTAGTATCAAGAACTACGGATCGCATACGCTAAAAAACTTTATAGGGCGTTCTCAAATGTTGACCACGGAGTTCGTCCAATTTTGCCTGGTCGAAAGTTCCATCCTCCCACATTTGGTCAATACTCCGTTGAGCCTTTTCAGCGAAGAAAAGGGAAATGGTCAACTTCAACGCATCAAGTTCCTCTTGCGAGTTGACATTAGCGGCTGCATTCATAAGCTCTAACTGAGCCAATTGCGAATACGTCATATTGTTATTCATAACACGATTGATTATTTCAACTGCAAAGATACTACTTTTTTTTGAACAGACTCTTTTTTTTATTATTTTTGCATTTTCAAATATTTAGAAGATGTTTTTAGCGGTAAAATAAAAATCTGATGGTAAAAAAATGTCTTTTTGAAGCAACGTTTTTCCGATTTTTACGTCTTTATCAATATATGTAGTTGCATATAAAAATGTTTAATTTTATAACAATATGAAAACCAGTCAATTAGCCCCCCCCCCGCAATTAAGATTTAGCACACTGAATCTTTCCAAACTTTTCATTGCAATTTTCGCTACCCTTTTCCTCACCCTCTCCGCCTCCGCCCAAGGCGAGTGGAAGTGGGCGAACTACTGGACGGGCAACGATGACCCGCTGAACAGTAACATCCCTGCAAACTATGTGGTGCGTACTGCCTTTGACGACAATGGGAACGTTTATGTTTTCGGAAGCTTTGGCGGCAACGCAACGATGTATGACCAAAACGGCAACACACACTTTGCCAATGATGTTTCCATTGTGTCTAATAGTTCTCCAGGCAATGTTTTGGCAAAATTCAACGCACAAGGAGATTTGCTTTGGTATAAGAGTATCAAGAGCACAAATGGCAATTGTCTCCCTTATGATATGGTCATCAAAGATGGTGTCATTTTAATTGCAGGTGAATATAGCTGGAACTATGCTCAGAACAAACCATT